>ERZ773245.843-NODE-843-length-27623-cov-3.555354_pt1 | contig 27623 bp, 26 predicted proteins | sample MGYA00580988_ERZ773245 | MGnify/ENA primary metagenome ERZ773245 (study PRJEB29015, sample SAMEA2737792) | human gut metagenome | biome: human gut; feature: human-associated habitat; material: faeces | place: China | collected 2012 ... | reverse complement strand
AATCACAAAAACAGCAACATGGCAAAAATGGGTAAATGGATAGGTGGCTTTCTCGGCTTGATCACTGCCGGACCTCTCGGTGCGTTGGCGGGGTTCGTCTTAGGTGCCATCTTTGATTCAAGCGTAGATGCTGTCAACGCCAACGGCGGTGAGGCTTATGCGCAACAGCATGTCTACGAGGGCGAGCGCAATACGTTCCGCTTCTCCCTGCTCGTCCTGGCTTCCTACATCATCAAGGCAGACGGCAAAGTGATGCATTCCGAAATGAATGTGGTGCGCAACTGGTTGAGGGTCAACTTTGGCGAAGAGGCCGTGGAGGAAGGCGAGGACATCTTGCTGAAACTCTTTGAGCAGCAGAAGCGCCTCGGTGCCGAGGAGTACCGCAGTGCCGTCATCAGCAGCTGTCACCAGCTCCGGCAGAACATGCTCTATGAACAGCGGTTGCAACTGCTCAACTTCCTGGCGATGATCGCGCAGGCCGACGGTGTGGTGACGCCGCAAGAGGTCAGCGCGCTGAAGGAGTGTGCTGTAGGACTGGGACTGAGCGAGGCCGACGTGGACGCCATGCTCAACCTGAAGGATGCAGGCACGAGTCTCGACGCAGCCTATAAGGTCTTGGGCGTAGCACCAACGGCTACGGACGACGAGGTGAAGGCTGCTTACCGACAACTGGCCTTGAAAAACCACCCCGACCGTGTGGCGACGCTCGGCGAGGACGTCAGAAAAGCAGCAGAGAAGAAGTTCCAAGAGATCAACGCCGCAAAAGAGACCATCTGGAAGGCAAGAGGATTGTAGGAACCCTCTCCAGCACTACAGACTCTCTCTAACTCTCCCTAAAATGGAGAGAATGGCAATACCAGTACTACCTCTGCCGTTTTGACATCATTGATTGGAATATAATAGCAAGGGTAGAACTCTATCAGAAGCAGCTCTTATATTCCGTAGTTTTTCTTACAAAAGTCTGTCAACCCAAACATACGAAATAGAAAAGGGAAGACGACATTTCCGCTTTCTCAAACACATTTTTGCAGTGTTTGGAGATAAAAAGGGTTGTTTGATGTTGTCATCTCAGTTGAATGACAAGGTCATCTCAGTTGAATGACGAGGTCATCTAACTGTTTTCTTCGAGTCAAACAACTGAGATGACAGCCCTTTTTCAAATTTTCCTTTGTAAAAAACACCGATTTCTATATCATACGAGTGCTCTGCTTTCATAACTAACTGATTATTTGTTAGTTACAAAAAGACCGATTTTTTCGCAAAAATCAAGACCAACAAGGAGCTGCTGGAAAAGAATCGATTCTCAGTGCCTCTAAATTGTCACTTAATAAGACAAATGAGGCTACGGGCATACACCGTCGTCTCATGCCTCAGACAGCTTTCTATCTATAGGTGAAGAACGTTCCGCCATCTGACTGTGCGTATTTTCTGACGAGCTCCTGAATGTACTGTGCGTTGGCAACCACCTGACTCTCATCGCCATCATAGCCATTGATGAGCACAACGAGATGGGTTGTGGACAGACCTATCTTTGTCCGCTCATTGTCGGAAGTAGGCGTCCCTACTCCACCCACGGCATCACGGTAGACGGGTAGTCCCGCAATGTTGATCATGCCACGGCCGATTCCCTCGTAAGGTTCACCTTCCCGCCCCACGCCGAGTGTCAGCGTGTCGCCCTGGAACTTATCCGCGTCGAAGCCTCCAATGCTGTAGCCATAGCGAATGCTCGCCAAGTTGACGAGATCCACCAAGGTATCGACCTGATAGAGATCCTTGCCCTTGAGCTGCCGGCGTATCAGGGCCTCAGCGGCAGGACGGTAGCGCGAGGGATCCTTGCCGCAGGCACGGTAGACGCGGCGCGTGGCCTCGATACCGGAAATAGCCTTCAGCGTCTCGGTGCTCAACACCTGACGATAGTGCTCGCCCAAGGCATTGATCTCCTGCCACAGCTCAGCGCAACAGGGTGAGTTCTTTACCTGAGCCTCTACGCAAGCCCCTACGAAATTAGGACAAACGTTCTCTATCTCTTTTGAAACTATGATTTTCATCTTTTCTCTTTCTTACTTCTTACTGATGACATCATCATGTATGACTGTCATCCTACAATGATTACAAATACAAAGTTACTGCAAACGAGGGGAATGACAAAATAAAAAGAGAACAAAAAGCCACAAATAAAGTTGGAAGTCTCATAGAAAAAACTTAATTTTGCAAACAAAGCAGATTATATAATGTGGAGATATGGAGAAAAACTTATCAGACATCTCTTTAAGAAACGGACAGAAAGCCAACCTATACGTGTTGTCCTTGAGTCCAAAATACAGGCCGATCGCGACAGAAGCGATATTCGAGTGTTTGAGACTGGGGTATCCTCTCAACGATATGGAGATTACGAGCAAGGCACGAGAGCTGCAGCGCAAGAGACTGAAGGGGAACGCCTGATTTCCATAGCCAAAGACTATGGCTTATTCATACCCAAATTAGAATGGACCATCGACAAGCTATAAGTTTATTGGAATTAGCGAAGATACTGATGGCGTGAGGATTATCCTCCAACAACAATATCTTCCAAAGAAGTTCTCTACTCCAAGCCAAAAAGATATTGATGACTATCTACTGAAAGGATTAGGACTAAATATCGAAGACAGATATTTTTATGCTAACGAATACATTGCAATTACGGATGTATCCGCTGATGGAGATAATGTGCTATCTGACAATGAGCACCTGCTCTTTATCGATCCTATCATAAAGTTCAAGCAACCGGCAATAGTTGTTCTGAATCATTATTACGAAGAAATACAAGGTTCATTGAGATGAACAGCAAGAAAAACAACGAAACAACGGGCATACCGATTTTTTTTGTTAACTTTGTAAACAGAAAGCCTACTAAAGTAGGTTACGACCATATCACGATCTTATGACGAAGACAGAAGAAATGAAGGCTTTGATTGAGCAGCTCAACAAAGCCTCCGACGCATACTATAACGGCCGCGAGGAGCTGATGACCAACTATGAGTGGGACGCGCTCTTCGACCGGCTCACCCGACTGGAACAGGAGACGGGCACCGTGCTGGAGGGCTCTCCTACCCATCACGTCTCCGCCGACACGCTCACTGGACAGAAAGAGGCACACGAATATCCGGCACTCTCTCTGGCAAAAACCAAGAAGCCCGAGGACTTGGTGAAGTGGGCTGAGATGAAACCCATCTGGCTCTCTTGGAAACTCGACGGACTCACCTTGGTAGCCACCTACGACAACGGACGGCTGACAAAACTCGTCACACGCGGAGACGGACATATCGGCACCAACATCACGCACTTGGCCTCAGCCATCAGCGGCGTATTGCCCAAGATCGACTACAAGGGCCACACGGTCATCCGCGGCGAATGTGTCATCAGCTACCACGACTTTGAGCAGTTCAATATGGAGAGCGACGAGGAATATGCCAACCCACGCAACCTCGCCTCAGGCTCACTCACGCTCAAGGATATCGACGAGGTGCGCCAGCGCCATCTGCAGTGGATACCCTTCACTTTGGTACACTGCGACGACGACATCCCTTCCTGGGGACAACGCATGGACTGGCTCAAGCGGCTCGGCTTCCATCCCGTGGAGCACGAACTCATTGAGCATCCGTCGCTGGATCATATCGAGGATGCCATCAACCGTTGGACCAAAAAGGTGGAAGCAATGCCCTACCCCGTCGACGGACTCGTCATCGCCTACGAAGACAACGACTACGCTCAGACAGGATCTGTCACCGGGCACCATGCCACACGTGCGGGCTACGCCTTTAAATGGGCCGACGAAAGTGCGCTGACCGAACTCGACCACATCGAATGGAGTTGTGCGGCGTCGACGATCTCCCCCGTAGCCGTCTTCCGCCCCGTGCAACTCGAGGGCACGACTGTGAAACGTGCCTCACTGTGCAACATCAGCGAATGTGAACGACTGGGCATTGGCGACAAGGGCACGAAACTCGAAGTCATCAAAGCCAACAAGATCATCCCAAAAGTCATCAGCATTAGGGAGAAAGTAGGCGAATTACAAATTCCGGAACAATGTCCCGTGTGCGGACATCCAACCACGGTGACCACCAGCGCGGGCAGCGGTACACGTACGCTGCACTGCACCAACCCAAACTGTGCGGCCAAGAAACTGAAAAAATTTGCCCGCTTCGTATCGAAAGAAGGCGTAAACGTCGACGGCATCTCGGAGCAGACGCTCGCCCGGTTCATCAACCTGGGATGGGTGACACGCTTTGGCGACATCTTCCGGCTGGGCGACCATGCACAGCAGATGGCCCATCTCGACGGCTTCGGTGCCAAATCGGTTTCCAATCTGATGGCTTCGCTCGACAAAGCCCGCAACGTGGAGGCACGCCAATTGCTTTACGCCCTTTGCATCCCACTATGCGGCAAGGATGTCTGCCAACGGTTGCTCTCGGCCTACAGCCTGCAAGCACTGGTCGACATCGCCACCACCGACGGCGGGCTCTTCGGCGGCGAAGAGCAACTGGCTATGATTCCCGGTATCGGCCCCGAAAAGTCGGCATCGTTCACAGCGTGGTTCCGCAATGCCGACAACAAGCATGACTTCGACGACCTCATGGAGCAACTCCACGTCACAGAGTCGTCGACAGCCCCCACAGGCAACCGCTGTCAGGGACTGACCTTCGTCATCACGGGCGACGTGCACCACTATAAGAACCGGGCAGAGCTCAAGGCTTATATCGAGAGCCAAGGTGGTAAAGTCACAGGATCGGTCAGCAAGTCGACAAGCTTCCTGATCAACAACGACAACACCAGCACGAGCGGCAAGAACAAAAAAGCCCACGAGCTCAACACGCCAATCATCACCGAGGACGAGTTTATCAGCAGGTTCACTGAAGGATGATGCCCGGCAGAAACTGCGTTTCAACCCCAACAACGAATCAAGAACAACAGACATAGCATATTACAGACACCATGAGAATAGATATTATTACCGTATTGCCCGAGATGATCGAGGGCTTTGTCCACGAGTCGATATTGGCACGTGCACAGAAAAAAGGCTTGGCCGAGATCCATCTCCACAACCTGCGCGACTACACCCTCGACAAATGGCGCCGTGTCGACGACTATCCCTACGGCGGCTTTGCGGGTATGGTGATGCAGATAGAGCCTATCGACCGCTGCATCTCGGCCCTGAAGGCAGAACGGGACTACGACGACGTGATCTACGTCACACCCGACGGAGAGAAGTTCGACCAGCATATCGCCAACGACATGTCACTGCAGCAAAACCTCATCATCCTTTGCGGACACTACAAGGGCATCGACCAGCGCGTGCGCGACCACTTCATCACGCGTGAGATCAGCGTGGGCGACTTTGTGCTCACCGGCGGCGAACTGGCAGCAGCCTGCATCGCTGACGCTGTGGTCAGACTGGTGCCCGGCGTGATCAGCGATGACCAAAGTGCGCTTTCAGACTGCTTTCAGGACGATCTGCTGGCAGCACCGATCTATACGCGCCCAGCCGACTACAAGGGATGGAAGGTTCCCGACATCCTGCTGAGCGGCAATGAGGCTAAAATCAAACAATGGGAAATGGACCAGGCCATGGAGCGCACAAAACGCTTGCGCCCCGACCTGCTGAAGAAATAACAAAAAACGCCATCCGGCTACGTGTTGTGCAACCGGATGGTGTTGATACCTACGTCGACCTTTTCGTCATCGGCCAACGACTGAACGGCTGCGGTGACCGTCTCTTTATCGAAATGAAGGGAGCGAAGAACGGAAAGATCATGGGATTCGCCATCGGACAAGAGGTCGAGAATCTGACGCGGCAGGGCAGCCACCCGCTGGCGATAGTCCTTACGATGCTGTACGCAGACATCACACTGTCCGCAATCGTCTTTCGCCTCCTCACCGAAATAGGCCAACAGCTGACGGCTGCGGCACTCCTGATCGTTGAGGACATAATCCATCATCGCCTTGAGCCTTTGCTCATATTTTTGTTTCCTGTCCTCATAGACATGAGACGGGATGATTACATCCTCAATGTTGACGCGGTCCTGGAGATAGGTGATCTGCGGAATATGGCGGTTGGGGATGAAGTGGATGATGTGCTTGGCACTCATCGTCTTCAACACCAGATAGGTCTGCTGCTCGCTCAACTGTGTGCGCTCAGCCACCTCGTTTAAATCAAAAAAGGCATAGCGCGTAAAGATACCGTCGCACAATCGCAACAAGACCGTGAGGACAAGATCCTCCTGTGCAGGCAGACGAAGACGATAGAGTTCGTCACGACTGACCAGAATCCTCACCCGTGAGACACTGTCCGGCTCGGAATTGTAATCGATGTAGCCGGCGTATTGCAATAGCTGCAAGGCGGAAGGTACCATGAAAGGCGACAGATGATAGGATGCGCAGAACTTGTCGATATTGAAAAGAAACGTGTGTCCACCCCCACTTCCCACGCCAACCTGATAGAAATAAGCCAGATGCTCATACACGTCGGCAATCTTCTCCTTGGGCGGAAAGTTCATCTCCACACGCTTGAGCATCATACGCTGGTCCGCCTGATCGTCCCACAACAGCACCGCATAGGATTTCTGTCCGTCTCGCCCTGCCCTACCGGCTTCCTGGAAGTAGGCCTCAATGGCATCGGGACAATCAAAATGAACGACCAGACGCACGTCGGGTTTGTCGATGCCCATGCCAAAAGCGTTGGTGGCAACCATCACCCGCACCTCGTCGCGCGTCCATTTTTCTTGCCGCTCGTCTTTGAGGCTCCAGACCAGCATGATAATATGTAGAGGAAATGCCGTTCTCGGAAAGGAAGGTAGACAGCAGTCGGCTCTTCTCACGGCTACGGACATAGACGATGGCACAGCCTGGAACATGCCGGAGGATGTGCACGAGCTCTTTCTGCTTGTCGACAGTGGGACGAACCACGTAGATGACGTTCTTCCGTACGAAGCTCATCTTGAAAAAGCGCTCGTCCTTGAAAGCCAACCGCTCCATGATGTCATGGACAACAGCCGGCGTAGCCGTGGCAGTAAGGGCCAGTACGGGTACGCCGGGCTTGACCTGACGGATATCCGCAATCTTAAGATAGGAAGGACGGAAGTCGTATCCCCACTGACTGATACAATGGGCTTCATCAACTGTGATGAAGCTCACGGGAATGCGCTTGAGCTTTTGAAGAAACAAAGGACTGCCGAGGCGCTCGGGCGAGACATAGAGCAACTTGAGCCCGCCAAAGATTGCATTCTCCAACGTCGCGACAATCTTGCTGCGCGACATGGAGGAATAGATGGCCGCCGCCTTGATGCCATTGGCCTGAAGATGGGCCACCTGATCTTTCATCAAGGCGATCAGTGGCGTGATGACTATGCAGACGCCATCAGCAGCCAAGGCTGGTACCTGGAAGGTGATGGACTTTCCACCACCCGTCGGCATCAGTCCCAACGTGTCGTGTCCGCTGCCAATGCTGTCTATGATGTCGCGCTGAATGCCGCGAAAGTCATCATAGCCCCAATAACGCTTAAGAATTTCACGATACTTGTCCAAAGCTCAAGCCTCAACTCTTTACCTCTTACTGATACAGCCTTATGCCACAAGGCTCTTACTCACCCTTGCGGGGCCGGATATCCTCGATCTGCAACTGTACTTGGTTGCGCTTGAAGACATTGTCCTCAATGGTGTAGGCGATGTCGAACGACCGGCGCGACTTGATATAGCGTGCGGACGCACTCTGGCCAAAGGCGATGCCGTTGACCACGACACCCGACTTGGAGTCGACAAGCTCCAGTTTGATATGTTCCTGCGAGCGGCCGACGACCTTGCTGGTGCCATAGTCGTAGACGCCAAGCGTACAGAACACCGGTTTGGGATTGCTCGGGCCAAACGGAGAGAAGCGCTTGAGGTCGTTATAGAGTTTCTTGGTTATGTCCTTGAAGTCGATGATCGCGTCGATTCTGAGGTAAGCCTCGGTCTGCTCGGGCTGGATATGCTCCTCGACATATTTCTGGAAACGCTTGCGAAACGTGGGGATGTCGGCCCAGCGCAAAGTAAGTCCGGCAGCATAGGTGTGCCCTCCGAAATTGATGAGCAGGTCACGGCAGCTCTTAATGGCAGAGTAGATGTCGAAGCCCATCACCGAACGTGCCGAGCCTGTCGCAAGGTCGCCGTCACGCGTAAGCACCACCGTCGGACGGAAATAAATCTCTGTCAGTCGGGAAGCCACAATGCCGATAACGCCTTTTTTCCAGTGCTCATCATACAGGACGATGCTTGACTGATGTTTCTGGCTTTCCAGACGCGAGACGATCTGGTTGGCATCTTCGGTCATGTGCTTGTCGATGTCCTTGCGCTGCTCGTTGTACTCATTGATATGCTTGGCCTTGCGCAGTGCCTCGTTAATGTCTTTCTCCACGAGCAGGTCCACGCTTTCCTTACCGTTCTCCATACGTCCGGAGGCATTGATGCGCGGTCCAATCTTGAAGACGATGTCGCTCATCGAGATGTCGCGGCCGCTGAGTCCACAGATGTCGATGATGGCTTTCAGGCCCACACTGGGATTCTGATTGAGAATCTTCAGTCCGTGGAAAGCGAGAATGCGGTTCTCATCAACCACCGGTACCATATCGGCGGCAATGCTCACGGCGCAGAAGTCCAACAAAGGAATAAGCCGGGAGAAGGGAATACCATTGTTCTTGGCAAAAGCCTGCATAAGCTTGAAGCCCACACCGCAACCACAGAGTTGCTTGAAAGGATAGGGATCGTCGTCGCGCTTGGGGTCAAGAATGGCCACTGCGGGCGGCATCTCCTCGTCGGGTACATGGTGGTCGCAGATGATGAAGTCAATACCCAACGACTTGGCATAGGCAATTTCCTTGACTGCCTTGATGCCACAGTCAAGGATTATCACCAGTTTCACACCTGTCCGATGGGCATAGTCCAACCCTTTGCGGCTGATGCCGTAGCCCTCATCGTAGCGATCAGGAATGTAATAGTCTATATTGGAATAGAACTGCTGTAAAAACTTATAAACCAAAGCCACCGCAGTGCATCCGTCAACATCATAGTCACCATAGACGAGCACCCGCTCCTTGCGGCCCATGGCATCATTGAGTCTGTCGACCGCCGCGTCCATATCCTTCATACGGAAAGGATTGATCAGGTCGGCCAACTGAGGCTTGAAGAATTGCTTGGCTGCACTCTCTGTGGTGATGCCACGCTTGACGAGAAGCTGGGTAAGCAAGGGACTCATGTTGAGTTTCTCGCTCAGTTCGCCCGCCAAACGGAGTTCATCAGATGTAGGTGGCACATACTTCCATTTGAAATGCATTTTAAATATTTCTTTTTCTGCTTCAAAGATACAAATTTTCTTGCTGAACAGCAAAAAAACTATAGAAAAAGTATAAGGAAGGATAGAAATGAGGATAGCGGCAGGTCGGCGGAATGATAGAGAACCGGTTGGCACCTAAAAAGAAATCCACCTCTTCACACTGCGGTGAAAAGGCGGATGGTATGACTTAAGATCTTAATGATCAGATGTTGCACTTCTTGCGGATGTCCTTAGGCACAGCGTTTTTATTGACCATGAAGTCCATGGTGTTGGCGATGATGAAGTTCTTGGTCATATACCAGATGCCGTCATAGTCGCCGCTCTTGCCCCAAGAGTTCTTTACCATGTAGTACTCCTTGCCATTCTGATCCTTAGCAATACCGAAGATCAGCATACCGTGGTCGTCGGTGAGCTCCCAGTCGTCGTAGCGCTCCTGACGCTGCTTTTGTGTAGGCACGACCTCCGGAACGTTAACACCGAGAGAGTCTACAATACTTTTCTTCTTGGCAGGAGTGAGTTTCAGCCAACGGGCCATGTCACTGCCTTTCATGTTCTCGAGCTTCTTCTCATCGACATTGTATGCGAGTCCCTTGCGGGTGAAGCCGTCCTCACTGACGTCACCGCCCCAGGCAATCGTATAGCCGTTCATGATGGCATTGTCAATGATCTTCTGAAGATCGTCGATAGGCACGTTCCATGTCAGCGGATTGCGCCAGTTGTCCTGTACCTCTACGGCAAACTGTGTCCAGAAAGGATGATGAGAGAACGAGGTGAAGCTCACATAGTTGTTCCAGTCAAGACCCAGGGAAGCAGCGAATGTCTTCGGAGTGTAGGTCTTGCCCTCGTAGGTGAACTGCTCAGGACACTTGCCAAGATAAGCGTCGAGAATGCCCTGCAATCCTACCTTCCACTGACTGGAGATCTTCTTCAGGCTGCTCTTGGCTACGCTCTGCACGTAGGGAGTCATCAAAGAGAAGAACTCGCCGAAGTTGTTGAGTGAGTCGCCATAGAGACTGCCGGGGAAAGGCATGGCTTTCTCCGGGCAGATGCCGTAATGCTCAAGGCAATAAAGAGGATCGTAGGTGCTGCCACCCTCAGAGAACTGGCAGTCGCCATGCAGACGCACGACCTGGATAGCGCGGTCCATATATGTCTTGTTGGCCACAAAGCTCTCGCAAAGATCATAGGTCTTGCCTGTGGCCTTGAGAATCTCTGACTCGAAATAGCTCAGCGTGGAATAGTCCCAGCACGTACCAGAGCGGTTCTGATCCTTGATGGAAGTAATCGGGTTCTTCTTAATAACGGTGAAGACAGGCTTGTTGGGGTTAACGCTGTCTTTTTTCTCAGCGTGAGCACCTAACGTGCACACTGCAAGTAAAGCCAATACAATTGTTTTCTTCATCTTTTTCCTTTTGGTTGACTTGTCTTAATGTTGTTACTTGTAATTCTCTCTATAGTCTTTTCTGTTTATCCTTTCAATCAGAGAGTAGGAAGCCCCTTGCTTTAAGAGGCTTCCCAAGGTTGATTTCCAGAAAGGGATTAGCGGTTCTCAGCCATGAAAGCTTCCACATCCTTGGGATGGTAAGGAATGCGATCTTTGCCTATGAAGCGGCAACCATCATCGGTGATGAGCAGATCGTCCTCAATACGGATACCACCGAAGTCCTTATAGGTCTCCAACTTGTCGAAGTTGATGAATTCCTTGCAGTGGCCGCTGGCTTTCCAGTCATCGATCAGTGCGGGAATGAAGTAGATACCCGGCTCGTCGGTGACGACAAAGCCTTTTTGCAAGCGGCGCCCTAAGCGCAGGCAGTTGGTGCCAAACTGCTCAAGATTAGGACGAACCTCTTCGTCGAAACCTACATTGATCTGGTCGAAGCCCTCCATATCGTGCACGTCCATACCCATCATGTGGCCAAGTCCATGGCACATAAACATGGCGTGAGCACCGGCGCGAACAGCTTCCTCGGTGTCGCCTTTCATCAGACCGAGCTCTTTCAAACGGTCGGTCATCAAACGGCAAACGGCGAAGTGAACATCCCACCACTTCACACCAGGCTTGGCTACCTGAAGTACGTAGTCGTGGCAAGCCTCTACGATGGAATAGATCTCGAGCTGACGCTGGTCGTAGTGGCCGCTCACCGGAGAGGTACGGGTGTTGTCAGAGCAATAGTTGTTGATAGTCTCGGCACCGGCGTCGCAAAGCATCAGACGGCCAGCCTCCAACTTGTCCATCGAGGGAGAGCCGTGCATGATCTCGCCATGCTGTGTCAGGATGGTAGCAAAACTGACCATAGAACCCAGTCCGTTGGCGATACCGTCGAGAGCACCGGCAATTTCTTGCTCTGTGATACCCGGGCGGCACATCTTCATGGCTGTCGTGTGCATCTTATAGCCAATGACGGCGGCACGCTCCAATTCCTCGACTTCTTCATCAGTCTTCACAGAACGCATCTTCACGATAGCCTTGATCAAGTCCATGGATGCACTCTCTTTCTGCTGATTGGGATGGATGCCGAGCAGATCGAATATCTGAATCTTTATGTCTGCACGGTAAGGCGGCAGGAAATGGATGCGGCGCTTCTGACGCATGGCGTCGTTGCAGATGGTCTTCAACGACTTCATCGGCGCAGAGTTCTTCACACCGACCTGCACTGCCATGTCGTGTACACTTTCTACAGAACCATACCATACGATATCGTCGATACTGATGTCGTCGCCGATGAGTGTCTCAATATCATTATCCACATCAATGACACCCACGAGTCCGTCACGGTTCAGACCGAAATAATACAGGAATGATGAATCCTGACGGAAAGGATGGTATCCGTTGTTGGGAAAGTTGGCGGGAGAATTATTGTTGCCGAAGAGGATAATCACTCCACTCTTCACAAGCTTTTTGAGTTCAGCACGACGACTGACATAAGTTTCTTTGCTATACATAGACATTGAATTTAATATTCATTGCAAAGTTACTAATTATTCACTTAAATTGCGTAACTTTGCAATTAAAATTAAATGTTTTTATGCAAATTGATACGAATACAGGATTGGTGCTCGAAGGCGGCGGTATGCGCGGCGTCTTCACAAGTGGCGTCTTGGACGCTTTCATGAAGCACGAGGTATGGTTTCGCTATGTCGTCGCGGTGTCTGCCGGTGCTTGCAACGGCATGAGTTACATCTCACGCCAACCCCGGCGTGCGCGCATCTCGAACATCGACTATCTGACAAGATATAACTATATAGGCATCAAGCATCTGGTCACGCAAGGCTGCATCTTTGACCGGGAGCTGCTCTACGATCGCTTCCCCAATGAGCTGTTGCCCTTTGACTATGATGAGTTTTTCCGCCACGCCGACGGTTTCGAAATGGTGGCGACAGACTGCGCGTCGGGTCATCCTGTCTATCTCAAGGAGACACACGACCGGCAACGGGCCTGCGACATCGTGAAGGCTTCCAGCAGTCTGCCCTATGTGAGCAAGATCGTTTGGGTGGACGGGCGGCCGCTACTCGACGGAGGTATCATTGACTCTATACCCGTGATGCGGAGTATAGAAGCCGGACACGCCACCAACGTGGTCATCTCTACCCGTAACTATGGTTTCCGAGAACTGGGCAAAGACCGGAAAATACCACCGTTTGTCTACCGCAACTACCCTCGGCTGCGTTTGGCACTCAGCCATCGCATCCGGGCATACAACCAACAGTTACAGCTCATCGAGGACTTGGAGCACGAAGACCGTATCATCTGCATCCGGCCACGGAAGCCCATGCAAGTGAGAAGAATAGAGAAGGACGTGGAGAAACTCGAAGCCCTCTATGAGGAAGGATTCGCTCTGGGTGAGCAGTTCTGCGAAACGTATGGCAAATATATCCGCGAAGAGACATCATCTAAGACAAAGTAACATAGGAACAAATTAATGGATAAGACATGGTTAATTCATGAAGATTCAATGTTCAAAAAAGAACTTAATGCTCATGACCCAAGCATTCTAAGCGGAACAAAAGCTTTCTGTGATAAAGACTAAAAGTGGGTGTGTCAAAATACAAATCCACAACCTAACAACCTTCAATCTGTAAGTTGAGAGCCCTCTAAAAGCAAAGAATAAGCCATTTCTTGACTCGAAATGAGTTTTGAAATGGCTTTTTCTTATTGGAAAGTTTCAATCTGTAAGGTTTTCAAAATGGCATTTGCATTTTGATACACCCCCCTTATGTTTTTCAGAGCTTGAACAGATGTTCAGTCTCTATTGTATTCAATGAAGAATATTCATTGCACTCACGGAAGAATATCCAGTGCATTCATGGAAGACTCGCCGATACTATTCTGCTTTCTTGCCTTTGGCATCGGCATTCGTCTTGTCGGAAGTGAAGAGCTCCTTGATGCCGCCGATGCTTCCGAGCAGATTCGTGGCCTCGTAAGGCAGGTAGACCGTCTTGGTGCGGTCACCCTCTGCTACGTTCTGCATCATCTGAATATACTTCTGTGCCAACAGGTAGTTAGCCGGATTGGTGCTCTTTCCTACTGCCTCCGTAATCTTTTCGATGGCAACAGCCTCAGCCTCTGCCTTGCGCACACGGGCCTGCGCCTCACCTTCGGCACGGAGGATGGCCTGCTGCTTGTCGGCCTCAGCACGGTTGATCGTTGCGGCCTTCTCACCTTCAGACCGCAGGATGTCGGCCTGTTTCTTACCTTCAGAGGTAAGGATGGTGGCTCGCTTATCACGCTCTGCCTGCATCTGCTTTTCCATCGCCTGCAAAACGCTCTGTGGCGGAATGATATCCTGAAGCTCCACACGGTTGACTTTGATGCCCCACTTGTTGGTAGCATCGTCGAGTACACCACGCAACTTGGTGTTGATCGTGTCGCGGGATGTCAACGTCTGATCCAGTTCCATCTCACCAATGATGTTTCGTAAAGTGGTCTGCGTGAGCTTTTCAATGGCATTGGGCAGATTGTTGATCTCATAAACAGCCTTGAAAGGATCCACGATCTGGAAATAGAGCAATGCATTGATCTGCATTTGGATGTTGTCCTTGGTGATGACATTCTGCTTGTCGAAGTCGTAGACCTGCTCTCGCAAGTCTATGTTGTTGCTGTAGACATAGCGTCCGCGCACCAGTGTGCAAATGACTTTTGCACGGTCGATAAAAGGAATGATGATGTTGATACCGGGCTTCAACGTGGCATAGTACTTTCCCAGTCGCTCGATAATCTTGGTTTCACTCTGTGGAATGATGACGATGGCCATCTTGGCAAAGATAAGCGCAAGGACGATAAGTCCTATCAATACGTAAGTTCCAATCATATGGTTATTGTTGTTTTATGGGTTAAACTTATTATGAACAGCCTGCAGAGACCAAGCGGAAATATTGCCCGAACCTACTCCTCATTAATATATGTCATGCTACTCCTTATTATATATAGTATACTACAGCGCGATAAGCCACATTCTTGCGAAACAGATTGCATTCATCTATGCTATATTTCATAACCATATAGATAAGGCATAACATTTTCCTACACCATCAGGTAGTATCGCCACAAGCTGATTTTGATATTAATCTTCTTTCGCGGCAACCTCAACGGTCACGACGATGCTCTCGCGTGCAACGACTTTCACAATAGTTCCTTTGTCGATGTTGCTTCCATCTTTGCTCACTGCGCGCCACTCGTCACCATCAATTTTGACGTATCCGGGCTTTTCCGCGGTGATCGGCTCTATCACAACGCCCTCACGACCCAAAAGCGCATCGGCATTACTCCTGCGGTTACGACGGTCGGTATGCAGATATTTCACTACTACCGGACGCACACAGAACACACAGAGACAGGAAAAGATGACAAAGACCAACACCTGTGCCCATAAAGGAATGCCGAAAAAAGAGGAGACAATAGCCCCGGCAGCTCCTACTGCAAAGCAGAGCAAGTAGAAGGTACCGGAAGAGACTTCCAATATCAACGCAAGGACACAAACCAGCGTCCATAGCAGCCATAGGTTTTCAGAAAGATAATTTATCATAGTCATAGAGATTGTTTTCTGTAGGTAAAATTAAGAAAAAAAATCGATATTCCCTACATTTCGCTAAAAGAATTATGTGCAACTTAAGATTAATTCATAACTTTGCAATAACTGAAAGGATAAATCATCAAAACAGAAGGCTATGACAAGTATTTGGAGAAAGTTTTTTGGATTCACTGACGAAGAACATGAAGGAGAAACCTACGATGAAGCCGTGCAAAGAGCCAAGAAACTTTTGCACGAAGAAAACTACGAGGATGCGTGCCGTATCCTGAGATATGCAGAAAAGCAACACCATGCCGAGGCAATGTATTACCTGGCATGGTGCTATTGGAACGGGACCGGCGTGCGCGAGGATGCGGGACATGCGCGGCACCTATGGAAAGTTTGCGATGCGATGGGCTTCAAAAAAGAGCATCCGGAATAAGACTCTCTATACTTTTTGCCCAAGCAACATAGCACTAAATCTTCTATTTGCGGCGACGTGACTTGCTTCTCTTGGAATAGGTCGTACTCTTTTTGGCAGTAGTGTGAGCAGCCTGATAAGCCTGATAATATTTCAAAGCCTCAGGCATCTCCTGCTGCAAGGCTGCAATACGTTTTGCATCGCTTGGGTGATCGCTCAGGAAATCATTGGTATTGTTATTGCCTTGTGACATGCGCTTCCAGAAAGGAATGGCCTCCTGGGGATTGTAGCCAGCCATAGCAGCAAAGACGAGTCCCATGTGATCAGCCTCGCTCTCATCATCACGGCTATACTTCAGATTGGCAAAAGAAAAGCCCTGCTGCATGATGCTCGTGGCAACATTGGTGAGATCACCGGCTCCCAGCACACTGCCAAGGATGTTGACCCCCTGAGTAGCATACTGCTGACGGATTTGCTTGGACATCTGCTCGGCAGAATGCTTAGCCACTGCGTGAGCGATCTCATGACCGAGAACGATAGCCAATGATGCCTCGTTCTGGGTGTAAGGCAGCAAGCCTTCATAAACTACAATCTTTCCGCCAGGCATACAGAAGGCGTTGGCTTCCTTGCTCTGCACAAGATTGAACGACCAAGAAAAGTTCTTCACCTCGTCGGCAGCACCGTGTGAGGTCAGATAGCTCTCTACAGCAGTAGCCAGCCGCTGGCCGACCCGCTTTACCATAGCAGTATTTGTTGCATCCGTAGAGACTTTGGCGGACTGCATAAATTTCTGATACTCTTGATTACTCAAACTGAGAACCTGTTGGTCAGTGACCAAAAGATTGTGCTTGCGACCGGTGATAGGCACGGTCTGTGTGGTTCCACATGCCGACACGAACAAGACTGTCAGCATAGTAAAGAGGAAAAACTTGATTTTCTTCATAGTTACATAATATATATCAATTACTAACTGCAAAGTTAGAGATTAATCAGTTATCAACAAAAAGAAACCTTGAATATTTTATAATTTTAGCCAACTGAAATCGATTGCACAGCGTATTGTGCAAAAAAAGATAACTTTTTCATTTTCATATTTAGAAATATCGTACCTTTGCAACAGAAAAAGAAAACAATAGATTATTCAAGAACAAGCAAGTTAGTTAGGTAGTTTTTCATATAGGTAGTTATTAGGTATTTGATGATTGGTTAGGTTAATTGATGTATTAGTCAAGAAAGGTAGAGATTGTTTTTAGGTACCAAAAGACGGCAGTTATCCAAGTGGGATGACTGCCGTCTTTTGCTTTTCTGTTATTCTTACCCTCTAAGTGTCAGAGAATTATATTCTCTTCTTACTAAAAAGCTAATGACCATTTGTCCCACTGCCGTTTCTTTCTGGCAGCATTAGGCAAATGGTCATCAGGACAAATGGAAGTATTAGATATGCACTGTCTTGTTGAGCAGATAATTATCCAGCAACACCATTGCCGCCATCGACTCCACAATAGGCACTGCACGCGGTAACACACAGGGATCATGACGACCTTTAGCTTGCAAAACAGTTGCGCAACCGTTTGCATCGACTGTATTTTGACTGCGTAATAGTGTAGCTACGGGTTTGAAAGCTACGCGGAAGTATATATTCTGTCCATTTGAGATGCCGCCTTGGATGCCTCCACTGTTGTTGGTACTTGTGGTAATTTGCCCATGATCAGCGACAAAGACATCGTTTTGCTGACTGCCGCGCTGACTGACGCCGTCGAAGCCTAAGCCATATTCAAAGCCTTTCACTGCATTGATACCGAGCATTGCAGCTCCCAGCTGAGCATGCAGCTTGTCAAACTCTGGCTCGCCAAGCCCCACAGGACAGCCTTTGATGACACAGGCGATCACTCCTCCGATGGTGTCGCCGTCGGCTTTGACCTCTCTGATCAAGGCCTCCATCTGCTGTGCTTTTTCCAGATCCGGACAGCGCACAATGTTGGAATCGATCTGAGAAAGGTCGTAATGGGTGTAGTCGTCTTCCAACTTGATGTCACCAACTTGTGTAGTGTAGGCCTGGATAGTGATACCCAACTGTTGCAAAGCCAGCATGGCCAAGGCACCACCGACACAACGGCTGATGGTGATGCGGGCTGAAGAGCGCCCACCACCACGGGGATCACGCAGTCCATATTTGTTGTAGTAGGTATAATCGGCATGAGAAGGACGAAACAAATCCACCATATTGTTATAGTCGGAAGATCGCTGATTTGTGTTCCGGACCATGAAACCGATCGGTGTTCCCGTCGTCTTGCCCTGGTAGACACCACTGAGCAGCTCCACGTGGTCGGGCTCTTTGCGCTGCGTAGTGATCTGACTCTGACCCGGACGACGCCGGTCTAACTGGTGCTGAATGAAATCCATGTCCACCTCTATGCCAGCCGGCATCCCGTCAACAATACCTCCTACAGCCTCACCATGACTTTCACCAAAAGTCGTCAAAGTGAATATATTACCAAACGTGTTCCTCATTGTTGTTCTTTCTTTTAGTTTTGCATCACCACACACCTGTAAATAATGGATGTCTCATGACAACCTAACAAATGTCTCCCCCCTTATCTATTTCAGCTACACCTTATTATATAATAGGTCACTCCTTATTATATAGGAGTGTATACACCTTATTATGTATAAGGAGCAGGGCAAGATCTCTGATAAAGAAAATGGTTCCGGTCATCAAAGGACCGCTTAATGACAGTGTCTACATCCTTCGCCACAACCGCCGCCACAGCCTTCTTCACCATGGCCTCCACAGCCTCCGCCGCAGTTATCGCAATGACCACCGCAACCTTCGCCCGACATAGCCTTGGCCAACTGTGCCATCTCTTCTTTCGTGGCCTCACGATTGGCCAGCACCTGACCGACAAAGTTCAGCGTGCAACCAGCCAATGGATGGTTCAGGTCGATGGTCACCGTATCAGGTCCCACCTCCACGACACGACCGTTGAAGTGATCTCCTGCCTCATTTTGCAGCATCAGTATGGCATCGGGATAGACATGCTTGGAATCAAACTTGCCATCTATCTCGAAGATATGCTTGTCGACACTCTTCACCAAGTCGTTGTTACGGGGACCAAAAGCCTGCTCCGGCGTCAACTCAAAGTTGAAACTGTCGCCAACAGCCAGGTCGACGACTTGACGCTCGAAGTCTTCCAACATAAAGCCCATACCACTAATGAAAGTAGCAGGCTTAGCCTCTTCGGTCATCTCGACAAGCACTTTCTGTCCATTAGAGACATCGTAGAGCTGATAGGAAACGCTCACCAACTTGTTACTCTTGTTTTCGCTCATTATAATACTATTCTTTTGATTATTTGTTGTTCGCCTGCAAAGGTAGTGCTTTTTTCTTAGTTACAAGCCTATTAAAATTCAAAATGGTAATATAATCTTTGATTTACATCAAAATAAGCAGTTGTTTACGCACACAGCTAACAAATTATTTGGTTGGTATCGATAATTCTCGTAACTTTGCATCGAAATCAAGAAGATAAGTGATTTCAAGGATAACATGTTGAACACCCGGACACAGATCCAATGAAGAAGATTCAGGACAAAGCCGGGAAAGAAGAAAGGTAAAAAGATGAAAAAGATTGTATTGACACTGGCTGCCATGATGACAATGAGCATGGCATTTGCAAACACAGAGAACATCCCTGAGAATGCACCTGAGGTAACCGAGGCAAGCACTGCTGCCAACTACGACATGACTGTCAACTACAGCAAACTGGCTACAACATTGGAGCTGAGTGCTGATCAGATCGACGCTGTCGAGGCCATCCACGACCAGTTCATCAACGACATGCGCAAAGCCGCTAACGCAGAGGCTTCTGAGCGTGCTGAGCTCGTCAAGAAGGCTGCCACCAAGGAGCTGAAGTACATGCACTATGTTCTCAACGAGAAGCAGTATCGCAAGTACAACACACTGCTCAACCTCACTCTTGAGAACCGCGGTTTGCTGAAGTAATAAGTAGATAAAGAGAACCCCTTTTCTGATACGGCATCCGCTAACGGATACAGCGTCAGAAAGCAAATATAAGAAGCCTCGTCTGCAAAGACGGGGCTTTTTTATTAATTGTTCTTAAATACCAGCAAGAAGCTCACGTAGATCGAAATAATTTGTCTACCTTTGTAATCTAAAACGTATTAAGCGTGAAAATAGCAAAAGTGGTGAATGCCCTTGAACAGTTCGCGCCTCTGCCCTTGCAGGAAGACTATGATAATGCCGGCCTGCAAACGGGATTGACAGAGGCGGATGTCTCAGGGGCTTTATTGTGTCTTGACGTTACCGAGGCTGTGGTGGACGAAGCCGTAGCCAAAGGGTGCAACCTCATCGTGTCGCATCATCCTCTGATCTTCCACAAGCTCAGAAGACTCTGCGGTGAAGATGACGTGCAGCGCACGGTGATGAAAGCCATCGAAAAGCATATTACCATCCTCTCACTCCACACCAACATGGACGCTGCTGAAGGCGGTGTCAACTTCAAAATAGCAGAGAAACTGGGACTGGAACATCCGACATTCTTCGGCAAACGCCAGTCCGCCGAGGTGAAAACCGGTGACGGAGAGATCCGGACCGTGGCTGGCGGTGAAGGCGTGATTGCGGAATGGACCGAGCCTCTTGCCGCCGACGACTTTATCATCCGGTTGAAACAAACCTTCGACGTGGAATGCGTGATGGCCAACGAACTGCTCCGTCGTCCCATCCGTCGTGTGGCCATCTGCGGTGGAGCCGGTGATTTTCTGTTGCCGGACGCTGTTGCCCTCGGAGCCGATGCCTTTCTGACAGGTGAGATGCACTACCATCAATATTTTGGCTACGAGCAACGCATACAAATTGCCGTCATCGGCCACTATCAAAGTGAGCAGTTCACACGGGAGATCTTCCGCGACATCATCACGCGGCAATGCCCCGGTGTCCGCTGCATTTTGTCGGAGATCAACACCAATCCGATCATCTATTTTTAGATCCAAACGGAAATTCACGTTGATCCAACGATAGATACGAACAGATCGAGCTCACGATACACATAGACTCAGGTATTAATACATATTGATCGAACTATAAAAACATAATAATCATGGCAAAGAAAGACCCATCAGAGTTGTCGGTGGAGGAGAAGCTCTCCACCCTCTATCAGTTACAGACCACCCTGTCTGCCATCGATGAGAAGCGGGCACTGCGTGGCGAACTTCCTCTCGAAGTGCGAGACCTTGAGGATGAGATCGCCGGTCTCAACACACGTATGGAACACATCAACGCTGAGATCGAAGACTTCCGCGCTGCCATTGCACAGAAGCGCAATGAGATTGAGCAGAACCAAGCCAGCGTAGACCGCTACAAGGCTCAGCTCGACGAGGTAAAGAACAATCGTGAGTACGACACGCTGACCAAGGAGATCGAGTTCCAGACACTGGAGATCGAACTCTGCAACAAGAAGATCAAGGAAGCCAACCAGAAGGTACAGGAGCGTCAGAACGACCTCGCCAACACACAGGCTACGCTCACCGAGCGCCAGAAGGACCTTGAGTCGAAGCGCGACGAGCTCGACTCCATCATGCAGGAGACGCGCGAGGCCGAGGAAGATCTCAAGGAGAAAGCCAAAGAACTGGAGGCCCGCATCGAGCCGCGTCTGCTGGCCAGCTTCAAGCGCATCCGCAAAGGTGCCCGCAATGGTCTCGGCATTGTCTATGTGCAGCGTGATGCCTGCGGTGGCTGCTTTAACAAGATTCCACCACAGCGCCAGCTGGACATCAAGATGCACAAGAAGATCATCGTCTGTGAATACTGTGGACGTATCCTCATCGACCCGGAGCTCGCCGGTGTGAAGACGGAGCCCGCTGTTGAGGAGAAGCCCAAGAAGAAACGCACAACAAGAAGAAAGAAGGCTGAGACAGAGGAGAACGCAGAGGCGTAATCCGCCTTGACCCTTCACTATATATAAAAAAGGAGACTCTCAACGCGAGAGTCTCCTTTTTTGTTTTTATAGCAATCCTATATTTGATTATATAGCTGCCCTATTTTGTCTTTACTGCGTTATCGGGTAAAAACTTTCCGAATAAAGGTCACGGAAGTCTCTACTCGTAGTCGTCAATGACATTATTGGTGAAGTCCATCATCGGCTTGGCCACCTTCGCGATCTTCACGAGCTGTTCTGTCCAATGCTCTCCTTGGAAGAAATCATCGGGCACACAATGCCAGGCACAATAGTCTTTCATCTTCAAATACGAGAGGAACTCATAGTCCTTGGGGAAGTCTTTCGGTGCTTTCTTCAAACAGTTGATGCCGAAGCCTTTTGGCGCAGGCGCATCATCGCTCCATTCCGATGCATTGGGATAGCCAAAGAGATGGATGAACTCACCGCTCTCCACACAGTGTCTCCACTCTTCTATGTTTCCCATAATCTCATTTCTCACGGACGTGAGGATGTTTGTCGGTAGCCAATAAGCCCCGACGGCAATCAGACTGTGGCCCGGCTGCAAGTGGATATAATAGCCCGCGTGCAGTCCCTTACGGCCATGGGCAGAGATGTAAGCACCCAAATGCCGCTTATAGGGCGACTTGTCGGGTGAGAAACGCGTATCGCGATAAAAGCGATAGACACAGTCCTTCACCGTCAGATGAGCCACCGTCTCGTCCATTGCTCCCAAGGCGTTGATAGCCTGCTCCACGCCCTTTTCGAAATCCGCCTTGGCGGCAAGGTACTGATCTTTATGCTCAGCAAACCATGGCCGGTTGTTGTTGGCGGCAACATCCTTCAAAAATTTGAATATCAGTTGGGTATTCATTTGTTCTTTCCTCTATTTTTTCTTTTTGTCCTTACCGCTTTGGTGAGGCCTATTCCAGTTTACTACCCTTCAGCAACTTCGGACAGATCGTGTCAAAGGGGCATTTCTCGCACTTCGGCTTCGCGCTCTGACAGATATACCTTCCATGGAGCAACAGCCAGTGATGGGCCGAGGGAATATCCTCCACCGGAATGCTCTTCTCAAGATATTGCTCTACCTTCAATGGCGTGTTGGCCGTTGCGGGCACCAGGCCCAAGCGATGCGCCACACGATAGACATGCGTGTCGACTGCCATCACCGGCTTGCCAAACCACACGGCCTGCAGCACATTGGCCGTCTTGCGCCCTACCCCCTGCAACTTCACGAGTTCCTGAGGATCAGAGGGTACCTCACCACCATAGTCAGCAACGAGCTGCCGGGCCATCGCCACGAGGTGACGTGCCTTGGCATTGGGATAGCTCACACTGCTGACCAACGCCAGGACATCCTCCACCTCAGCCTGGGCCATGGCTTCCGCTGTAGGATACTTGGCGAACAGTGCCGGTGTCACGGCATTGATGCGCTTGTCGGTGCACTGTGCCGAAAGCAAGGTGGCCACCAGAAGCTGGAAGGCAGAGCCGAACTGCAACTCTGTTGTCACATGTGGCTCGTGCTTCCGGAAATAATCAAGTATATACTGATAACGTTCTTGTCGGGTCATTTTCTTATGTTATTCTTTTATCATAGAACATTCATCATCGAACTCTCATCATACGACAATAAACATTCATTATTCATTAATCGCTCCGCAGTAAGGGCATTTTCCTTTATGATCAAGCCTTGCCCCACAATTTCCACACACATATCGGGCATGTGGCACATGGAGATAACGGTCAATGGCAAAGACCACATACGCCACGAGCAGAAGATAACCGACATAGTGGAGCGTGGTGATGCTGAAGACGATGTAGTCAATGGCGCACATTGCTGCCAGTCCTCCCAAGTAGAGCACCCCCTCTCCCCAGCTCAATTGCCGACGTACATCATCGACGCACGCCAACACAATCACCGGCATCGCCCACACAGAACAGAGGAAGATCATCAGCGGCACTGGCACAGAGAAGGGATTGAGCGTTGGATGATAGTAGAAATGCTGCCACATCTGCGGTGCATACATCTGCAAACTGGCATAGAGCGTAGCCGAGAAGGCCACCGTCAGACACAGCAAGGTGGGATAGAACGAGTCGATATCGTGGAAATGTACAATATGTGCTTTGTGGCGCTTAATGTTCCAAAAGGCATAGCCCGCCGCGAAGACAGCAATGACACAAAGGAAGATGAGCACATGGTCGTTGCTGAACTCAGAGATAAACTGCGAGATCGGGTCGTCGGGCATCACGCGGGGCAAGAGGTAAGACTCGCGTGCCCAGCCAAAGGCAGAACTGTCGTTGGCCAACTCCACCCACACCGAGTCGGTATTGTCAGACGGTACCATGTGTATGTCGGCCACCACGAGGTGAGCACCCTTACGCACGATAAAGGAGTCGGTAGGCAGTCCGCCGATATACTCTTCGGGCATCTGGCTGATGAGCGAGAGCGAGTCGGCCTTCACCACAAAGTTGTAGTTGTTGGTGTAGTGGTGCGTCGAGAAGAACGACAAGGAGTCGATCTGCCGCTCACTGAACTTGAAAGCAGCATGGTTGCGGTGATGGGACTGATAGCACCCCGTCATCAAAAGAGTCACCGCAAGCATGACGAGCAACTTACAAAAGATTTTCATTCTGCGTAAATATCCATTTGACACAGGTCACACCTAAACTCCAACCGGAAGCGACGGCCGTCACCGAGCCGCAGCGTCAGCGGCTCACGCCACCGTGGGGCTGTCCCACCCCGCCTGACACAATGGCCGAGGGCATAGCGCAGACAGTGACGGCACTGCATCACCAGTGCTTTGCCGGGCTCCTTCAACTCAAAGGCCGGAGCCTCCACCTTGATGCCCTGCCGCTCATAGAACTGCCGGGAGAGGTGATTGGCGACATTATATAAATAGGAGTAGGCATTATAGAGATCCTGCGGCTGCTCAAAGTTGACATTACGCTCAGCCTGCCCTGCCTCTCCGCAACATTTTTCTCCCCCATTCATTTCAGCCTGTTGCTGCCCGTCCGTATCCTTCGTGGGCAGCACCTGATTTTGCCCGGTTGCCTCAACTATCTTTTTCTGCAAAGCTTCAGCCGCCTCCCGCCTCAACTCAGAGAGCAGACTGGAAGGGATAAAAAGTTCGTCGGCGCCCTGCTCGATGGTGATGTCGGCCGGCTCACAGTGGAAGACGGTCGTTCCGAGTTTGGCGAGTTGTTGCCGGATATTGTCGGCCTGTGGACGCTTGGCAGCCTGATGATCAAAGGCTACTGAAGCCTCGGCCTGCAAATGTTTAGCCTCAGCTGACTTTCCATCGACCGACATTCTCAGACGGAATCCATTCTGTGTCAAGCCATAAACCATGGCAACGGAAATACGACGGTCAGCCGTCTTACCGCTTAAAAGTTTTTCGAAAGCCACGTCCTGGTTGCGATAGAGCGTCATACCTTTTCTCAGATGTGTCGGCATCTTGAAGGGAAAGAGTCGTCCGCCCTCTACCCTATTGACGCGGAAGCCTTCCAGCTCATGTTCGTCGTTGAGGAAGCACAGTCCGTCGCCATTGGCGAAAGCGGCAATACCCGCCACGGTGAACGAATCACGACGCAACTCCTTGACGTGTCCGACCATCTCGCCCAGTGCCTTCGGTGTGTCGAACGAGGCAATATCGGGCTGACGTCCATGGAGGAAATAAGTGGTGAAGCCGCGGTTGAATGTCTTCTTCAAGTCGGGCGTGAAGCCATAGCTCACCTTTCCGAGGGAAGCCCTGCGGTAATCATCGGGCCGACGGCGCACGAGGTCATCGAGTTTCCTACTATAGGCGCTGACCACGTTCTTGACATAGTCAGCCGTTTTCAACCGTCCCTCTATCTTGAACGAGCAGATGCCGGCATCGGCCAGTTCCTCAAGATGGTCGAGACGGTTCATATCCTTCAACGACAACAGATGGCGGTCGTGCTCTATCGTATGCCCGTCAGCGTCGAGCAGATCAAACTTCATACGGCAGAACTGAGCACAAGCGCCCCGGTTGGCCGAACGGCCGAAGCAGTGCTGCGAGGCGTAGCAGACACCGGAATAGCTCACACAGAGCGCGCCATGGACAAAGCCCTCCAACTCGACAGTGGGTACTGCCTGGTGTATGGCCTTGATCTCATCCAATGACAACTCGCGAGCCAGCACCGCCCGGCTGAAGCCCTGCTGTTGCAGCCACCGCACCTTCCCCGCCGACCGGGTGTCGCACTGCGTGGAAGCATGCAGTGCCGGTGCATAGCCCAGTTCACGGCGCACACGGGCTACCAACTCGATAGCAGCCATGTCCTGAACCAATAGCGCATCGACCTTAGCCTCAGCCAACTGCTTCATGAGCTGGTAGGCCTTGTCGATCTCATCCTCATAGATGAGCGTGTTGACCGTGACATACACACGGACACCATATCGGTGAGCATAGTCACAGAGTTGGTGAATGTCGTCGACACTGTTTCCGGCAGCCACACGGGCGCCGAAGTCCGACGCACCGATATAGACGGCATCGGCACCATGATCCACAGCAGCCATAGCGCAGGCCAGGTCGCGTGCGGGAGCAAGAAGTTCGAGTGTACGTTGCTCTTTCATCAGCATTACTTAATCTCGTTGATGTTATAAGGCGTCTCCTGGTAGACGTAATAGTTGATCCAGTTGTTGAACAGCAGGTTGGCGTGCGATCGCCAGGTGACCAGCGGTCCCTTAGCGGGGTCGTTGTCGCGGTAATAGTTCTTCGGCAGTTCCACGTCGTCGCGCTTTCCCGCGTCGCGCTTGTATTCCTTGTCGAGCGTGTCGGGGGCATACTCCAGGTGTCCGGTGATGAAGAACTCCCTACCCTCGCGGGCCATGACCATGCTCACGCCACTTTCCGGTCCCTCAGCGATGACGCGCAGCGCGTCGACCTTGTCGATGTCGCTGCGCCATACCTCGGTATGGCGGCTGTGCGGCATCATAAACACGTCGTCGAAGCCACGGAAGATGGGCAGCAAGGGATCCAGCGGTGTCTGTGGGAAGATGCCGAAACGCTTCTTCTCCAGCGGATGCTTGGGCACCTGATAGAAATGGTACAGGGCAGCCTGAGCGGCCCAACAGATATAGAGCGTGGAGGTGACATGGGTGCGTGCCCAGTCAAAGATACCCGTGATCTCCTGCCAGTATTCCACATCCTCGAAAGCCATCTGCTCGATGGGCGCACCGGTGACGATCATGCCGTCCCATTTCTGCTCGCTGAGGACAGAGAAGTCCTTGTAGAACATCTTCATGTGCTCGATGGGCGTGTTCTTAGGTGTGTGGCTGCGCAACTTCATGAAGTTGATCTCAATCTGCAACGGCGTGTTGCTCAGCAGTCTGATCAAATCGGTCTCAGTAGTGACCTTCAGTGGCATGAGATTGAGAATCACGATCTTCAACGGACGAATCATCTGCGTATGGGCGCGGCTTTCGTCCATGACGAAGATATTCTCATGCTTCAAAATATCAATGGCCGGTAACTTATCGGGTAATCTTAATGGCATTGTCTCTTATCTTTAAAACACTATAGAATCCAGCGCAAAGATAGCAAAAAAAAAGGAGAAAAGAGACAATAACAATCGAAAAAAGCAAGCATGCGCAAGCGGAAGAACAAATAAGGGTGGCCAATGTTGGCCACCCTTGTTCGCTATATCGGTTTACCAGAGCTCTAAGCGCTGATTTTCCGGAAGATACATCTTGTCGCCCTTCTTCACGTTGAAGGCCTTGTACCAAGCGTTGATGTGCGGCAGAGCACCGTTGACGCGCCACTCACCGAGAGAGTGTGGATCGCGCTTAACACGGTTGCGAATCTCCTGTTCGGTGATGTTCTGTCCCCAGACACCGGCATAGGCGATGAAGAAACGCTGCTCGGGGGTGAAGCCGTCGA
>ERZ773245.840-NODE-840-length-27757-cov-3.415818_pt1 | contig 27757 bp, 22 predicted proteins | sample MGYA00580988_ERZ773245 | MGnify/ENA primary metagenome ERZ773245 (study PRJEB29015, sample SAMEA2737792) | human gut metagenome | biome: human gut; feature: human-associated habitat; material: faeces | place: China | collected 2012 ... | reverse complement strand
GTACGCGTCGATAACAATGACTATCGACAGGCAGATGTGCGTTATAGTAAACTCTTTACTGAAACGTTTCACAAAACCACCAACAACGTCATCATCAATGGCGACAACGATGCCGTGGACGGGCCTAACTTCATCTCGCCCTCGCAGGAGGCGGGCTACGACGGCTACATGCAGAGTGCCGACTGGCTTGTCTATCGTGTCAACAACCTTACCGACGCGGGGTGGGGAAAACTCGACCAGAATCCCGACGGAACGTTTAAGACGGATGACAAAGGCAACTATACCGGTCATGGCATCTATGTCAACTTAGCCCAATTCTACAACAATTCCTATGGCCTCATGCTGCTGCCCTTGGGCGAGGACAAATATATGAACTATGCCGACAACGGCAACGAGGGCACACGACAGATGCACCGCATCTCGCCCGACCCGCTGGGCACGGTGACGGAGAACTATATCGACATCGGCGTGTATGAGTACCAGCATACGCAGCTCCATGTCGAGAACGGCTCCGAGGCCGACGTCATCTGGGTGGCACAAAACGAGACCACGGGACAGAACGACGGCACTTCGCAGGAAACGCCCACCAGCGACCTGCAGCGTGCCATCGAGACGCTGCTTCTCAGCCGCAACGACCATCCGAAGGTGGTGAAGATCATCGGCGCCGACGAGGCTGGGACGGGTGGTGTCTTCACGCCAACCTACCAGCTCGATGATAATAACGTCGGCTTCCAGATCCACACGGGGGCGAACACGTCTATCGTGGCTTTGAAGAAAACCATCATCTTCGGCCACTCCTATGAGGCGAAGAGTCTCACTATTGAGGGTGGCTATGCGCCTAACATCCTTGGATTGCGTGACCCCGAAGCCTATCCCGTGAAGCTTGTCATGGACAAGAAAAGCTACTATACCGACAATAACGTGGCTTACCTCTTCCTCATCTCCGACGCTGAGCAGTGGGGCACGCAGGGCAACTTGTCGGGCGGTGTCAAAGATCAGGAAACGACAGTCGACAAAGTGACGAAGTCCAGTCTGACGACAGGGCAGGCAATGCCTGTCACCTTCGACGGTCTGACATTTGTGAACAGCTACGCCAATGCCAGGCCCACGGAAACAAAGAGCCTCACGGGTGGCGCGGCCATCTATTACAAGGAGCAGTTCAAGACGGAAGGTGGTGAGTCGGGAGCAAAGTCGACTACCACCTGCCTGGTGGGATCGGGCGTACCGAAACTCACCATTCGCAACTGTGTCTTCCAGCAAAGCGGTGCCGACGGTGCTACGACGGTGCCCGCCGTGCGCATCGAGCAGGGTGGGGGACGCACGCTCATCTACAACAGCGTGTTCCACTCCGGGTCGGGCAATCCGCTGGAGTGCACCGACACGGTGAGCATCGTCAACTGCACCTTCGCCATGAACGGCGGACACATCAAGCTCAGCGACGCGGCCACGGGCACGTCCTCGCTCTACAACTCCATCATCTGGCAGGAACAGCATGAAGACGCAGTACGAGGGCTTTACGGCCAACAATGTTGCGACAGACTCGGTGCAGTATAACGCCATCACAGGCATTGAGAATACCGACGAGGATGACGTGCATCTGCATAACGTGGGTCTCGACAGCCGCAACTACAATGCTATGGAGGGTCCGAACTTCGTCAATGGTGACGGCAAGGACATCAGCCAGCGCGACTACCATATCAATCCGGGTGTGCGCACGCTGACACGCGCCAACTATGTTATATATGCCGAGAAGGTGCTCGGATGGAAGTTAGGGCAGACGATTGCGCTTAAGGACGGCACTACGGCGCAGCTCGATTCTGCCAAGATGCTGACGCTGTTGGCCGACACGGCTTACACCAAGGACCTTGCCAACAAGGTGCGTCTCTACGACGGCAGCATGGAGCGCGGTGCCTATGAGTGCTCGTCGGCCATGCAGCGTGTGCTCTTCGTCAACCCGAGTAAGGTGACGGGCAAGATGACCGGTCTGTCGTGGGAGAATGCCTACGGCAGTGGCATGGTGCAGCGTGCCGTGGATGCCGCGGCGGTGTATACCTATTTTAATAGTAAGGCTGACGTAGTGGCACAGGCCAAGTCCTATGTCTTCGTCAAGGGCGCTGCCAACAATACGGTGCCGGAGGCCATCACCCTGCGCAATGGCGTGAGCGTCTATGGCAGTGTCGCGCCGAGCTATACCGAGGAGCCTGGGGCCGTGAGAAACAAGGATACCCATGAGGTCATCTACAACAATGGTGCGCGTTCGTTTGAGAATGATTCTATTGCGGCCTATATAAATAAGGTGAAGGCCAGCCGCCCGGGCTTGGCGGCAAAGACAACGAACCGCACACGCGTCGCGGGCATCAATACCATCACCATGAAGACGGGCTATGGCTTCGGTGCACTCGTCGACGGTGTGGAGGTGCGCAGCGACAAAGACCTCACAGCTCCGGCCATCGACATCACCGACCAGATTGACAGCCTTGTGCTCCGCAATGTGATGATTGACGGCAACACGGTGAACGCTGACGACCAAGGCAAAGGTCATCCCGTGGTCAACCTTCAGCACGGATTGCTCTACAATGCTTTGCTCTATGGCAACAAGGTGGCTGAAGGTCAGCCCATCGCCAGTGTGAGCAGCGGTGCCACAATGCTCAACTGCACCGTGGCAACCGACGTCGCGGGACAGAAGACGGTCAGCAACGCCGGAAAGGTTATCCGGCTGCATCGACTATAACGGTGCCGACAAGGCGTCGTCTGCGGATGAGATTACTACAGGCAGTGGGGCGTATACCAACTGCTACGCTGCTACGGGCAATCCCTTCGCGCCCTATCTCACGACGGACAACGCTTATAAGCTGCCGGAGTACCTCACCGACCATGCACCTTATTATTATCAGTTGCATGAGAGCAGTCTGACCATCAACGCGGACAAGGAAAACTTCACACTGCCTGAGAGGTTCAAGGAGTATGTCAACTTGGCCTCGGACCGTGATGTCCTTGGCAATCCGCGCACGTTGGGCGGTAAGGTCGATATGGGCTGTTTCGAGACATGGCGCATCGCCGACGGTGAGAACCGTTATGCCGACGCTAAGAACAACCGCTATCCCCATGAAGGCAGCGTGGTGTACATCGGCAAGAACGCGTCGCTGTCGTTGGGCAGTGACGCGACGACAAAGGTCTTCACGGGTGAGAATGCCTTCCGCCCGGGCTATCTGTTGCTCAAGCCGGGGGCCTCGCTCTATGGCAACGTCAACATCGTGCAGGCATCCTATGTCGCCGCCGAGCGCACGTTCCCCAAGGACATGCAGTATACGCTGATGTCCATGCCGTTCCCCTACGACTACGCCAATGCGCTGACGACAGCCACCGACAAGGACGGCAACCTCACGGAGACAAAGTACACGATTCCCACGGGCAAGACCTACAACGGCGAGACACGCTCGGCCTGGGACTATGACTTCCATACTTCCGACTCGCCGTGCTGGGAACAGATGAGCACCACGCAGGTGGCTGCCTGCGACGGTTGGCTGCTGAACTTAGGTTCGCCGCTCACAGAGGATGTCACTGTGCGCTTCACGGGCTTCGGCAGTCAGAATGGCGACTATGTCTATACCGAGGACGAGAACGCCAAGACAGTGACGCTGACACAATATAATAAGGTGGCGACCGACGGCTCCGCCCATTTCACCAAACTGGAGAACATGGGTTGGAACCTCAAGGGCATGCCGTGGCTCGTCAGCGGATACAACACGGCTCACTCTGCCGACGGCAAGAGTTGCGACATGAGCGCGCCGCACGTGTTCTATACGGTCTCTGCCGACGGCAACAGTTTTGCCACCTCGCAGAGTTGGAAAGATGGTTCGTCGCTCGACTTTGGCTCCGCCTTCTTCACCCAGACGGCCATTATCGGTGACGGCAACACCGAGAAGCTGAGCTTTGCTGTTCCTCTACTGCCGAGCAAGACACCGGCTCCGGCCGCCACGCCCTTTGTAACCGTCTCCGACGACGACGGCTCCTCCGATGCTGTCGAAGTGGTTACCGGTTCTATGGCTTCTATAGCTCCTATTGATGCTATAGAAACTATAGCTTCTATGTCTCCCTCGTCCACGAGATCCTCTAAGGTTCTTGCCTTCAGCCTTGGCTCCGACGGCGTGAAGTGGCAGAGCTTCAACGACAGTGTGCCGCAGGTCTACCTCTTGGACAACAGCGGGGTGGCGCTCTCGCTGGCTGGCAACGCGCCGGAGGGCGTGGAGATGATGATGGGCTACCGTGCCGCAAAGGCCGGAGCGCTCACCGTCTCGCTGCCCGACGCAGAGGCTTTCGACGGACAGAGCGTGTGGCTCAGGGATAAGGCCACGGGCGAGGTGACCGACCTCACGCAGTCGTCCTATACGTTGCAAGCCTCAAAGGGCTATACCGACAATCGACTGACATTGCAGATTGGCGGCGTGCGGCCCGACGGCACAAAGGCTCATGGTGATGAGGGCGAGGTGTCGTGGACGGTGCGTGTGGCAGACGGTTGTCTGCAAGTCAGGGGCATTGAGTCCGGTGACCTGGTAATCGTCCGCGCACTCTCCGGTTTGTCGGTGACACGCGGCCGGGCCACGTCCGACACGTTTGTCACCCAGCCTCTGGTACAGGGTGTGTATATCGTGACGGTGAACAACCGGAGCAAAAAGGTAGCGGTGCATACTCGGCTTTAGGTTAGGTCGGGCATAAAGCCCGCCCCTTTTTGGGGTTAGTCATGGCTGATGAAGAGCTTCTTTATTTCTTTGCCACCCCTGTCATGGCCAGACAGAGTTTTTTTTGGAGCACACGGGCATCGAGTACACTCATGTCGTTGTCCATGATGGCGAAGGCGAGCGTGTGGCCGTCGGCTCCCTTACAGTATCCGGCCAGCGAGCTGATGCCAAAGGGATGGGAGAGCGTGCCCGTCTTGCCACGTATCAGGCCTCTGAGCTTCGGGTCACTGAGTTCGGTGCGCAGCGTGCCATCGACGCCGGAGATGGCCAGCCATGTGTGCAGCTTCTTATAGATGGCAGGACGCTGATAGCCATAGCGCAGTACGGCGACAAGCACTTCGGGCGACAGATGGTTGTGGGTGCACAGGCCGCAGCCGTCGTGGATGACGATGTGCTTGTCCTTCAGTCCCAGACTGTCACGGACAAAGCCGCGGAGATAGTTCACGCCGACGGCAGGCAGGTTGCCACGCTTGTCGAGATGGTAGCCAATGGTATAGAGCAGTGACGTGGCCTGCGTGTTGCTGCTGTTTTTCCACATCTTCTTGATGACATAGTCTACCGGGCGCCCGAAGCGGAACTGAGGCTTGGCCCGTCGTGGCAGTCCACCATAGACCACCTGACTGTCTGCCAGTTGATAGCCCGCCTGACGGAAGGCCGTCATCACGGCCTTACGCACTTTCTGATCGCCCTTATACAAGATGCCATAGCGCGAGAACGAGAGGTCCCAGGGATACCAGTGCTGTTCGCTTGTCACGGGCTTGTGGAGCACGAGGTCGAGGACGAGTTTGCCGTTGAACTGTTTGACGCCTTTCTTCTTCAGCGCCTGTGGAAACATCTTCAGGTCAGGCTCGTTGAGTTGCGGGTCGAGTTGTGCCTTGAAGATGACATTGCCTTGCAGCGTGTCGCCCTTCATGCTGCCCGTAGTCCAGATAGAAGTGGGGTAGAGGTAGTTGGTGCCGAGCAGATGCAGTCCGGCCACGCCGGTGATCAGCTTCAGGCAGGAGGCCGACGACATGGTCACCTTTTGTCCCTCGCCATAGACGGGCTTGTCGGCGGTGAGGTCATAGACATAGAAGCCGAAGAGTCCTTTGCAGCGGGGCGCGGCGGCGAACTTCTTCAGTCGTGACTGCAGTGCCGTGTCCACTGGGATGTTGTTTTCCTTCCCTTGTGTTGCCGTCTTGGCATTATCGTCTTTCTTGCCGCCGCAGGAAGCAAAAAGAATAAGGGTGAGAGCCAGGGAGAAGAGTCCTTTGTATATTCTTCTCTCTCGCTCAGTGCGTGTGATATAAGTGTGCATGATAATATCAGCCTCACCCCCGTGCCCCTCTCCAAAGGAGAGGGGAGTGATTACAGGGTTAAACGGGTGGTGTTGATGGCTATGATTTTGATTATTATTATATATGTATATCTTATTACTTGTAGCTCAGCATCATATTAATGATAGCTTTGCGAGCTATCCCCTTACGGTTTATCCAGCATTTCACTCCCCTCTCCTTTGGAGAGGGGTAAGGGGGTGAGGCTCTTTTCTTTCACCGGTTCCATGTGTATACTGATAAACGTGCCTTGTCCGAAGCGCTCGCGCAGGCGCTTCTCCGCGCTGGAGACAATCTGGTGAGCTTCTACGAGCGTCAGGCTGCCGGGCATACGCACGTGCATATCTATGGCGATATGGCTGCCGATGCGGCGCGTACGCAGATGATGGATGTCGCTGAGCCTTGGGTCTTCGGTGACCGAGTGCTCGATGTCTTTCTCCATGGCCTCGGGCAGACTTTTCTCCAGGAGTTCGCCTAAGGCATTGGCCATGAGTTTCCATGCGGTGATGACGATGAGCACGCTGACGATCACGGCGGCGATAGGGTCGAGGACAGCCCACGACGGTCCCAGCGCGATGGCGCCGCCGATGCCGATGGCGGTGCCCACTGACGACAGGGCGTCGCTGCGGTGGTGCCAGGCATTGGCCACTACCGTCTCGCTTTGTATGGCACGCCCACTGCGCACGGTGAACTGGAAGCACCACTCTTTGAGCGCGATGCTGAGGAGGGCTGCGGCGAGCGCGATCCATCCCGGCTGTCCCAACTGCCCGCCTTGCAGGGCTGTCCAAATCTTCACCACGCCACCATAGCAGATGCCGAGGCCAACGACGAAGAGCGCCATGCCGATGATGGCTGTGGCGAGCGTCTCGTATTTGCCGTGGCCGTAGTCATGGTCTTCGTCTTGTGGCCGTGAGCTGAGTTTCATGAAGATGATCACCACCGCGTCGGTGAGCAGGTCGCTGAGCGAGTGTATGCCGTCGGCAATCATGGCGGCAGACTGTCCGACGACGCCGGCGATGAGCTTGAAGATGACCAGTATGATGTTGATGGCCGCACCGTAGAGTGTCACGCGCGTGGCCCGTTTCTCTCTTTCTGTTTTCATGGTACTAACGATCAAAGAATGAACAATCATTTTATCAGCGACAAAAATAAGCATTTCGTCTGAGACCGCCAAGGGTATGATATCTTTTTAATGTTATTTGAACTGTTTGACGAGTTGTTCGGGTGTGCAGTCTTTGAGAGTGACGATATTGTCTTTGTCGAGGAGATAGATGGTCGGTGTGGCTTTGATGGCGTATTGCATGGTGAGTTTGTCATTGACCTTGACGCGCAGGATCCTGACGTCGGCGGGCAGGGGGTGGGCCTGCATCCACGTCCACACCGTGTGGCAGTTTTCGCAGTCGGGGTCATAGAAAAAGAGGCACACCCTTTGGTTGCTGTATTCGCGAATGCTGTGTCGGCTGCCGTCGTCAGCAGTGAAGGCAAAGTCGCTCGCCGTGTCTCCGGGGAGGTTAGCCGCGGCCAGTCGTGCCCGGAAGCGATAGCGGCTGCGCTCGGTGGAGTCGGTATGGCAGTCGTTGACGATGGCGTTGAGCAGCAGGCAGTAGATGCGGTCGTTGCGCAGCGGCGAGGCGTTGTCGTCGAGGTATTGGTCGATGAGGCCGTCAAAGCGCCGTCGTGCCGGTGCATAGCTCCACGCCTTGGCGATGAAGATCTTTGCGCTCTGTGGTCCCACGTTCTTGCCGAAGCGTCCCAGTAGATCGATGTAGTCGACGAAGCCCTGCTCGCCGTAGTCCTGCGAGTCGAGGAGTGTGGTGTCGGCAAAGTCGACGTTGTCCCAGTAGTGCAGCAGCAGATAGTCGGCCCTGGCCTGTGGCTGCCGCAGTGTGTCGGGGACAGCAGGGTAGGGGAAGGCAGTGTTTTGCGCCGTCACGGCGACAGCGCAGAGCCACAGCACGGCGGTCATGGCGACAGCCATGCTCTGTAGTTTTTTCATCATCGCGTCTTTCATGGTTACAAATTCATGACATATCTTTTTCTTTTTATTACATTGCAAAGATAAGTTTTTCTCATGGTTTGTCCAAAAGATCAGCCACTTATCTTCTATAGAATGGACACACAACAATCGTTCTTTGTGTCCTTTTTGTGTCTTTGCGAGAGGTATGTCAGGGCGATGCTCATCGTGCTCTCTGCTCTCTTCACAGCGTAGTCGTCTTTGCGCGCTCAGTGTCTCCGTGTGGGTATGAAAAGAATTACTTTCTCGCTTTGTTGGATAAACTGACATTTTTGCGGGCTCGTGGCGGCGATTTTCTGGGCCAGACGCTATGTCGGGCCGATTTTCGCGAAAAATGGCGGTGTTTTTGTAATGCATTGATGGTTAATTACATACGTTGCTTTTGTTGCTTTTGAAGATAGGAAATGGGTTGTTGGAATCGTGATTTCTTATAGAAAATGATGCAAAACAGGGCTTTTGATGCTGTCATCTCGGTTGTTTTGTCGGGTCATATCAGTTGTTTTGTCGGGTCATCTCAGTTGTTTGGTCAGTCCGCCCTATGGTTTTGTGGCATTCATCCTGCTTTTTTCGCTTTCGGTCTCTCTGGATTGCAAGTTCACATGGCGGTGATTTTGTAAGGAAATAACATAAGGAGAGGCTTGCCGACCAAAGCAATACCGAGAGGGAGTGCATAGGCAGGAAGTCGCGCATCACTATGTCTTCGTGTAAGAAAGTGTATGGATGGTATAGCAAGCTTTCGTGTAAGAAAGTGGGGAATGAGAGCGGCTATTCGTGTCATTTTTTTATTTTTGCTAAAGATTCCAGTGAATTTATACTTGGGACACAAATCTATGGCGTAAGGGAAACGAGGACGTGATACGTTAAAATCTCCAATTAAATATAGTCTTTTAGAGAATTATTGCTAACTTTGTCAGTATTAAGTAATCACTTTGAAATATGAGCGACCTTCATACCATAAAGCAACAACTCAGACGTGTCATCCGGCAGCGGAAACAACAATACCCAACAGAACAGCGCGAGGCTTGGTCAAAAGAGATTGAGCAAAGGCTGCTGCAACACCCACGCTTGCAATCCGCGCACGTGGTGATGCTCTACTACGCCCTGGACGATGAGGTGGACACGCGTCGTCTCGTCGACACGCTGCTCAAGGAGGGCAAGACCGTGATCCTGCCCAAATGCGTCGACAAGGAGCATATCGAGCCACGACAATATACGGGGCCCGGCGACCTCGCCGAAGGCATATACCATCTGCTCGAGCCCGTCGGCAGGCCTTACCGCAACCTCGACAGCATCGAGCTGATCATCGTGCCCGGCATGAGCTTCGACAGTGAAGGACACCGCCTCGGACGCGGGCGCGGATACTACGACCGCTTTCTGGCGCAAGTGCCGCAGGCTTACAAGATCGGCGTGTGTTTCGACTTCCAGCGCGTGGAGCAGGTGCCCGTCGACGACAACGACCGTGTGATGGACGAGGTGATCAGCAACCAAGCACGCTGACTTTATTAAAGGAGAGAAAGGATGATGACCTCCAAGTCACAACATATCGACCGCCTGTACCACCGGGAGCCTTCTCCCGCCGGTCCGTCACGACAGTCACGTCTATGGGCCTTGACTCTCATCGTCGTCCTCAGCGCCGTGCTCCTCACCGGCTGCACCAAAGAGAAAGAGAAATCGGGCTGGGACGAGATAGAGACCTACTTCGACGAGCCCCTCGCCTCGCTCTCGGCTGAGGGCGACAGCGTGCACTGGATCGGCGGAGAATACGGTGATCTGTGGAGCATGACAGCACGGGGCCGGAAGCACTATAAGCTCGGCTCCGACCGCATCTACTGTGTTGTCAGACACGACAGCACGTATTGGATCGGACACCGCAACGGCGGACTGGCGCAATATCGGTTCGACGGCAGCGCATTCAGCCCCGTCGCTCACTATTCCATCGCCATCAAAGGCCTCCACTACTCGGTCTACGACATCCGGTGGAAAGCCGGACGGCTCTATGCGGCCACCAGTCAGGGTCTCTTCGTGCTGAATGCCGCACATCACCAACTGGAAAAGGTCTACCCACGCGACCGCAACAACAGCGCGTCATTCGCTACACCGCTCATCGCCAACCTTGACGCCCGACGACTGGCGCTCGCCACCGACAGCGGACTGGCGCTCGTAGACGCTCACTCCGGCAAGGCGCAGGTGATCCATGCCGGAAGCAAGGTGACATGGGTGGAACGTCAGGGCAAACGCCTCTGCTACCTCATCGGTGACCAATACTACGAGCGTGAGCCGAACGGCAAAGAGAAGACTTACACCCTGCCCGACGTGGCTACGAGCTTTTTCCGTACGGGCAAGACCTACTGCTTCATCAGCCGCACACACGCGATACTCACCGACGACCTCCGCCACTTCTCCCACTTGCAGCTGCGACGGCCGGTGCCCATGAAGTCCTCGCACGTGGTCGCTCAGTCCGTTGGCGACGACTTCGTATGGCTCGTCACCGACCACGCCGTGTGGCAGTTGCCCCGTCATCTCTCTAGCTCGGCTCCCTATCCTCTCGTCGCCGCCTGCCAGGACGAGGGCCGGCTTTGCTTTGTCGATGACCACGGCAATGTCTTTGCGTTTCCCGACGGCAGCAGGCAAGCAGGAAAGATCTTCGACTTCATCCACGCCGACGCCATCATCGACTGCACCGCCGACAACGGCACACTCTATTACCTCAACAATCAGCAACAGATATTCCGTCTCACCCTCGGCAACCACCTTTGGGGCAACTATCTCTCTCACGTGCCCCATGAGATCTTCTCCACAAAGAAAAAGGTGACCGCCATGGGACTGCTGCCCACAAAGACCCCTATATTATATATAGGTGTGCAGGACGGCATGATGAAACTGCCGCTCGACGGCCGTCAGGCTCACAGCGTGGCATCGTTCCGCGACAAATATGTCACCTCGTTCTACACGGCTCCCGACAATCAGCGCATGATGATCGCCACGCTCAACGACGGACTGTGGACCGACCGGGGCGACGGACCGCAGCCTGTCTTCGCCCACCAGAGTTCCAATCCACGGCTGACCGCTATCATCAACTCTTACCCTCCTGCCACACTACTGGCCACCAACGACGGTATCTACCTGCAAGGCGGACCCGACACGATCAGGGTGGAGGGAACAGCCGCTCTGTTGCCTGCCAACGACAGCGTCGTCTACGCTCTCCTGGAGCGTGGCGTCATGAGGCTCAAGGTAGAAGGACTGAGACTACACAAAGAGGGTATCTATTTCCGCGACATCAAGTTCCACCCACAAGCGTCTCTGGTCAGCAACTGCCGGCTCTACTTGGGCAGCGACCTCGGCGTGCTCTGTTTCAGAGCCGGAAACGAAGGGCAGGCTGAATGGATCGCCATGGAGACGAGTATAGTCACACGCCGCAGTCTCCTTGAAGCTACCGCGATCGTGCTGGGTGCCTTGCTGCTCGTCTATCTCTTTCTGCTGCGCCTGCGCCGGTCCTACCGGCTGGAACTGAAAGCACGGCAGCGTGATCTCATGCGAAGGTTGGAAGCTGTGGAGAAATATCACGATATTCTCAGCGAGGAAGAAAACCATGAACTGAAGGAAATAGAAGCGGAGATCCACCGCCTCGGCACCCGTAAGAAACACTCATGGAAGGTATCGAACCAACACTTCGCGGCTGTCTCGGAGCGTATCATGCGTCTCAACAGCCAGGCGGCGCTCTATTTCGTGCGCCTCGTATTGCGGCAGATCGACGACATCAAGCAGACAGAGCTCTTCGATGCCCATAAGCTCATCGACGACAGCCAGCACGCGCTGACCGAGGGACAGCCCGAGCAGTTGGGCGAGCAGGCGACGAGAAATGCCTCGTGGCTCCGGCAGATCAGTGCCATCCGCCAAGAACTGAACAAAGACATGGACCAGCTCTCCGGCACGCTGCCCGTCGAAGGCATCAGCGACGACTTGCCCGCGCTCATCGACAGCTACCGCAAGGGATTCGCCATCAAGACGATTGACGACATGGCACCGATGCTTATCATCATCCGCCAGCGCATGGAAAGGCTGATGTCAAAGGAAGTGCAGGACCGTCTGCAACGCTTCGTCGAGCAGCGGCTCCGGGACATCGCCGCACTGGAACAGCAGGACAAGGTGACCGACACGCTCTCCCACCAGTGGACCGACATGCTTCCCACCTTAGGAAGTGTCGACCGCATCGCCATCTTGCGACGGCTCCAACACCTCGACGACCGCTACCACGAGCTCTTTGCCTTGCAGCAGCTGCGCCATCTTATCGCACGATATACCGGCGAGGAGCGCCGTGGCGACGACACCCACGACACGGTTCACGCCATCAAGTCGGCAATCGACCGCTTCTACGACGCGCTTTTCCGCACTGATCTGCGGCTGACGGGCTCCATCCTCCAGTGGAGCACCGGAGAGAACCAGCCTGCCCGTGTGCTTGCCCTTCTGTTGGCCGACCCGAAAGTCAAGCGTCTGCTCCTGCCGGGTATGCTCAACGTGGCCAGTAATCTCAACCCCGTCATCAGCCGACTCGTCAAAGGTAAGCTCGTGCCTGCTGAGGAGGACATCCGCCAGTACGCCGAGCGGCATCCGTCAAGCATCGCTGACTATATTCTCAGGCTGACGGAGTAAGATAGAGTAACAGGGTGAAAGAAGACAGAGTAACAGAATAAACAAAAAAAGACATAGTAACAGAGTGAACATAAAAAGCACTCTGTTACTATGTTTAAGCTGTTACTATGTCTTTTTATCTTTTACAGGCATGCCCATCCGAATTTACGAACCAAGTCCTGAAAGAGACTTTTGTCCTTCGTAGGAATTGTAACAGAGAAAGTCTCATGGCTACAGTCGCGCTCGGAAATTCTTGCTTTGTCAAGTTCGTATTGACTCTGTAAATTCATCCAAATCTCAGCAGGTATACCAAGTGCTTTTTCCAATGCGATGGCAACATTCTTTGATACGGGTCGCTTGCCGTTAATGGCTTCGCTCAGCACAGATGGCTTGACGCTCATCTCTTCTGCAAGCCGTTTTTGCGTCATGCCACGCTCCTTAAGTTCATCCCTAATCATTTCTCCGGGATGGGTGGCTACGAATGGAGTTAAATCTTTATTATTCATAGTGCTTGGATATTTCAAAAATTAATGCGTTTACGATTATTCCGTTTTCATCTGGAGAGCTATAGAAGAGGAGCCTGTACTGTGACGTTATCCAAACAGCGTCCACGCCGTTGAGGTCTCCTTCTTTCTTTTCGTAATGGAGAGACTTTATTAGGAACAGATCCTCTAACCTTCTTGCAGATCTTAAAAAGTTGACTACCTTCGCATATCTCTTAATTACGTCTGGTGCCAGCTTACTGTACTTATGATCCTTTGTCCGTCCGCTTGTGTAGAGTTCTTCCAGAGCCTTGTCTTTAAAATCTATATTCATAATATGATATTCCCACACTTGCAAAGATAATAAAGTTTATTGAGAATATTCGCATATTTGCGATTTTTTTGCATCCAGTCTTCCATGGTAACAACTCAGCGATTATCATTTCATATAAGCGTTCATGAACGATGCAGGTTAACGAAGGACTATTCCGTAGCTTACTTCCTTGCTATTACTACCTTTGTTTGTGCATCCAAGAGCATTGAACGCTGATGGTAGAAAAACTATTTTGCTTTCCACCGTTTTGCCTTAACACGCTTAACAACAGCACTTTGTAAAAAGTTGTATTTGATGATATTGCACAATACATCAAATGCAACTTTTTTTATTCCGCCTTTCATCATAACTTTGCAGCGCAATCGCAAAAACTGGAAATCAACATTTTCAAGACTTAAACATATTACAGATCATGAACAACGTCAAGTCTCTTGTTGTCAGTTTCATGCTGACACTCATCGCCGTTTCTTCTTTCGGTCAGTCAAAGATCAAGGATGTCCGCACCAATCCCGACCTCTATTTCCTGCGTGCCGACGAAGTTGCCAACAGTCTCTCGCTGTTGCCGCCTCCTCCCCAGCAAGGTTCCATCCTGTGGCTCAACGACGAGGCACAGTATCAGTGGGGCAAACTCCAGCGCGACACGCCACGTGGTGACCAGGCTGCTGCCGACGCACGTGTCAACGGCGACGGTGTGCCCAACGCCTTCTCCGACGCTTTCGGTGTACGCATCAGCAAGGAAGAGACACCGGAAATCTATAAGCTCGTCATCAACATGCGCGAGGATGCCGGTGACCTGGCCACACGTGCTGCCAAGAACCACTATATGCGTGTGCGTCCTTTTGCCTATTATCACGAGATGACCTGCAACCCCGAACAGCAGAAAGAGCTCTCTACCAACGGCAGCTACCCCTCTGGTCACACCTCCATCGGCTGGGCCACTGCCCTCGTTCTCGCTGAGGTGAACCCCGACCGCCAAGACTCTATTCTCAAGCGTGGCTATGAGATGGGACAGAGCCGCGTGATTTGTGGCTATCACTTCCAGAGCGACGTAGATGCCGCACGCCTCGTGGCCAGTGCCGTCGTGGCCCGTCTGCACGCCAACGACAACTTCATGAAGCAGCTCGGTAAGGCTAAGAAGGAGTTTGCCAAACTCGTCAAGGAAGGCAAAGTCGCCAAAGTAGAGCGCAAGACAGAAAAGACTGCAAAATAAACAACATTTCGGACAACCGCAAATTATCCTATATACAGTAAACACCATGAAAAAGACAATACTCTTCGGACTTGCACTGCTCGCTGCCACGACGCTGCAGGCCCAGGAAAAGACAGAAAGCAAACTCGTCGTCAAGCCTTCGGGCCGTATTCTTCTGGACGCCGGACTCTTTAACGCCAGCGACGAGATCAACAACCAACTCAACGACGGTATGGGCATCCCCGACATGCGTGTGGGATTCAAGGCTACCTATGAGGATTGGACCGCTAAGGTCGACATCGGCTACGCCTACGGCAAGGTGGGTATGAAAGATGTCTTCATCGAGCACTCCTTAGGCAAGAAAAGCCTCATCCGCGCCGGATACTTCGTTCACCAGTACGGTTTACAGAGCGCAACAAGCTCTTCTTTCAAGATTTCCATGGAGGAACCTCGCAGCAACCAAGCACTAAACAACGCGCGTCTGCTCGGCGTGATGTTCGAGCACTCCGATCTCCGCTATCTCGTCACCGCCAGCTTCTTCTCTGAGACTGACGCCATGAAGATGTCGAGCGACAAGACTGGCAACCAGGGCATCGGCGTCATGGCACGCGCCCTCTACCGTCCGCTCACCGAGCCGGGCCGTATCTTCCACGTGGGCGTTTCCGGTGCTTATGAGAGTCCGCGCTACAACAGCAACAGCGAACTCAACCATAAGTCGTTCGTTCTCTCCACCACATGGCCCACACGTATCGCCCAGGTCACCTCGATGCAGGCTACTGTCGACCACGCCAAAGCCATGTATAAGTTCACGCCCGAAGTCTGCGCTGCCTACAACCGACTGGGCTTGGAAGCACAGTACTTCTACAACTCTGTCACCCGCGACAACGGTTATCACAGCTTCCAGGCCACCGGCGGCTACGCTGCCCTGCGCGGTCTCATCCTCGGACGCCAATACAAATACAACTATTGGGACGGCGGCATCGACACTCCCGCACGCGGCAACCTTGAGCTGGTGCTGGCCTATGACTATCTCGACATGTCGGATCCCGACGCAGGCATCCGCGGCGGACGCAGCAACGACTTCTCCGCTACGATGAACTATTACATCAACAAGTACATGATCTGGCGTGTCAGAGGCTCCTATACCAAGGTCAGCAACCGCGCCGAATACGGCGATGACCACTTCACGGCACTGGAGACTCGTTTGCAGATCAAGTTCTAATCAAACCTATCTGCATCATTCATGTGAAAGGACATGGATCATGCAGACTAAAACTTCATTCTACTATGAGAAAGATATTTTCCGCCTTTCTGCTGCTGATGATGCTCTGTCCGTCGTGGGCATGGGCTCAGCTGCAGCGCAGCGAGGCTTTCCGACAGCAATACCGGCTCACCGAGGTCGTCGTGCTGAGCCGCCACAGCATCCGCTCACCGCTCTCGACCAATGGCAGCGCACTGGGCCGACTCACACCTCATCAGTGGACACAGTGGTCCTCTGCCGCCAGCGAACTGACACTGCGTGGCGGCGTGCTGGAGACGATGATGGGACAGTATTTCCGCAAATGGCTTGTCTGTGAAGGACTCTTCAAGGAGAACGCCACACCGTCGGCCGATGATGTGAACTTCTATGCCAACAGCATGCAGCGCACCATCGCCACGGCACAATACTTCTCCTCCGGTTTCATGCCCTTGGCCAACATTCATGTGAACCACCGCTTCTTGGCAAGCACGATGGACCCGGTCTTCTGTCCCAAGCTCACCAAGCTCAGTGATGCTTTCCAGGCCGAGGCCATGAAGCAGATCGCGGCTATGGGCGGCAAGAAAGGGCTGAAAGGTATCGGCGAGAAGCTGAAGGCCAACTATGCCGTCACCGCCAAGGTCCTCGACCTCAAGGACTCGCCAGCCTGCAAGAGCGGTGAGACCTGTGGCTTCAAGGACGACGACACGCAGATCATCTTCCGCTTAGGCGACGAGCCAAAGATGAAAGGCTCACTCAAACTCGCCAACTCTGCCTCCGACGCGTTTATCCTGCAATACTACGAGGAGCCTGACGCTCGCAAGGCTGCCTTCGGCCACGACATCACGGCAGAAGACTGGGAGAAAATCGCACAGATCAAGGATGTCTACGGCGACGTGCTCTTCACGGCTCCCATCGTGGCGGTCAATGTCGCTCATCCCCTGCTGATGTATATCAGCGACGAGCTTCACGCCAAGAACCGCAAGTTCACCTTCCTCTGCGGTCACGACAGCAACATTGCCAGCGTAGACGCCGCACTCGGCGTGGAAGACTATTCGCTGCCCAACTCCATCGAGAAGAAGACTCCTATCGGCTCGAAGGTGGTCTTTGAGAAATGGACCGACAAGAGTGGCAAGCAGTTCGTAGCCGTTAACCTCGTCTATCAGTCTACCGCACAGCTGCGCGGTCTGACGATGCTCGACCTGAACAATCCGCCAATGGTCTATCCGCTCAAACTACGCGGACTCACGGCCAACGCCGACGGTCTGTACTCGTTTGACGATGTGGCCCAGCGCTTCACCGAGGCCATCAACGCTTACGACAATATCAAGTAAAAATAATGATTCAATACAAGGCAAGGCTGACAATGTTGGTCTTGCCTTCTTTTTTTGTGCTCAGCGTGAAGGCATAGTGATTGCTTCCTTCCTGAACCTCGCCGCCTTGCCAGGTCATCCAACTGTTGTCGTCGGCGTTGTGGTCGAGCCAGCCATAGTCGCGGCGCAGTTGCTGTTGCAAGCCGGCATTAAGATCAAAGGCTTCCTGCGCATTGCGGCAAGACTCGCTCAGCGTCATGCCCTTCATCATTTTCTGTTTGCCAGTCTGCTCGTACCTGACAACAACACGGTCCCAACGTGTGCCACGGAACATGAGACCATGATACACAGCCTCGTCGCCGTCGGCATTTGTCTCGTCGGGTGTTCCCAACATCTTCACGACCACTTGCTCGTCACATCCCATAGCGGGCAACACTATGTTCTTCTCTGCACTTATCGTCAGGCAAGCTACAGCCGCCATGACTGTCATCATCATTCTTTTCATACGCTTTTCTCCTTATTATATATAGAGAGACTTTGTTCACTTACAAAGTTAAGGAAAAAAGAGATTCCAAGACAACAGCTCTCCCCTTTCATACTGCTTCTTCACGCCATCTTCACGGGTTTGTAGCAGGTTTGACAAAAGCACGTGTCTTTTCTTCTTCAGAAGACACAGACAAGAAGCGAAAAAAGAAAATCCAGCCGCCGCCACCATTCCGTTGCCGCCACACCAGATCACAAAGATATAGACATGTGAGTTTCTGCTTATTTCAAAGCTATCTTTTGGTTATCTCCCCGTTTTTTCTTAATTTTGCAACACTTCAAAACAAAAGAGATGAAAGAATTATCAAGACCAGAAGCAGAAGCAATACTATCAGAGAAATTCGGAATAGCGCACTTCTATGACGAGCAATGGAAAGTCATCGACGCATTGCTCCACGGCCAAAGAATCTTGATGATAGAAAAGACAGGATTTGGAAAATCCCTGTGTTTCCAGTTCCCTGCCATTCTCTTCGACGGTGTCACCATCGTCTTTTCTCCACTCATCGCTTTGATGCGTGATCAAGTCACGAATCTCAACAAACGGGGCATCAGCGCAGGGTGCATCAACTCCGGTGAGGAACCGGAGACCAACAGCCAGACACTGGCAGACGCCATTCATGGAAAGATAAAGATCTTGTTCATAGCGCCGGAGCGGCAAGGCAATCAGGAGTGGCAAACGGCGTTGCAAACCATGAAGATCTCCATGATCGTGGTGGACGAGGCCCACTGTATCTCGCAGTGGGGACATGACTTCCGGCCTGACTACCGCCGCATCAGAAACATTGTCAACGCTTACCTCCCGACAGACATGCCGGTGCTCGCCGTCACGGCCACGGCCACACCGCGCGTACAGCAAGACATAGAAGAGCAGCTCGGCGGCAGGCTGACTGTTGTCAGGGGAGAACTGATGCGCAAAAACTTCCGTCTCTTCGTCATCAGAACAACTTCCGAGGAAGAGAAAATGGTGTAGCTCAAACAGCACCTTGCCGACATGCCGGGGACAGGAATCGTTTATGCCGGCACCAGGACACAGACAGAACTGTATGCCCGATGGCTTACACACAACGACATATCCGCTGTCGAATACAATGCGAGCCTGGATACCGACAGCAGAAAGGAGATAGAAAAGGGATTAAAAGAGAACCGGTGGAAGTGCGTGGTCTCTACAAATGCCTTGGGAATGGGTATTGACAAACCCGATATCCGCTTTATCATTCATCTGCAAATGCCGGCATCGCCTATCCATTACTATCAAGAGATAGGACGCGCAGGGCGTGACGGACAAACAGCCTACCTCATCCTGTTTTTCAACGAAAGGAAAAACAAGGACGGCATCTACGAGGACGCACGCCTCCCTATATCTTTCATTGAAGGCGCACGGCCATCGGAAACCAAATACCGGCAAGTCATTGACGCCGTCAGAAATGAACCCTTAGGAGAAAAAGGCATCGCTCTTGCCACAAACCTGAGACTGAACGTCATACGCAGTATCAAAGAGGACCTGAAGGACATGGGCATCATCAGAGAAATCGCCTTAGGCAGAACCAAGACCTTTGAATACTGCATGGATGCCCCAACATTTGACATGTCCACATTTGAGGCTCTCAACAAGGCCAAAAGAAAAGATCTGCAAAAGATGATCGACTATGTCTTCACCACGATGCCGCGAATGAAATATCTCTGTCAATATCTTGGTGACGAAACAAATGCTGACTTCTCTATGACATGCGACAACAGCGGATTGCAAAAAAAAGAAATCAGCATGACTGAGGCCGGCTTAAACGAGGCCAGAGCGTTTAAGGACAACATGTTCCCAATATTGAAGGCCCAGAAAAATATTGCGGAAGGCATTGCGGCCTCTTACTACGGAACCACGAATGTAGGCGCAGCCATACACCATTGCAAATACGAGAATGGCGGAGACTTCCCCGATTTCCTGGTAAGGCTGACGCTAAAAGCCTATTACCATCAGTTTAAGGACAAAAGCAAATTTGACTTTATCCTCTACGTTCCGCCGACAGAATCCGGAGATCTTGTCAGGAACTTTGCCCGCAAAATAGGCAATGCGATCAGCACTCCGGTTTCCGAGATGCTGATAAAGACGCGCAAGACCGACCCGCAAAAGATTTTTGAAAACACCTATGGGAAAAAAGAAAACGTGAAAGACGCTTTCTCCATTATAGGAAGCGTAGAAGGAAAATCCATTTTGCTGATCGATGACATCTACGACAGCGGAGCAACAATAAAAGCAATAGCAACGCTGCTCATGAAGAACGGCGCAAAGGAAGTATCGCCGCTTGTCATAGCGAAAACTGTTGGAGGAGACAGAATTTGAAAAACTCGTCAAAAACACAATCATAACAATGGAAAAGTCAGAACTGAGTTACTGGATGGCCCTCGCTCATCTTGAAGGCATGCGCACTAAGGATAAGATGGAGATTGTCGTGCAATGTTTCAAACATGACAGGCAGCTCTCGGATTTCTTCAACGCCAGTGACGAGCTGAAGGAAAAAGAATACCATGTGACGAAAGATCATATCGCGAAGCTGAAGACATGTATGCCGTTGGTCCCCAACTACTCGTTCATGGCGGAAAACCTTCTGGACCAGGGCTACGACATCATCACAGTACGTGACGAGGAATATCCGCCTGCTCTCAAGAAGAATCTCAAATACAACTCACCCTTGGTCATCTACACCAAAGGCGACAAATCTTTGTTGCAAAAGCAGGGCGTGGCTGTCGTCGGCTCACGAAAAGCCGGACCACAGGCTTTAGCGTTTACCACTACCGTCGCTGCCAGGGAAGCCTCTGCCGGAAACGTGATTGTCAGCGGTTTTGCCAAGGGCGTAGACCGTCAGGCGCTCGATGCCTCCTTAGCCGCCAATGGCTATAGCATTGCCGTCTTGCCACAAGGGATCACCACGTTCACGAGTGGATACAAGCAACTCTACAAACACATTATCGACGGCCATGTGCTGATCATGAGCTATTTTATGCCAATGGCAGGATGGAGCGTAGGACTGGCCATGGCGAGAAATGCAATTGTGTATGCGCTGGCAAGCAAGATTTTTGTGGCTGAGTCTGACAGTAAGGGAGGAACATGGAGCGGAGCTATCGAAGGCATCAACCGACAGAGGAAAAACGGCGACGACATATCCATATATGTCAGAGTGCCGGAGGAAAAAGAAAAGAATGCCAACCGAGAGCTGATTGAGGCCGGAGCCAAGCCGGTCAACAGCCAGGGAGACGAAATACCAAGATCAGAGGCTGTGTCGAATATAGAGAAGATCACAAACGCTGTCATCGATTTGTTGAAGACACATGAGCTAAGACCCCAGGAGGTCGCGTCGTATCTCAAGTTGGACTGGTCCGACGACAAGGTGAAAAGATTCTTAAACTCACTGTCCATCAAAGGTGTCATGAAGATAAAGAAAGGCCGATACAACGTCTATACGGCAATGGACAATCCCGGCCCGTCTCTGTTTTAGATATATGCTCGTCAGGTATATTTCCGCCCCGGCATGCCCGCTTCTCTGCATTTTCCGGATGCGTCCCTTTGTACAGAGCCCTCTCTTTAGTACATTCGGCTATAGCATTTTGAGCATTGAAAGCCCGTGAACAAACAGTCTAATCGCTATGCTGCTCCTGGAATCTTTTCGATGGAAATATATACTGCTCCCGAAGTCTTCCGTTGCCAGAGTGCGGTGTTCATCAGATCTATAAAACGTAGAAAGCCTGCTCCGTGGTGGAGCAGGCTTCTATGTTTGTTTGGAATAAGTCTTTTTTGTTAATGTTTATGCTTCAGCCTTTTTCGTTTTAGCTGCGTAAGCTTCGGGTGAGAGCACAGACACGGTGCTCTTGTCGCGGGCACCCTTGTGGAAATACACCACACCGTCCTTGAGAGCATAGAGCGTGTCGTCCTTGCCCTGAGCTACATTCTCACCTGGGAAGTGCTTGTTGCCACGCTGGCGAACGATGATGTTGCCGGCGATGATGCTCTGTCCACCCCAAATCTTAACGCCTAAACGCTTTGAAGCTGATTCACGTCCGTTCTTGGAACTACCTACACCTTTCTTGTGTGCCATAATGAATACCTCCTGCTTGTTAAGCGATTACTTGTTTAATTGATACCTCGGTGAACTGAGCGCGGTGGCCGTTCTTGCGACGGCAGTCCTTGCGGCGCTTCATCTTGAACACGATGACCTTGTCACCCTTGACAAGCGGGTTCACCACTTCTACTACTACTTTTGCGCCCTCTACGGTGGGGGCACCGACAGTCACTGCGCCGTCCTTGTCGACGAGCAGCACCTTGTCAAACTCAACAGTCTTGCCTTCCTCGGCGTCCTTGATGTGATGGACGAAGAGCTTCTTGCCCTCTTCGGCTTTGAACTGCTGACCGTTAATGTCTACGATTGCGTACATTGAATTGATTAATTAAACGGGTTTTTCCGCAAGGCGGGCGCAGCATCAGCACCTCTTGACTGAGCCTCCACGGACTAAATAACCTTGCAAAGTTACGAAAAAACTGGCACACAAGGCTTATCGTAGATAAGTGGCGACGGTCTTTTATAGCTATTTAACGTTTACCATGCCTCGCAAGGAAAATAAAGCGGTGATTTCTTGCCAGTTACGCAAAAAAGTTGTTACTTTGCACTCTGTTAGAAAAACAGGCAATGAAAGTATTCAAAAAGATTGTAGATCTTCAGAACGAGCTCTTCCTTGTGCGCAAGGAAGGAAAGGAAATCGGTCTCGTTCCTACTATGGGTGCATTACACGAGGGGCATGCCTCTCTCATCAAGCGTAGCGTGAAGGAAAACGGCGCTACCGTGGTGTCTATCTTCCTCAATCCTACACAGTTCAACGACAAGGGCGACCTCGATCGCTATCCCCGTACGCTCGAAGCCGACTGCAAGCTCTGCGAGGCCTGCGGCGCGCAGTATGTCTTCGCTCCCTCGGTGGAGGAGATGTATCCCACTCCCGATACCCGCCACTTTGAATTCCCGCCGCAGTCAACGGTCATGGAGGGAGCCAAGCGTCCTGGCCACTTCAATGGCGTCTGCCAGGTGGTGAGCCGCCTCTTCTATATCGTCAAGCCCAACCGTGCCTACTTCGGCGAGAAGGACTGGCAGCAGATCGCTGTGGTGAAGCGACTGGTCAACTATATCGGATATGACAAGCTCGTGCACATCGTCGAGTGCCCGATCGTACGCGACGAGGACGGACTGGCCAAGAGTTCCCGCAACACGCTGCTCACGCCAGAGGAGCGCGCCATCGCACCCAACATCTACAAGGCGCTGAAAGCCAGCGTCGACTATGCCAAGGATCACACCGTGAAGGAGACACACGACAAGGTGGTGGCTGACATCAACGCCATCGACGGCCTCGACGTGGAGTATTTCGAGATTGTGGACGGCAACACGCTGCTCGACGTCAACAACTGGGACGACAGCGACTATGTGGTGGGCTGCATCACCGTCTACTGCGGACACACGCCGATACGCCTGATCGACCACATCAAATACAAGGACCCCGAGACGAAGTAATAGCGACTCATCCATCATTCAGCAAACAGCTCAATATCATACCCCATGCAGATAGAAGTATTAAAAAGCAAGTTGCACTGTGTGACCGTCACTGATGCCAACCTCCAGTATATGGGCAGCATCACCATCGACGAGGATCTCATGGACGCCGCCAACCTCATTGCCGGCGAGAAGGTGCAGATCGTCGACAACAACAATGGCGAGCGCTTCGAGACCTATATTATAAAAGGCGAGCGCGGCTCGGGTTGCATCTGTCTCAACGGCGCTGCGGCGCGCAAGGTGCAGGTGGGCGACACGGTGATCATCATCGCCTACGCCATCATGGACTTCGAGGAGGCCAAGCACTATCAGCCCGTCGTGGTGTTCCCCAAGGAAGGGAATAAACTGTAAGGAGTCCCAACAGCCTCACCCCCTAACCCCCTCTCCGAAGGAGAGGGGAGTGATATGCTGGATAAACAATCGAATAAAGATCGAATGTTGGCAGTGAGAGGTAACGATTCGGCAAACGGAGTTGAAGCCTTACATCTCGCTGTTTTTATCAAGAATTTGAGAATTATTAGAAGCCCGCGCATCATGGAGGAGGGATAGGAATTTGAGAATTATAGAATATCCCGCGCATCATGGTGAATTGATAAGAATTGGAGAATATAGGCAGCTCGCTGCTTCCGACTGATAATTCTTTTTTATTCCTGTCGGCAAAAGATTTCTCTCATTCTCAAATTCTTGAGATAAAATACTCACATAAATCTTTCGCTGAATAGTTATGCCCGGTGTCTTCAGCGTTAATCTTGTTGGAATTTATGACAAAAAACAAGGGTTGAGAATCGTTTCTTTTCCACGAGACGACCATCAGCCCCTGATTTTCGCGAAAATGATGACGTGTTTATAAGCGCCTGACAATTAGCTGCTTATAAAGCCGTTGACATTATGACTATCTCATTTCGTTGCTTTTCCCGGGAAATTTCCGTTGAATTTTCAGAGAAAACACTGAGATGAGCCGATGAAAGCAGTGGTTTTGTCGTGTCAAACCACCGGGATGACCACATCAAACCACCGAGATGACCACATCAAATCACTGAGATGACCGTGTCGCCCCACAGTTTTCATTCGTCAACAAGGCGGAAATCACAAAAAACCGGCGTCTTTTTGTGCCCGCTTGCCACAAGAAATTCTGGATTGAGACTTGTGGCGAACATCCTTTTGTCAATAAAGAAGATAAAGACAGTTCCGATTAGTCCATGTGAAACTGCTCCTCGATGGGGATGGTGACGGGCGAGTTGTCGGGGTTGACCTCCATGATGTCGGCCATCATGTCCCACCATTTCTGTGTGATGGGGTCTACATCGGAGGTATCCTGGCTGTTGGTGTCCTTGCTGCACTCTTGGTAAGCGAAGAGGATGTTGGTCTCCTTGTCCCAAAAGATGCTGTAGTTGCTCACGCCGGCCTCCTTGATCATCTGTTTCAGTTCCGGCCAGATGGCGGCATGGCGCTTGGCATACTCTTTCTCACAACCAGGTTTCAGGTACATCTTAAAAGCGAATCTTTTCATAACAGTTTTGTTTTCGTATTCTCTCCATCGGCACTTCTTGGGAGAAGCGTCCGATGGAGAGGGCTTGGTTTCAATCTAAACAACGATTATTAATATCCTGGGTTCTGCATGGCAGCTTTTTCCTTCTTGGTGAGAGCCTGACCGTTGGCATTGGTAAGGTCATCGAGGAACGACTGCGGGATGGGACGGAAATAGTGCTTCTTCGGGTCAAAGGTACCTTGACCAAGCGTTGAAGCGCAGTTGAAAGCTTTCCAACGGGCTTCGAGTGTCTTGGTGCGTGCGAGGTCTTCCCAGCGCTGACTCTCGCCGATGAGCTCGCGTGTGCGCTCATCGAGGATGAAGCACATCACCTTGTCGTACTCGCTCTGGAGGTTGAGAGCCTGATAGATGGGGCCGTCAACAACAGAGTTGAGAATGTCATCCACCGAGTTGAGATGCATGCTGCTCTTTGTAGAAGCGGTGGACACAGGGATGTTGTTTGACTCATAGTAAGTATTTGTCTCGCAATAGATAGGGCACTCCGTACCGGGGTGGCCGGCCGTGCCACCGGTGCACACCGAGTTGTTCTTGTAGGCCTGTCCGCCGTCGACATGCTTGGCGCGGTCCTCACCATTGGCATATCCTGCGCGGTCGCGCACCATATTGAGATAGGTGATGGCCGAGTTGTAGTCTTTCTTGCGGACGTAAGCCTCGGCAACCATCAGCACGTCATCGGCCGAGCGGGCAATGATGGCGTCGCGGGTACCGAACTGCGAGTTGTAGCTGTCGCGGTAGCCGTCGCGGTATTTGCTCAGAGCCACGGAGCGGTTGATTGCCGGCATGAGCTGATAGTAGTTGCCGGTGGTATTGTCTTTCGAGATGTTCCAGCTGAACTTCTCACCGGCGTAGTAGCGCACAAAGGTATGCTGAGGCTCCAGTTTGCCGTTCTTGAGCACGCCGAGGTCGCTCTTCTTTCCGTTCTCATCGGTGAAGCGGGTATCACCGGGATTGTTGACGATATACTTCACACCGATCTCCTTGCCCACAAAGCGCTTGTCGCCCACCTGCTTGCCATCAGGAAGATAGGCGGCGTCGTTAGCCGAATAGGTCGGTGCGCCCTTCGTGGAGTTGCAGTTATACGTGGTGATGAAGCTCTTCCAGAAGCGGGAATCGTTGACACGGTCGAAGACCTGCATGGAATACTCTGTGGCACTGACATAGCAGAACTCGCGGTCGCCGGAGATGTCGCGGAGACAGCCCGAGAGGTTTTGATAGACCGAGGGGAAGTAGAGGTGCATCTGATTGCCATAGCGTCCCCAAGTAGCTTTGTCGTTGGAGAACTGTGCGGCGAGCACCACTTCATTGACTTTCTCGTTGTCGCCGTTGGCCTTTTGGTAGTCCCACAGCTGCTTAAAGTCCTGGCACAGCGGATGTGCGGCGATGACCTCCTTGCCATATTTGATCACGGCGTCGAGATCCGCGCTCTTGTAACTGCTGTTCCAGTCGTCGTAGAGTTCGCTGGCACGGAACAGATGTGCCTTGGCCAGGAAATGCGCTGCGGCGCTCTTGGTGATGCGTCCCGTCTGTGCCGCTTTCTCCGGCAGCAGAGAGTAGGCTTTGTCAAAGTCGTCGATGATCTGCTTATAGCATTCCTCCAGGCTGTTGCGCGTGAACACCGTCTCCACGCCCGTGGAGGGATTGAGCTTCAAGGGCACGCCGCCAAACTGCTTGACGAGATCGAAGTAGGCGTAGGCACGAAGGAAATAGGCCTCGCCGAGGCGTATGTTGTAGTTGACACTGCTCTGGGAGTAGTATTGCGGGATGTTGTTGATAAGGATGTTGGCAGGTTCCACCAAGCCATACATGTTGTCCCACATTGGCTGGTTGGCCCCCGTCTCGGTGGAGTTGAGGGATGTGCTGTAGGCATTCCAGCCTGTCATGTTGTTGGCACCGGAGGTGAACTCGTCGATGCCCATGTTGTAGCATTCGATGGCCCAGATATAGTTGAACTTGAATTTAAGTTTCTGGTAAGCGCCGGTGACAAGCTCGTCAAGGCCCTGTTGAGTCTTGTAGTTGTCAGTGCTCTTCTGTGTGATCAGATCCTCTTCGAGAAACTTGTCACCGCAAGAGGTAAGCCCCATCATAGCCCCGGTGAACAGGGCGAGGGCGAAGATATGCTGATTGATTTTCATGTCGATTTCGTTGATTAAAGGTTAAAGACCGATTTTGATGCCCACCACCCAACTGCGGATCGTTGTGAAGGATCCATAGGAAGTGGTGTTGTTGTCATAGCTGAGCAGGTCGGTGTCGAGCCACTTACACTTTCTGTAGATGGTGAAAGGATTCTGAGCCTGCACATAGAGTTTGAGACTGTTGATGCCCAGTCCCCAGTGCTCCAGTTGTCGTGGCGAGAAGTTATAGCCAAGCGAGATGTTGCGCATCTTGATATATGAGCCGTCCTGATAGTTCATGGAAGAAGAATAAGGATCTGCGGCACCGATGCCGTTGATACCCGGCGCATAGTACTTGGCATTCTCGTTGCTGCCTGCCACCCAGTAGTCGACATTGCGCATGGCATACATGCCACCGAGTGTTTCTGCACCCTTGGCCACGGTGAACTTCCAGCGTGCATACATGAAGAACGAGAGCTCCCAGTTCTTATAGGAGAAGGTATTGGTCCAACCACCCGACCAGCGAGGACGGATCTTGCCGACGATCTCACGGTCGTTGCCGTCGATCTTGTCATTCTTGTCGAGGTCTTTCACACGGATGTTGCCGGGCTTGGCACCGTACTTCTTGGCCTGCCCAGCTTCGGAAGTCTTCCAGATGCCGTCATAGACATAGTCGTAGCAGACACCGATCTCCTTGCCCACGAACCAGCGGTTGTTGACGT
>ERZ773245.800-NODE-800-length-28904-cov-12.140871_pt1 | contig 28904 bp, 24 predicted proteins | sample MGYA00580988_ERZ773245 | MGnify/ENA primary metagenome ERZ773245 (study PRJEB29015, sample SAMEA2737792) | human gut metagenome | biome: human gut; feature: human-associated habitat; material: faeces | place: China | collected 2012 ... | reverse complement strand
GAATGTTTGTGTGGTAACTTCATTCTACCAGAGCCTGCAAGCTATGTCTTCTTTTGTGCATTTTCCAATTTGCGCAACTTATTGTACATTATCGGCGAACATGGCGGCGTATGGAATGCCGAGGGGATGGACGCAGACATTCCCCCGGAATCCGCCTGGAAGCTGGCTCTGCTGGTCAAAGACAAGTTGGCCGATCTGCACCTAGATATTCCAGCAGATCAGCAAGACCCAGTGCTGAAAGGAGCGATCCGAAAAAATCTGCTGACAGAACGAGTGGATATTGTGAAGCCCCTCGGCTGGTATCAGGACAGCCCGACCCTGACCGATGCGGACATCAAATATCTGCTCTTATATTTTGAAGAAAAGTATGGGCTGACCATCGAGAAAAAGATACAGGGTGCCGTAATGGTGATTGCCAATGAAAACCGCTATCACCCTGTCCGGGACTTTCTCAACGCCTTGCAGTGGGATGGTACGGAGCGCATCCGCTATTGCCTGCACCGCTTTCTGGGAGCTGATGCCGATGATTACACTTATGAAGCGATGCTTTTATTTCTGTTAGGTGCAATCTCACGGGCGTTCCGTCCCGGCTGTAAATTCGAAATCATGCTCTGTCTGGTGGGCGGTCAGGGAGCCGGAAAATCCTCGTTCTTTCGATTGCTGGCAGTTCAAGATGACTGGTTTTCCGATGACCTGAAAAAGCTGGACGATGAAAATGTGTACAGCAAGATGCAGGGACACTGGCTGATTGAGATGTCAGAGATGATTGCCGCCGCCAATGCCAAGAGCATTGAGGAAATCAAATCCTTTCTCAGCCGCCAGAAGGAAACCTATAAAGTGCCATACGAAACCCACCCGGCTGACCGAAAACGGCAGTGTGTGTTCTGCGGCACTTCCAATACGCTGGATTTTCTGCCCCTTGACCGCACCGGCAACCGCCGTTTTGTGCCAGTCATGGTACATCCAGAGCTTGCAGAAATCCACATTCTGGACGATGAACCGGCAGCAAGGGAGTATCTCATACAGGTCTGGGCAGAAGCAATGGAGATTTACCGCAGCGGAAACTTCAAGCTCCGATTCAGCCCGGCAATGAACGAATATCTGAAAGTCCACCAGCGTGACTTCATGCCGGAGGATACCAAAGCTGGGCAGATCATCGAGTATCTGGAAAAGTGTTCGGATAACATGGTCTGCTCCAAGCAGCTGTTCCGGGAAGCCCTGGGACACAGTTTTGACGAGTCGAAGCAATGGAAAATCCGGGAAATCAATGACATTATGAACAACAGCGTGACCGGGCGGAGGGTGTTTTGGTACTTTCGCAGCCCCTATGGGCGGCAGAAAGGCTGGTAACGCATCCAGCCCGACAACAGAGGTGGAGATTTTCAGGAATTGACGCCGGAGGAAGTGGAGCAACTGGAACTTCCCCCAGAGTGGCTAAGATCCAACCAATGATAATGTATTACAGAGCCTCCGCAAACAGCAGATAACTACATATTATCTACGATACCTGCTGGAAAGGGGTGCAACAAAACACATGAAATATTCAATAATAATCACTTATTATCAGGGCTATAACATTCTATGTACAGCGCTAGAATTACTGCACAAGTCGTTGAAAGCTAGGAAAGATGTGGAAATCATTGTAGTAAATGACAATCCTCAGACTTCTATACACAAGATTGAAAATCTAGATCCTTTCCAGCGCCTTCGTGTTGTGGATATGGAAAAAAACGGAGGTTATTCGTTAGCTTGCAATAAAGGTGTGGCAATTGCAAGGGGAGATTATGTGATTCTTATGGATTGCGATATCTTTGTGACACAGAATTGGCTAGCCGGACTTGAAGCCGTGCTGATGAAATATCCAAATGCTGGGTGCATTTCTTCCACCATTTTGGATCTTGAATGCGAATCTACTGTGCACTGGGGGATGTCTGTCCTTGATGTAGATATCATAAAGCCCTTTAGAGGATGGAAACTTCCGATAGAAAAAATTCCGGAAATTCATGAATTCCCGATGATTACTAGTGGCTGTATGCTCGTTTCCCGAAACCTCTACGAACAGATTCACGGAATGGACCCCGTATTTCTTAATGGCTATTGCGATTTAGACTTTTCTTTTAAATGTCGCCAAGCGGGATACAGACTTTACGCAACGACTAAGTCAATCGTTTATCATCGGGGCAAGGTTGCTGGTGCTGTTCGCTTACTTGGAGAGGGCGATCCTAAGGCAATGTTTTTTGCAAAATGGTTTAAAGATTCGGTTTTCCCTACAAATGGCTGCGAATTTTTCGTGAATCTTTTACGCCTCAACGGTTTTTCTGCCCCCGAAGAATGCCTCTACCTCAATTTTTCTAGATCGTTGTCAAGAGAAAAGTATAAAGAGGCTCTGAAGCATTATTATCGTCTGCATATTTCAGAAGAACTAGATTTAAAATATGCGCCAGTTCCCTGCCTTTTAGAGGATTTCTTATCTTGGAATTATGCTGCGTTAAGAATGCCGATTATCTACTTTACTGATAACATTAATCAATTACGGAACAATTCACATTGGTATTATCATAGAAAGGGCTCTGGAGACCTACTGCTGGATCGGAATGGGAATGTAGTTTGGACAGATGATTTGATTAATACATGAAAACATACGGGCCCGTAAAAAGCGTATACAAAGATCGGTACATCGTGCTTTGTTTGGTTTCCAACAAATCTTGATAGGCATTCCATCTTTGTGGTGAAATTTGTTCTCTGCGCGACGTGATAAAATTCAAAAAATCATTATTAACGGTGTTCGCTTTGCGGCAAATAAGATCGTTCATTGCGACTGCAAAAAATCTTGAAATCCCACCTTGTGCAGATATTTTCTCAATACAATGGAGTGCGCGAGTGAAATAGCTATGTGCTAGATTGGTGTCACCTTGTAAAGCGTAAAAAATTCCCAAAGAGTTGCTAGCAACAATCAAATACTTTTGTTCTCCAAAAATTTCGCTGTCAAAAAGATTCTGTTCTAGTAAGTTGCGAGATGCATTATAATCCCCCACAGACATAAGTGCACATGCTTTTACATTTCTCGCCGGAATTCCTAGATACATATAGGAACGATCAAACGCCATGCTAATAGCCGCGTCACTTTCCTGTATTGCAGCTTTAAAATTACCACATAACAACTCAACAAGGGCTTTTTGTATACCAATTTCAATACAACGATACGGAGTGTTATCGGTTTTGGCATTATAGTGCCAAATAGCTTTTTGGTAATAATAGATTGCCTTTTCTTTATCGCCTGTATTGGTCAAATAATTAAAAGCCTTGTCTGAATAGGCTGTACTTAGCCAAAAGTCATTGTTTTCTTTTTGCCCTAGCGTAAGAGCCTCATCGATTGATTCGTTTGCCTTTTCAAATTTTCCTATGGAATAGTATATTACACAACGTCGGTCTGCGATAATAAACCGATAGAAAAGAGGAAGATTATGAAGTGATGCAAAGGCGTCCAAAATATCCAATGCCTGTACATAGCGACAGGAATGGGAATGTGCATTCACATAGTGGTGGAAAAAGCGGCAAACAATATCCAAGCTATATCGATATGGGTCTTGCGCTATTTTCTCGTAAATTGTTTTCAGTGCCTTCAAGCCTTTTGAAAATGATATGAATTCCATCAAAACAAAGGCTCTTTCTACAGAAAACAGCAAGCGATCGTTTTGAGCCTCTTTGCCTTGAATGTGGCGCAAATAAAAATCAGAGAGTGCAATAACCTCTGTTACGTTTTCGCTCACCATCAACACATTTAGTAATGCTTTTGCTTCTATGCGGAACGGTTCTTTTTCGCCTAGCATGTAACAGCACTGAAGATATTTTACGCGCATCCCCATTCCCATGAGTGGTTCCATTTGTTTGGTGAAGCCGCGAAGTTTTAGATAATCCGCCTTTACAAATAATCCCCAATCTTTTTTCCTGGAAAAAAAGCGATAATAATTGTCATGGAAAAAAGAGAGCCAACCATATTCATCTTCTTTTATGATAAGTTCTCGACTTAAGGTATCTAACAGGTCACGTGGGATTTGAAATGCCTGCACGATTTCTGATGAGAGATGGTTGTCGAAAAAAAGAAGCAGTTGAAATAGTTTTTTAGCTTTTCTCCAAGGCTTTATATTAGATTGCGCATACTGCAGTCTGCACTGTAGTACAGCGCTTTCATCTTCAGTAAGGTTCTCTAACTCGGTACTAAACATTTCAACGTCCACGATATAACGATAGTGGCCATCGTAAGAAAAACAGTTCGTGTTCCACAACTGTTTGCAGAAAAGAATAATATCAAGTGGAAGATAACCTGTTTTCTGAAGGATGCGAATTTCCTCTGCTTGTTGAGAAGGAGCAAGGTTTAGACAGAAATGAACCATGCTTTGAGCACTAGCTTGATCCAATAAACCGAGAACAATAGGGATAACGAAAGTGTTTTCGGGCAGAAGGGAATGTCCATTCAGATAATCTTGCAAAGGATTTCGCCTCTGCTTTGCAGGTACACTAGTATTCCAAGAAAAAAACATACACACATTCGCTCTGGTATTTTTCAATTTTTCACATAGGTAGACCAGTAGCGTCTGGGTTTGCACATCCAAAGATTGGGCATTATCCACTTGAAGACAGTACTTCCCCTGAAAGGCAGGATGGTTTATGCATTGTACGAACAAATCAATCTGAGATTCCAACGAGATTCTTTTCCCGCAGAATAGCATATCAAAGATTTGCTGAGCGTTTGTTACATGCACATCGGAGCGAGTTAAAATTTCATCTAATATTTGGGCTGAAAAATCCTCGGTTTTCTCCAGAGCTGGCAAACAAAGTAACTGCCTTATCAGTTCCTTTTGGAAAAGGACTCCTACATATACCTGTGCATCCATATAAATGATGCTGATGTTATGCAATGATAATTGGTGTGCACTTTCTTGTAACAACCGCGTTTTTCCACTTCCGGAAGAGCCTTTCATGCAAAGGACTCTAAAATAGTCATTTTGAAGCAGTTTTTCTGTCTGAGGGAGAGTTTTAAATAAAAATGTTTGCGCAATGTCGCCAACAACGGGAACGTTCCAAACCTCCGTGCCATCAACTGTACCAAAGTCTATTTGGGATGTATATGTATTGTCGCCAGCGTAGTAATTCACTGAACCCATATGGAGTTTTACAGGGCGTTGGGTATTCAATACCACACCTTTGACTGTCAGTACAATATCGGACATAGAGCGAACTTCTGATACTGCAAGTTCTGTTTTACTGAGATGATACTGTGGATCTTCCGGTAGCGTGAGCCGAAGTTCTTTTATTGGAACAAGCTTTCTATTTCTCAGAAATATATGAATGTAAAAAACAAGCCCATTTTTTAAGCGGCAATATTGTTTTGCGCCATAAAAACTTTTATTATATGAATTTGGGAATTCATCTAGCAGAACCTCAAAAAATACGCCGTCATTTTGTTGATAGGATTTTTCGAAATCTTCTTCAAAATATTGCAGGAGTATCTTCTTGCACGAAACAATTTCTTCGTCTAATTTATCTCCGTCTAAAAAGAGAACGTCAAAACCGTGAATTCTAGCGGCTTTTAATATTTCACATTTGGTATTTGGCGTTATGGATGATGTGCTGAAATAAATAAGCTTATAAATATTATTTGTAATTGCTAAAACAACATTTTTTCCAATTTCGCTTAGCCCCAATGAACTCTTATGATGCTTGCACTCTCCCCAGGATGATCTTTTTTGTTCTTTATCATAGATGACAATGTCTCGTCCACCATCCTTGCGTCGTGCTGTGATTGTTACTTTATAGGCATCTGCATCATACTTTTCACTTGCATACGCGTAACATATATTCTCAAACTGCTCCCAATTGTATTTGGACCAATTTAAGCGAACTCGGTTGGATTTCGACATATCAATCACCTATTATGCATAATATGTAGTTATCTGCTGTTAAAAAAGAAAGACTCTTTATGTTGGTCAATTATTCTAATCGTCCACGGTTCCGTAGTGTTTTTGCATAGATATCATCAAGTGCTGAAGTATAGAATGCATCATAACTAGTTGATTCATTGGCACCAGCAGTAAGTATTTCGGCGCCATTGGCTTTTAGAAGGAGATGGTGAACTTCTCTTTTTTCGGTGAATGGAGGCTTATCATAAAAGTATACTTTCCCGTCAGAATTACGCTCCCGTAGTTTCCTCCGCAGTAACCACCATAAGTCAAACTCGCATGTGTCGAAGCCAAAACCTAGGATGTAGATGTCCCCAAAAAGAAATAGCGCTGGCCAAGATATAAAATTTATTTTGTCTGATTTAGCATTGCAAACGCGCTGGTCCATTTCTTCGCAGCATTGAACGATAAAAGATAGCATACGACCATAACGATCATGTCCCAGTATGATTCCCCTGGAAACACTGCTTTCTCCGTGAATATGCCATAGACCGGTGCCATTGTCACGATCCGGATCCAATCCAAAATGGTAGCAGGTGTGCAATCTATATTGAAGCTCTCTTTTACGATCTTTTTTCATTTCCTCATTACGCAAATCCAAGCGCAGTTTAGAACGCACAGCGCCCTTGCAAAAATTCAAATTCGGAAAGAAAGCTTGCTCTAGACAATAGGAATAGTTTGTTGTAAAAATGTGATCCATATGAAGTCCAGGCAATTTATCAAGCAATGGGTTACTTTTATGCACCATGTTTTTCATGGCTACGGATAAACGCTTCTCCTCTTGATTGATATCGCTTTTTTGCATGGGATTATGTACATTCCGAGGCGTAGAAAGTAGTTCGTATCGCAATGGAAACGGTAGCTCATCGGCTCCTGGGGTGCCACGCCTCTCTGGTATTGTTAAGTCATCGACAAGCTGCTCCCAGCTGCGCTGTCCGCTTTTATATTCCAATCCATTCCCAATAAGCAGTATTTGAGGACGGCCACTCCCCTTAAGGAAATGTTCGAATTTGATTTGAATACTCATAAAAGCCATTCCCTGAAACGTTGTAGATATGCAAATGGAAATAGGAACCGATATCGTATAATTAAGTTCGCAAAAGTGAATCCGTAATAGACAAGCCACTAGGGCTCCTGTAAAATGATAGTTGTCAGAAAATCATTATGCAAAGGAGAGACCCTAATGGCTCACAAAAAGAATAACACAAATCTCACAGAATTGCAACTGCAATGTGTCACGCAGCCGGATCCCATGCTGAGCATGCTGGAATGGCTCTGCACACAGCTCATGGAAGCTGAAGTGGATCAGCAGCTGGGGGCAGAGAAAAGTCAGCGCACGGACGGAAGGAGCGAATGAGCAGCGTAAACGTTGCTGTTTAGTAAGTAAACTTCAAGGTCGCTCGCGGATGCATGGCTGAAAGCACTTTTTTTTGACGTTCAAAACTTGCATGGACATAACGCTCAGTAGTTTTGATTGAGCTGTGCCCCAGAATCTCTTTTACTTCGTAAACGTCGCCACAAGCATCCCATAAATACGTGGCAAAAGAATGACGGAACATATGTGGAGTATAGTGGCCGGGCTGGTTTGATAGATCGGTGTATCGGTTAATAATCCTGCGAACAGACTGCTCAGACAATCTGTTCCCATCTCTATTTAAAAAAAAGAAGGGCTCGTCGGCAACGCGAGGAACTCTAACTTGCAAGTATTTTTTTAGTGCTCGGACCACAGGGGCAGAAGCCAAATAGATTTTTCGCTCTTTACTACCTTTCCCACGGATAAGAACAACCTGGCTATCTAAATTCAAGTTATCGCAGGTGATTGTACAAAGCTCGGAAACGCGTATCCCACTAGCGAACAAAAGCTCAAGCACGGCGATATTTCTAATTGTTTCCCGACGAGCAACTTTGGAATGGGCGGTCGAAAGTTCGCGGTAAGCGGCGGAAAAGATGGCACCAAGTATCGGGCGATCAATAGTTCTAGGAAGTAAAATTTCCTGGCGAATATGCAGTTGAATTTTTTCAAAGGGACTGTGTTCCAGAATTTCTTCATAGACTAGGTAATGGTAATACGCTTTTAGCGCAGCAATTTTACGCTTCACTGTAGACGCTTTGTAGCGTTCCATGAGATGCTCAATGTATAGTTCCATGTCAGTACGAGTAACCGTTGTTGGTTTTGGATAAAAATCGACAAACTGTTTGAGATCAATCTGATATGCCTTTAGAGTTTTATTATCCAGGTTTTTTTGCAACTTGCAGTAAGTGAAATATGCAGATAATGTTTGCGGTTCAGTCATAGGGAGGGCTCCTTTCGCTAATTAAAGTAATCATAATACTACAACAAAAGCAGCGCTCCGCAAAATGGTATTCGGAAGTATGAATTGCCGTCGGTTGAGTGCGGCTTTAAGTATATGGACACTGTGTATAAAATTATGGCACGAGCCGCAAAAGGTGATTCAATCCATGAATAGTAGGCATAGAACTATCATAAACATCTAAATGATACAAGATGATATCCTGACTGTGGAAGAGGAACAGTACGTTGACATGAATTGGCTTGTGATGAAAGCTTGTTAGACTGAATGGTTAAGCGCAATTGTGGGTGAAAAGTAGAAAAGTCGTGAATTTTACAAATATGGTTTGACAGCACACATCAATTTGGTTATAATAAAAATAAGGAAAATATTATTGACAAACTGATCTCTAAGTGTTATAATAAGCGACCATGTTTGAAAGCAAGTTCTTAGCAAAAGGGGGGACGCAATATGCAAAAAGCTCGTATGCTAGGAAATTTTGTAAAAAAAATGGCTGATGAAAAAGGCATGACGCTAACGGACTTAAGCATCTTGCTGCAGTGTGATGAAAATAAAACCCTTGCGTTTCTGAAGGCAAGAGCTTATATAACGTTCCAACAAATGAAAGAACTTGCACAGGCTTTTGGAGTTTCGGTTTCTACACTCTTAGCAGGCGATGCAAATTATTATAATAATTCTGTAGTTCATTGCATGAATAGTTTCCAGAATGTGGAAAATCGAGAACTTATTTTGGATATTATTGATGACTATATGGACGTTTGGAATGCAGTTCAATAGCAGTTCAGGGGGGTGGTTATAATAAACCGCGCCCTTTTTGTTTAGGAGGCCACAAAGAAATGACCAACTTTAGTGTTCAATCAGAATTGCAAGATGAAATTGTTGAGGCAATTAGAAAATGCATCAATCGTAATATGCAGCAAGATGAAATCCAAGCACTATTTCCTAATCAGGTGCTGCGCGATGATGTATTGGAGCTGCTTAACCGTTACTGTACGGTGGTATATTATCCATTAGAAGACGAAAATAACAACGGTTTTCACATTACAGATATTCCTGATAAAAATGGTAAATTGCATACGTTTGTATTTATAAATTCAGCGCAAACATTGGAAAAACAAATTTTTACAGCTGCACATGAATTAGGACATATTTGGCAAGTGGATCAATATGTCGAACAGGAATGTGACTTGGAAGTAGGCGAAGCGCTTAGAGAGCGTATTATTAATCGATTTGCTGCTGAATTGATGATACCTCAAAAAGTTTTCGAGGAATCATATCGCGTAGAATACCAAAAAGTGGAAATGCCGGACAAAAAAATAACTTTGGGGAATATGCTGGTGGTTATTGTTAATTTGATGAATCAGTTTTTGGTTCCGGAAAAAGCTATTGTTGTACGGTGTTTTGAACTTCATAAGATTTCACAGCAGACAGCAAATCTGATTTTAGGTGAAGGCGAAGTTAGGAAAGATATTATTGACAAAAAAATTGGTGAAATAATACGCGATAACGGATATATCAAATTTCAGAATCCAACTAACAAAAAGTGGATTGCAAGATATGCGGATCTCTTGGATAAAGCGGATAGGTCTGGGAAAATATCGAAAGATAAAATAAAGAAAATTCGAACAATGTTTTCAATAAATGAAGAAGATATTCAAGAGAAGCTAAATGATCCACTGAATGTAGAAGGGCCGAATGCATCATGAGGATAGATAATAACTCAGCAGCAGTTGACAATGACTTTATTGCAAAAGTGGCGCAGACGCGAAAATCATCAATGAAGCATGCCCAAATTTTGCTTGAGATCTTCCGAGCCTTAAATGTACAAGGAGTTATTCATCCCCTGGTTTATGATAAAGAAGTAATGCAAGAAAACCCTATAGTGCAAAGCTTCTTTGTTGAACAGGTGATTAATCGCCTTGGATTTGAGGATATATTTCAGGGCGATGAAGATAAAAGGGCTTATTATATGTTTTTAGTGCCTGAATTATATTACGCTCTCAGGGGAGAGCAATTACCCGAAGGGACCAATATTCTTACATATTGGAAAAGAAAATGTAGCTTAGGCGAAATACACACAGTATCAATGTGTTTAGTTACAAGTTGCTCACTTTTTCTTTCCGACGATGGAGACTCGAAAGCACTAATGAATATAGTTCTCGAAAAGTTTGCTGCTCATATAGATGTCTATAATAGAAATGACGTTATTGCGTGCTATCAAAACAGTGGCGCAACTGGACTGTCAAGAAATGATAAAAGGGCATTTTTGCATAAAACCTAAACACAAAATGTTCTTTCTTAATTGAACAACCGTTGCACTGGACGATATATCATGATATAATAAAAAAAATCTGACTTGTGTAATACCAAAGATAGCAGGATGCATATTCATTCAATATTCACACAGCCGTGCGTAATATCTGCCGAGGTAAGATGGATAATATCAGTGTGTGGCGCATTGTAAATCCAGGAAACCTTCGGGTTCCCTTTTTTTGTTTTACAAGAAATAGTTGATACCGTTGTAAACATGGAGATGAATAAGTGATGGGATTTTGGGAGAAATACACTTGGCAGTTTGTAATAATCTCCGTGATTGCAAGTGTTGGGATACTTTGCTGTGCGACCTATATCTATGAGAAAAACTGCCAAGAAAGAATGGGAGACAGTTACTCAGAAAGGAGACTCAACAGTTGGGCAGATCGCTGGGGACAAAAAATATGTGCATTCTTTTACAGAATATGGACTGGGTTTCATAAATCGAGTCAGCAATATGCTGAAAATGAAAAAACGCAAGGCGGCGGACAAAAGCGTATTCCTTGGAGCAGGGAAATCCAGCCATTTGTCCTCGTATGTGTTGCCTCTATAATCTTGCCCAATGCCTTACTGGTTACAGCACAAAAAGTAGGGTTTGTGATCCCTTCACCATTAAGCTATGAAAATACTTTTCTCATGATTGTGCCATTAGCTTGGACGGTAGGCATAGCTTTTTTCCAGTATCGTATTCAAAACGAACTAATAGGGGCGGAGACAAAGGCGAAAGATGCAGAAAATAAGCAAAAGATGCAACAGCAAGAAGAACTTCGACGTGGTGAACTGATTTCTGCGCTAGGTTCTCTTTATGAATGTGATTTGACTGCCTATAACTTAAATACAAGAAGCATAATAAGTTCGAATAAAATGAATTGTTCGTCTACTTCTACAACCGGATATGCCTTTGAAATCGCTAACAAAAGTGGGGCTCCGTGCTTTTTTCTCCCATACTATGTGTTTGAAAATGGTTTATCCAAGGATGTTACTATCACGTTGGATGGGAAGAACTTGGAGAATGGTAATTGTTCTATTGTGGCAAATGCGTTGAGTATCTTTATTCCCCCGGATTTTAAATATTTTGAAGAAGATACAGGCAGTTTCCGCAATAAAATAGAAGATTTTTTTCTGGCCCCTTTATATTATGGGAAAAGCGATTCTGAAAAGTTGAAAATTGACATAAAGGTTCATGCAAAAGATCCTTTTTACAAATCGAATGACGAGTCAATCCACGGAAACAGATTATCGTCTATCGATTACAAGATATCTTTTGAACTGGAGCCATTTGGTGGATATTCAAGCGATGGGAGTTTTCCGATGCAAATGACGGGTTATTCCATTGAATGACACTATTTTAATAAAACCACAGTCTACAGTTTTTTTCAAATAATCTATAGGGTGATTGCCTAATGAACAATAATAAATCACGTGCCAATATCCACAAAATGGAAAGCAACCTTAGGGAAATATTAGGGGAGAGTTTCTACAACGAGATAAAAGAGTTCTACAAAAAATTTATTAGAATTAATATTGATAAAGTATTAATAACGCGCAGATCATATGTGCTATATAAAATTTTTTGTATGATTTTCTTGGCTTCCATGGATCCAGAGGATGCAGAGATAAAAGAGATTCTAAAAAAAGGTACGCAACGTGTCTATACAAGCCATTCCCTTCCTCTTGTCCTGGCCAAAAAAGATGATAAATCGCTCCTAATTGTCGATGATATTATCGTGAATGGGCGAACGATTCTCGATGTTATTCATAAATTTGGAGGAGAACATTCGAAATGGAAACTTACTGTTTGGTGTCTACGTTGTAATGCAAAGGCAACTTTTTTAGATGAATTGAAGAATTATTTAAAACATGTTATTTACATCTCTCCTTACGAGTGGGAAATGGTTTCGGATCGATTGACGGATGCTGTTGTTGTGTCTAATGTTGGGTATGTATCTTTTTTACAGACATATTGGATTACAGAAAACTTGTATAATAGTTTTTTAAAGAAGTTCTCGCAAGAAATCGGCGCAAAAAAACAATTCGTACAGGAAGCGAAGATAATTGACACCAACTCTAAGAATAACGAGAGAAAAAAATCGTTGATATGCAATTATTTTCTGCTCGAAAAGGGCCAGTATAATAACGATTACCTTGCGGCGATTCGTCTATATAAGATGGAAAGTTCGTATCTGGCAGTACCTTATATTTTTTTGTCTTCTCTGAAAAGTGAAGAATTACTGTCCTTGTGCGAAAAGATACAAAACTACAGGGCATTTCCTCAAACTGAAAATGTAAGAAGTTTAGTACAGTACTTTGCACAGAATTGGACGGCTTCAGAAATTGAGAGTTGTCAGGATGTGGGGGTATTTATTTATCAAGCGGTTGTTAACTTGCTAAGCGATAAGATATTCTATGAAATTGTATGCGAAATAGGAATGGGGAATATCGCAGATGATATAGAATTATGTTTTGATTCAAGGGAGTCGTTTGAGGTACAGGAAGAAAGAAAAGAAAATTTGGAATCTTTGCATGATTTGATCTGTCACTCCACTCACTCTCCAACACAATTACTGAGTTTCAATCAATACATGAAGGAAGGTGTTAAGCCGTCAAAAAATTCAGACATACCTTCAGATATAGCTTATTGTGAAAGAACACTTGCAAATTCCCGCGATAAAAATGGCACATTTTTAGATACGATGAAAAGGTATTTTACTGTCTTAAGGAAAGATGATAACATTCGGGCTAAAGGTCAACAACATCGACTGTACGGTATTCCCGTAGATAAAATTGTTAAATGCTTTGCGCCAGCAGTGGCTGATCATTCTTTCTCGAAGGTGGCACCGTATTATATGGATTTGATATATCTATGGGATACTGGACTTGCCACTTGCGTAATTTTGCCTAATATAAATCAAACAAACGATATGCTAGCGTTTTCAGAGGTCATTCGTCATGGGGAGCAAGCTTTCCGCGCTATTTACAGCATTTATCCAAATGAGTATAGCATTTTGCGTCGGTATGCGTCTGTTACTGATTCTTATACAAGAGCTGAGATATTACCTTTTGCTAAATGGTGCACGGTGTGCTACCCGACATTAAAAATGATGGAATTCCTGAACAAAATTGAATTTGAAGCTTTTTTTTCTGATTGCATAGCTGTTTTACCAGATAGCGTGCGGGCAACATTGTGTGACGAAGAAATCGATGAGATGATCGATTGCTATCGCAATCGTAATTAATCATGGGAGAAGTGACAAAATATTGGCATGGACACGTTATATATGGTGACAACGCAGTTGCTGGAGTTTTACTATTACGCATACAGTAAATTGGTTTCTTACCCGTTTTTGTACTCGGAGTTGGTGCCGAAAGGATACGTTTGTGGTGATTCAAATAGAACGGATGGACTATGCAATTGCTGTGCGATAAGGATGATGGATCTAATTAATGCCATATCCATTTTCACAGGAGGAAAACAACAAGCCGTGTCGCCTCGATTTTCAGAGTGTAAAGACAAACGGGTTCCGATGGATAGCTTTTTCCGGGTTGCCGCCATGTCTTTAGATGTTGATACAATGTTAAAATCACCTGCGTATTTTTCTTCGCAACTATACATCGTTTGTGTTATATTAGAAATGCAAGAGATGAATGGAAAACTGACAGAGGAGACGAAATCCCTTAAGCTGGCACCCTATTTTAGAAGATATGTATATGAAATGAAAAAAAGGCAGGGTGAAGATATTCAAGAATTATATAGTGAGGATACGGATGAGCAAAAATATGCAAATTTCGTGCACCACTTATCCGCGGATCCAGTTGTTATGAATAAAGGTTCCCGTCATGAAACAAGTACACCACTTGCATTACTAGATGATGCAATGCGTAAATTTGTTCAGTTACATTCCAATAAGATAGGCTTTTATTCTACATTTTCTAGAATTATGTATTGCATGGCAATAGAAGATAAAACGGATTTTGACTTAAATTAATTAGTGAATGGTGTTCGACTTTGGTGTGGTATCGGGCTGCTTAAAAAATGCAAATTCGAATAAGAGCAAATCGAGTTTGACATGGAACAACGATGATAGTGCAATAAAAGAGGTTTGAACGCTTTTGAGGATAGGCTTAGTTTGAGTCATTTGGTAGAGCAACTGACTCTTAATCAGTGGGTCCTGGGTTCGAGTCCCCGATGGTGCACCATACCAAGCAAATCCGAACGTACTTCTTTTCGAAGGTGCGTTCGGATTTGTTTTTTATTTTCCCATCATGAAAGTATAAAATGTTTATTACAGTGAGGATTAGTGTTGACAAAATTGGTAAAAATATTATAATGGTATCATATGATACCATTGTATCGGCGGTGATTATCTGATGGGTTGCAATCACGTTCAGAAGATTCTGAGTGATATGAGATATGCAATTGATAATAAGAAGTTTTATCCAATAAATAGGCGTAAAAATTTAGATACATTGGCTCATTTGGGTATTTCTTGGGATGCAGCTAAAGAAGAGATATATGATCTAAAAGAGGAGGATTATAAAAGCGGCCCTAGTGTTGACCGTGATGACCCCTCATCAGATCATTTTTGGGTTTTTAAGAAAAATGTAGACGGAAATTCTATCTATATAAAATTTAAAGTCTTATACCAAAAGGATGGAGGTGTTCGGGTTGTCAGCTTTCATATAGATGAATACTAACAATAAGCGTTAAAAAGGAGCTATTTATATGTATTGTCCCAATTGTAATTCTGAAGTTTTAACGGAGGTTAAAACTGTTTCGGAAACATATCCTGTAAAAGGGGAGGAGATCACGGTTACAGCTAAGGTAAGATGCTGTAAGAACTGTGGCCAAAGTATTTGGGACGAAGAACTTGATGGACAAAATTTGCTTGATGCATTTGCAATATATCGCCAACGGCATGGGCTATTGCAGCCAGAAGAGATACGCAGAATCCGTGAAAAATATGGTTTGTCGCAGGTTGCTTTTGCTAAAGTTCTGGGACTTGGGAATAAAACAGTTGCCCGTTATGAGAATGGAAGTATTGCGGATATGGCGCAAAATAATCTTATTGAATTAATGAAACAACCCAGCAATTTCAGAGAACTTTTACAAAAGAATCAGGATAAGATATCGAAACAAGATTATGAAAATGCCATGAATAATTTGGAAACTCTTCGAGTCAAGGTTACCTTTTCGTATACAACGGACAGCAATATGGTTTACAACCTTAGGCCAAATTCGCCTAATAGGCCTGAATTTTGGGGGGATCGATACTATGCCTAAAGCAAGTGTTTTACAGTTTGACAATTATACTGTTGAAGAATTGCTGTTCAAAAAGGAGCCGGTTAAAGCTGATCAAAATGAGTTTCAATTACAACCTCATTTTGAACAGGAAATCGTAAATCTTGGTGATGATAAATATGATGTTCATTTATCGTTTGATATAACACCTACAGAAGATCATCCGATGCCGTTTCATATTCATGTTGCTATTGTGGGACATTTCACTTATTTTGATCAGGATGAAACAATCGATGCGAATCTAAAAGATCATATACTTCAAACAAACACCATTTCTATTTTATTTCCTTTTCTTCGTCAAATTGTTGCTACTCTTACGAATAATGCTAATGTGGCAACCTTGATGCTTCCTATTATGAATTTTAATGATGGTGGGATGAAAAAGAAAACGGAATGATAATCCAGAGATAATTCGTGAAGAAAGAGTAAGGAAAATATAAATGTGAAAAGATGATTTTTATGCCTAATGGCGAAATCTGTTTGTGCAGGGAATGCCAAGGATAAGTCTAAAAAGAGCCTTGAGGTTAAGAAATTCTCTTAACTTCAAGGCTCTTTTTTAGAACCGCGAAAATAGAATTATTTAGAAAAGTCTAGAAGTGAAATTTTATTTAGACGGTAAAGTAGAGGATCCTTCTCCATTTTATAGAGAGGAATATTAAAATTTTGGCAATATTGCTTAAGTGTAGATGTCAGTTCATCACTGGCGCAGCAACCTAAAAAAATGGCAGAGGGGGAGATTGCGTCAAGCAACGCGCCTTTATTTTCGTCATCCCACCTTGAACCGCATACAGCTTCATCCCGAATAATGCGCCATTCCTTTTCATAAGACCATTCAGGAGACTTGCTGGTAAGGCTTTGAATAAATAGACTCATTGTTTCTTTATTAAGTGCGTCTTGATCCAGTGAAATTGACCGCAGGCATACCCGTTCCTGTGTATAAAGAACAGGTATTGCAGAAAATTGAAGTTTTTGATTTAGGGCCAAAAGGTTATATGAAACACAAAAGCCGCGATGGTTATTTGCATAATGTGACCACATAAGTAAAGAATCCGGTACTTCGCTTAGACAAGTAATCCCCATGGAGCTTTTTTGATCCGCAAAGGTATTCTCTAAAAGCGTAATTTGTTTATGTAGATTGCTTTTGAGCTGAATCCATGCAGGACTACCTTTGCGAATCGTTTTGCCACCGGAAATAGCAGGTAATAGGTTATTAAAAATGGCTTGTTCGTCGATTGCAATATCACAGTCGAATGCGTCATTAAAATTGCGGGGAGCGGAATACCACATCTTGTTCGACATTACGGAATTCAGATTGAGTGGTTGATCCCTATAGTATTTGTATAAAAATGCTGGAGCGCAACATTGATAATAGTACCCAACCTGTTCCAGGGCATGGTTCTGCGTTTGCCCTGATTCGGTGAGGGCGGTAATTATTTCAGATTGCAAAGATTGTTTCCAGGAGTCATCAGTAATGCATTCTTGTAACTCAGCCATTTTTACCTCCAGCTCTCATGCTTACAAAAATATAAATAAAAATCAATTTGATTCTATAGATTATCACGGATAATCTTCTCGAACTCCTCCCAGCTGATTTCCCCCAACTGATACTTACTCAGCGCTATCTGGGCCTGCTTGCGCCAGGCGTCATAGTCATCCCGCATTTTCTGGTTGCCGGGGGCACGGGAGCAGCGCATCTGGTAGCGGTTACGCATCTTGTTGTAGAGCTCCTTGGCTTTGTTGGCCTTCAGCTCCTCAGCATAGGCCAGCTTGGCGGCAATGTCCTTGCAGGTGGCGCCGCTTTCCGGGTCCAGCATTCGCTCACAATACTTGGCGCGGCTGGAGAAAGGAACAAACAGCCGGTGGCAGCTCTCACAGACAGCGACCGGAAGGTCCTGGGCGCACATCTGTACGAATTCCAAAAAGAGTAACGCGGGCAGCGTATCGCTCGCGTAGAACGTGGCGGCAGAAATGCCGCCTTTTTTGTTGTCTGTGGGCCGTTTGTACCGGGTCTGGATATGGATGTCGTCCTCCAGCTTGTGGTATTTCTGGTAGGTCGAATCGCCATTTTCGGCCAGTTCCACCAGCAGCTCCGAAGGGTGCTGACCATGCTCTGTTCTGGGGCGGCCATCCTCATCCACCAGTGTAGCCTCGATCAGCTGGCGCAGATCCGTTTTGCCGTCCACCAACTGTTGCAGCAAGGTCACAAAGGATTCTAATACCGACAGCGCCGTCCGGCACAGGGAGGTGTCCCCGGTATCACGCTGGATAAATACCTTCATCTGGTCGGTGTACTCCGGAAAGTTCCGGCAGAACCCTTCCATGATGTCACTGGTTAAGGTCAATTCACCGAGGTGGGACATTCTGGTGCGCAATTCATCAAATGCATACGAACTGTCATTTTTTCCAGTCTGTATAAATTGCCACAGGCTCTGTTGGGTCGCTTTCAGTTCCCGCTCATTGCGACGGAAGGTAGCCAGCGTATAGCCCTCCACAAGATCAAACAGAGCAGGGGAAGCCTGCCGCACAGCGGTGGCAAAGTCATGGTAAAAGGAAGCCACCTGGTAATACACACAGGTGTCAGGCGTTGCCAGGCTCTGCTGCATCGTCTGATTTTCCGGGAAGTTTACGCCCCGGAATTTTTCCAGCAATGTGCGGCCCCGTTCCAGATAGGGGGCGGCATCCAGGTCCAGGACACCGAACATCAGGGAGCCCAGCGGATATGTATGCTGGGGCGTGTCGTAACCCTGGATATATTCGGTGCGGCCTTCAAAGAAAAGGTACGTCTGGTAGTTCAAAATTTGTCACCGTCCTGTGTTGGAGCATAGTTGGCGGAAAAAGGCTCTGTGTTTTTCGGTGTTTCAGAAACAGCCGAGAAAAGTGTGTGAATCATCCAACATGAAAACAGTCTAACACATCTTGAAACGGACTGCAAGGCGTTGTATGCTGTATGTGTCGGAAAAATCTATGATAAAATAATCAAACATTTTCTGGGGACAAAAACAACCGGAAAAGAGGGATGCCAGAAGCCAAAACCCGCCACCAACCCATGATCTAAGGAGGTGCCATCTGAACCATGAACTCGTTCCCGCAGAGGAAAATCTGAACCGTATCGATGGGTTCCTGATGATACCGTCCAGCCTTCTTACAGAGCAACCCTACCGGCAACTTCCCGGCGAAAGCAAGCTGCTGTACGGTCATTTGTTGGGGCTGTTGCGGTTGTCGGCCCAGGATACCACCGGGCACTGGAAAGCCAACGGCAGGCCCTGCGTGAGCCTTTCACGGGCCAGTGCCGGACGCCTGCTGCACTGCCAGCGGGAGAAAGCCGCCGGATTGTTCGCCGCTCTGGAACGCTGTGGTTTGCTGGAGCAGGTGCCGGGACAGTCAAACGGAAAGGCCCGGCGGTATTACCTCAATCTGCCCCGGCCCAAGGAACCCAACGAGCTGTAACCACCCGTCGGGAAATCCGTCCCGACCTGTCGGAAAAACGGACAGGCAGTTGACGGATTTGCCGACACCGCCCCGCCGGAAAAACCGACACGATAAAGATAGAATGATATATCTAACTAAAAGAGAAATAGAGAAAGAATTCCACACCCTGCGTTTTGAAAAAAGTGGACAAGAGCTGTGGTGCCTGGTTTCCAGAGGCAACCACAGACTTGACAACCGTTACGACGGCGGCTCAACCGGGAAGATGGCACAGCGACTTTGGTTGGCAGCCGTATTCCAATCCCTCCCGCCGCAGCGGGCCCACTGGCACTTTGCCGGCAGCGCCGGAAAGTGTCATAGTGGGTCAGATGCTTTCCAAAGCATCTGCGTACCCCATCCGCAGCAGAACCGTACCCAAGAAAGGAGTCGCCTATCAGCAAAATCCATCGGACTGTGGTGCGCAATGAGCGCTACCGTAAAAATGCCATCTCAGTGCGGGAGCGGCACAACGAACGCAAGAACGAAGTGTACTCCAACCCGGATGTGTTGCTGGAATACAGCCGCAACAATGTGACCTTCAAAGCCTGCGAGGCAGCTACTTATGCCCAGCAATTTGACCGGATGGTGGAAGAAGGCGTCGTTTCCACCCGTGGACTGAAACCGGATGCCTACGTCTTTGACGAGTTGGTGTTTGACGTGAACACCGACTATTTCGAAACCCATGGCGGCTATGAGTACGCCAAGCAGTTCTACGCCGAGGTGTACGAGCTGGCGAAGAAGATCGCGGGAGGAGAACAGTACATTATCTCGGCAGTCATGCACGCCGACGAACGCAACCGGGAAGCCAGTGACCGGCTGGGAAGGGATGTGTTCCACTATCACCTCCACGTTGTCTACCTGCCGGTGGTGGAAAAGCAGATCCGCTGGTCCAAGCGATGCAAGGACCCGGCGCTGCGGGGTACCGTGCGAGAGACGATCATGCAGGTGAGTCACAGCAAAAAGTGGCCGATGGTCCCCATGACCAACGAGCAGGGGCAGCCGGTGCTGAAAAAGAACGGCAAGCCCCGGCTGGTGAGTTCCTACGGCCTGCTGCAGACCGAATTCTTTGAGCACATGCGGCAGGCGGGATTCACCGACTTCGAGCGCGGTATCAAGGGCAGCGATGCCGAACATCTGAATGTACTGGAATATAAGGTCCAGAAGGACCGCCAGGCAGTGGCAGAACTGTCTGATCAGACCAAACAGCTGCAGGGCAAGCGGAAGGAGCTTATCTCCCAGGTGAAGAACATTTCCGGCTCGATCCGCGATGTGGCAGACATCGAGCAGCGGGCCAAAACCAAAGGCGTGCTGGAAAAGCGGGTGGAGCTACCGGTGCAGGATTTTCAGACGCTGTGTAAGATGGCAAAAGCCAGCGGCAAGCTGCAGGCAGAGAACCGCAGTCTGTGGATGCAGCTGCAGCAAAGCACAGTGAGAGAACAGGAACTGGGCCAGCGCCTCCGCCGCTGTGAGGAACAGCTGGATGCAGTGCTCACCGAGACCCGTCCTTACCGGGAAGCCGTGCGGGTGGCACCGGAGCAGGTGCAGGCATTTGTGTTGGGCATCTGCCGCCGCCAACAGGAGGAAAAACGGCTGAACCGTCAGCAACGCCGCCAGCGGGCCAAGGGTCAGGATCGATGAAAGAACAAGCAGCAAGGCAGCAGGGGGCAGCCCTGCAGAAAGGAGCCGCTACGGAAGATCGGCAGGAAAAGACAACAGCACAGGCAGCGGCGTCCGCCAAGTACCGGGAGGACGGCGTGCCCCAGCAGGAGCTGGAGCGCTTCGCCTGGTTCCTGCTGCCCAAGATCCAGGCATTTTACCAGTCGGAAGAGGGACAACGGCTGTTCGAGGAGTGGATAAACAGGAGAAACGCAGAAGAAAAAACGGGAAAGTGCAAGGGATCATAAAAATTTCCTGAAAGTTGGCGTGGTGCCGGAAACGAAAAAGCTAAAGAAAGGGTGAAGTTTGTGGCATTTTTCTTGGAGATGCTTCTTTTGCCCCAAATACCTTGCATTGCAAAAATTTCCATTCCAAAATCGTTTCCTAAATAAGTGGGCTTATATGAATGAAAGGGAGACGAAGAGCATGGAAGGATACGGAGAAGCGGTTTTTGCAACGGAATATCTTTGCAAGGAATACCGACATACGGTGGCGTTGCGGGATGTGAGCATCACAATCCCGCGCGGGCAGATCTACGGTCTGATCGGAGAAAACGGCGCGGGGAAAACCACCCTGCTGCGAATTCTATGCGGTCTGACTCGCCCCACACGGGGCAGGCTGCTACTATTTGGTGCGGCAGATGCTGCCCGACAGTCAGAAATGCGGCGTCGGATGGGGTGCCTTGTGGACGGCCCTGCCTTGTACGCGGATCTGACCGCATGGCAAAACCTGAAAGTGCAGTGCCTGCAGCGAGGGTTAAATGAGGCGGATATTGCTCCCACCCTGCAACTGGTGGGTCTGAAAGACACTGGCAGCAAACCTGCCGGAAAATTCTCGCTGGGGATGCGCCAACGGCTGGGGCTGGCGGTTGCTCTCTTGGGGAAAGCGGAATTTCTGGTACTTGACGAACCGCTCAATGGACTGGACCCGATGGGGATACAGGAACTGCGACGTCTTCTGGAAAAACTGAACCGGGAACAGGGAATGACGATTCTGCTGTCCAGTCATATCCTCAGCGAGTTGCACCAGCTTGCGACAAGCTACGGTATTTTACATAATGGGCAGTTGCTGGAACAACTGACGGCAGAAGAACTGGACGCCCGCTGCAGCAAGTATCTGTTAGTCCGTACCGACAATGACCGACGGGCGGTAGACATCCTCCGCAAGATGTTTCCGGAAGCTATCTGTCAGGCAACAGTGGAGGGGCTGCGCTTGTTCCCGGTAGGAAACGAGGCAGCAGCGACAGCTTCCGGTATGCTAATGGAGAATGGCTTGCACGTGCAGGAACTGGCAGTGCGCAGCGAAGGGCTGGAGGCATATTTCACGGCCTTGGTGGGAGGTGACAGCCATGCCGATGCAGGCTAAAGCGGAAGGAGTCAAACTGTTCCATGCAAAAGCACAGCTATGGGCTTTGCTGGGGTTTGTTCTGATGCTGCTGTGGTTTGCCAACAGTGGGACCATGTATTTTATGGTGGCGGGTGATCTTTTGAACCCGCTTGACTCCATCGGATTTTTCAAGGATGTGGCGATGGGAAGTGGGCGGTCCGGCTTGCAGCTGGTGCGCAGCTCTCAGAGCCTGACAGTGTTCAGCTGGCTGATCCCCGTCAATCTGTGTGTGGCGCAATTCGCGTCGGAGCGCCGGGCACGCACCGATGAATTGTTCGTCAGTCATGGAGGACGGTTGTCCACTCTATACCGCGCCAAATTCGGGGTGGTCTGCGGTTTCTACCTGCTTTTGCAGCTGGCCTTTTACGGAATCTGCATTACCATCACAGCCATCCAGATGGGAATTGCGCCCGCGCTCGGAACAGTTCTGTTGTTCTGCGCAGTATCGGTGGGAAATCTTCTGGTGCTGGGGGCTTTCCTGGCATTGGCGTCGGTCCTTACACTCTGGATGAAAAACCATGCTGCTGCGGCACTGGTGACCAGTATTCTGCCGTTGGCAGGAGTGCTGCTTTATCAGGTACAGTATGAAGATTTTTCTACTCAGCCTCTTCTGATACAACTGGCGGCTAAGGCTATGCCCACCTATTACTGGTCCCGGCTGTGTGCTTTGAACATCACGCCGCAGTTTTGTGTCGAATTGGTAGCTTGGGTGATTGTGGCCCTTGCTGTGGCTGCAGGGCTGGGATGGATGGCACTTCACCGTCCGGATGCCGGAAAGCAGCGCAGTGCCAGAAAGGCGCACGCAGTCCTGCGGCGTAGGGAAAAATCTGTCGCTCGACAGGGAATGCACCGGGCCAGCACTTTCTCCGCAGCTTTGTATGCCCTTCGCTGCACTCGCCTGCCGGGAATGCTGGCTCTGTTCGGCCTGCTGTGCATGGTGTTTGCTCTGGGAGTTAGTGAATCCCGCATTGTGGACGCTACTTGGGCAGACGGCAGGCGGGTAGGCATTTTTCCCGGCGGTTCGTTGCCAGTGGGAAGCGCGGCGGATGCTGCTCTCGGCACGGTGCTGTCAGTGGGCATCCTTGCGTGGATTGCAGTCATTCTCGTGGCGGTGATGGCATTCCACCAGAACAAAACAGCGGGCGCTGCCCGGTTGGCGGTCGCCTATGGCGTAAGCCGGGTCCGATATATGGTTGGCAGTTTTGCGGCGGAAACGATTATGCTCCAAGGGTGGTACATGGTGTTGTATTTCCTGCTGTCGGTTGTCACGGGATCCCTCTCCCAGCCGGGACGCACGGCGTTTTTCTGGATGCAGAGCGCCTGGATTTTGCAGGCAAGCTATGCGGCGGTTTGGCTGGTATGCCGACTTTGCGGCAGTGAATTGGCGGGGGCTACTTTCTGCTTTGTGGTGACTCTGGCTGGAGTCATTGTGAGCGTTTCTGCCCCGGATCCGGCGGCAGTTTCTCCCTTGTCTGCGCTATTGTTTTATGCAACACCTATGCCCTATTGGCTGGCTCTGGGCGGGGGGCATCCGATTCCTTGGCAGGCTGTTGGTTATGGCGCAGGTGTTACCGCCTTGTGCTTGGCGGCAGCGCTGGCCATCACGACAGTGAGAGATGTGGAGTAAAAAGTAGCTTCTGTGTATAGCGGAACAAAATACTTGCGAAAAACCTCTAATTCGATTATACTTGAATTAACGAATTTTGCAGGAGGTCTTTCCATGGATGTATCCGTAGGCACCCGGCTGCGCGTGCTGCGCAAGGACGCGGGGCTGACCCAGGCGCAGCTGGCGGCACTGGCCGACACCAATCAGGCTGCCATCAACCGCTACGAAACTGACCGGGCGGCAGCGCCTTACCGCATTCTGGTCTGGTATGCCACCTATTTTAATGTGTCCCTGGACTATATCTTCGGTCTGTGCGAGGACCCCCGCGGGCGGTATGTCTGCGTTACGCCAGAGGGAGCGCAGGAAGTGGTGCAGTGCAAACCGGATTGGAGTGAGTTTGTGGAGGCTTGCTTCACGCCGGGCAGCGAGCTGAACCGCCGCCTGAAACAGATGATTCTCAATATGGGAGAAGAGGAAAAGCACAAGTAAGGAGGTGCACGCCATGAATGCCGTGATCTATGCCCGTTACAGCAGCGACAACCAGCGGGAGGAATCCATCGAAGGCCAGCTGCGGGAATGCAAGGAGTATGCCGACCAGAACGGCATCACTGTGGTGCGGACCTACATTGACAGGGCACTGTCCGCCAAGACCGACAGCCGCCCGCAGTTCCAGCAGATGATCCACGACAGCGCCACCCACACCTTTGAGGCGGTATTGGTGTGGAAACTGGACCGCTTTTCCCGCAACCGGTACGACTCAGCCCACTATAAGCGCATCCTCAAAAACAACCGGGTCCATGTGGTGTCGGTGACGGAACCCATCTCCAACACGCCGGAGGGTATCATGCTGGAAAGCCTGCTGGAAGGCATGGCCGAGTATTATTCAGCGGAGCTGGCCGAGAAGGTCAGCCGTGGTCACAAGGAGAACGCTCTCAAGGCCAAGTTCAACGGAGGCCCGGTGCCGCTGGGCTACCGCATTGACAGCGAGCATCACTACCAGATCGACCCGGCCACCGCGCCGGTGGTGCAGGAAGCGTTCCAACGGTATGCGGCAGGGGAGAGCATTCGCAGCATCATCGAATCGCTGAACGCCCGGGGCATCCCCAACAGCCGGGGCAACCGGTTCACCAAGAACAGCTTCCAGACGCTGCTCAAGAACCGCCGGTATCTGGGCGAATACCGCTATAAGGATACCGTCATCCTGGATGCTATACCGGCCATCATCGACCCGGAGTGTTTCGATGCGGTCCAGCGCCGGTGCGAGATTCACCGTCAGGCACCGGCCCACAACAAGGCAGATGTCCACTATCTGCTTACCACCAAGCTGTTCTGCGGCAAGTGCGGTACCATGATGGCAGGGGAGAGCGGCAGAAGCCACACAGGCACGGTCCACTGTTACTATAAATGCGGCACCCGCAAACGCAGCGGCAAGGAAGCTTGCAGCCTGAAGCCAGTGCGCAAGGAGCCGCTGGAGCAGTTTGTGGTTAAGACCGCACTGGAAAAGGTGCTGAATGACCGGGTCATCGACCTGCTGGCGGACAAGCTGCTGGAATACCAGAGCAAGGAAAACACCCGTCTGCCGGTTTTGCAGGCAGAACTGAAAGAGGTGAAGCGGCGCATCGACAATCTGGTGGCGGCCATCGAGCAGGGCATCCTGACGCCTTCCACCAAGTCGCGGATGGAGGAACTGGAACAGCAGCGTGAAGCGCTGGAAACCAGTATCCTGCAGGAGCAGATCGAAACGCCGCCCATCACCAGGGAACAGATTCTGTTCTGGTTCGATCAGTTCCGCCACGGCGACCCGGCGGATATCGCCTTTCAGGAAAAGGTCATCGACTGTTTTGTTAATTCCATCTATCTGTTCGATGACCGCATCGTGGTGAATTTCAACTATCAGGAGGGCGGACGCCCGGTCTCCCTCGAAGAAGTACTTAGTTCGTTTTTGGATGGGAATGGTGCACCAAAAAAGCCTTACGGAAACGTAAGGCTTTTTTCATAATGATTGCCGCTTTGTGTGAGTGCTTTCGTTTTGCCGCTGACTTCGACCCAAGTCAGCGGCTCTTTTTGTTTTGTAGGAGGAATTCAAGAACTTTTATTGTAAGAGAAACGGTGGCATATATGCAGCTGCCAATAAAAGTAAGCAGCAAAATTATTTCCTGAAAACTCAAGCGTTCACCTCCCTCGTAATTTGGAGGCGACAATCAAGAGCAAATTATATCAGAAGGGGAGAGGACTGTCAAAAAAGGCTCGCCAATTCCTCAATGGCGGTTTGTTGGTACAATACCAACCAGTCAGGCTTTGCCCAACTATGGATGATATGTATCAGGCTTATAGTCAGAGGATTTAAGGAAAAGCAAGCCGTCGCGAGGGAGCCATTCTGGCAGACTGGTGGCTTTTTGTACACGGCTCCAGCCGGCGGGATTTCTCTTAGCGGGTCTTCCGGGTGTGATGCGATAAACAATGTAATGCTCGCCGTTGCAAAATTGCAGAATAGCAATTTTGCCGGTAGGAAAATCAGCGTCTGCGTCTGCCAGCGAAAACTGCCACTGACATTGTGTGTCCAGTTCAGATAACTCTATGATTTGTTTGGCAAGTTTATGGGCTGTATCCACATTGGGCTGTTTAAACCCGCCATTGTCGTCGATGTGCAATTCGCCTTTTGCGTACGCTTCATCAATTGTCGCCTGGGCGGCGGTCATGAGGGAGCGAGCCTGGAGCATGATGCGCTTTTCAACGGCTTTGTCGATATAGCCGGTCAGGGACGGGACCAAAAGCGCTGCCAATACGGCCAGGATGACCAGGACAACGATCAGCTCAACGAGGGTAAGCCCTCTTTTTTGGTTGGAATCACAGAACCGGGCCATAGCGCACGCCTCCCGCATCAGTATAAAACCGTACAAATAAAGTATATGCACATAACGATGCTGCGTCAATTGTGGGGAATGCCAAATTCTTTATACATTATTTGTGAATAATGTGATATTATAATACGATTTGAAAAACGCAGACGACGGCGGCGGCAAGAGGTTCTGCCGAAAATCCGGCCCCAAATTTGTCGATTGTGCCAAACGAATAAAGTTGCAATCGGATTTGACTTTTTGTATACTATATCTATATATACTATACAAAATAATCGGAAATATTATAAAAATTCTGGTTGGAAAGCGGGCCGGGTGTTGAAAAAGATTAGGATACAGCGGGTGAGCATCTTTGATATTGTCGCCACGCTGGTGTTGGCGATGGTGCTCGTCGCGTTCGCAGTGCAGGGCACGGGGGAGCTGGCTCAAATGCAGATCGCCACGGACGATTACATCCAGTGCGAGACACTGGCCCGGCAGCTGCAAAGCGGGTCGGACTACCTGATCGAGCAGGTGCGGATGTACACCGCCACCGGTCAGCGGGAGTACATGGACAACTACTTTGAGGAGCTGAACACGACCCGCCGCCGCGAGAACGCTTTAGAGTATTTTGCAGAGCATTACGGCGACAACGATGCTTTCACGCTGCTGAAATCCGCCATGACAACGTCGCAAAATCTGAGCTATACGGATCGCGCAAACCCCGGCGAGAGCATCTTCAAGGATGCTGACAAGGCGCTGTACCGTGTCAAGCAGAACGGCAAGCACGGCTGCGGCTTCTATTAAGTGCGTACGGATTTTGCGCAGCTGCGCCGTCTGCCGGACCTGCTTTTCCCGCGGCGCTGTCCGTTTTGCGGGTCATTGCTGGGGCCGGACGCACTGCAGGGCACGGTTTGCCCGGCCTGCGTGCCCGAGGAAATGCGCTTACAGCACATTCCGGCGCGTCTGCCGGAGGGCGAACACGATTTTTACGCCGTGCGGGAGGCTGCCGCGGCGTATTATTACGAGGATATTGTACGTACAGCCGTTTTGCGCTGCAAGCGGGGCGGCTGCTTTTGGTATGCCCGGGAGCTGGCGGACCGTGTGGCCGTGCTGGTGTTCGGCGCACTGCCGGCCAAACAGCCCGGAAAAATGCCGCAGTATGCGGGTGTGACCGCGCTGCCGCTGTACAGCTGCATTGTGCCGGTGCCGCCCCGCCAGCCGCTGCCCGGTATGCCGGGTCTGCCGCTGCTGCTGGCGCGCCGGTTGGGCGCGGTGCTGGGGGTCCCGGTGGAGACACCGCTGTACATCAAGCGCCGGGGCCGCCCGCAGAAGGAGCTTACCCGCGAGCAGCGCCTGCAAAACGCCAGGGGCGCGTTTGGCTGCCGCCCCGGCACAGACCTGACCGGCAGGCGGGTGCTGCTGATCGATGACATTATCACAACCGGTGCGACGGCGTCGGCGTGTGCGCTGGCACTTTTGGAGGCCGGTGCGGTGGAGGTGACCGCTGTGGCGATTGCCGCGGCGGAGGAGCTGCCCAAGAGCCGGAAAAAGCCCCCTGAGACAAAACCATAAAAAGACCGAAGCGGCGTGCCCGGAAATCATGGGCGTACTGCTTCGGTATTTTTATAGCCTATACGAGCTTATACGGGGCATCTCCGCACCATCCGGTATGCCGTGCCCGCCCCGCCCAACGCCAGCCCTGCCAAAAATAGGGTGAAAAATTTGGCGGTTTTGCCACGCGCATAAAATCTGAACATCCTGTATAATAAAGACACGGATCGATTTTCTGCTGTAAAAAGGAGAAACCGCGATGACAAAGCAAAAATATATCATGGCGCTGGACGCGGGCACCACGTCCAACCGCTGCATCCTTTTTAACGCCCGGGGCGAGATGTGCAGCGTCGCGCAAAAGGAGTTCACCCAGTATTTCCCCAAGCCCGGCTGGGTCGAGCATGACGCCAACGAGATCTGGACGACCCAGCTCGGCGTGGCGCTGTCGGCCATGAACGAGGTCGGCGCGTCGGCGGAGGACATCGCCGCCATCGGCATCACGAACCAGCGCGAGAC
>ERZ773245.775-NODE-775-length-29529-cov-11.602056_pt1 | contig 29529 bp, 18 predicted proteins | sample MGYA00580988_ERZ773245 | MGnify/ENA primary metagenome ERZ773245 (study PRJEB29015, sample SAMEA2737792) | human gut metagenome | biome: human gut; feature: human-associated habitat; material: faeces | place: China | collected 2012 ... | reverse complement strand
CCTGGGCACAATCAGGTGCCATCAAGGGACAGGTGAAGGATGCTACCGGCGAGCCAGTCATGGGCGCTACCATCACAGCCAACGGTAAGGCCGTAGGTATCACTGACATGGATGGTAACTACAGCATCAACGTAGCCCCCGGTACTAAACTTACATTTACTTACTTGGGCATGACCCCGCAGACGGTGACGGCTGGTGACAACATGGTCATCACCCTCAAAGCCGACGAGAAGACGCTGGATCAGGTGGTGGTCATCGGTTACGGTTCTGTTAAGAAATCAGACCTTACCGGTTCTGTGATGTCCGTAGAGGCTGACCAGTTGAACAAGGGTCTTGCTACTTCTCCCGCTGACCTCTTGCAGGGTAAGACACCAGGTGTAGTTATTACCAATGCAGGTGGTCGTCCAGGTTCAGGCTCCACAATTCGTGTTCGTGGCGGTTCTTCCCTCTCAGCTTCCAATGACCCTTTGATTGTCATCGATGGTCTTCCAATCTCTTCAACAGGAATCAGTGGTGGCGATGTTCTCTCTACTATCAACCCGAATGATATTGAGAGCTTCTCAATATTGAAGGATGCTTCCGCTACCGCAATCTATGGTTCGCGTGCATCTAATGGTGTCATCCTTATCACCACAAAGAAAGGTAAATCAGGCAAAGTGAAGGTTAATGTTGACTTGACAGGCTCATGGCAGACGCTCACGAAGTATGTCGACAACATGGACGCTTCAGAGTTTACCGATTTCTTCAAGAAGAACTATGGCAGCAATGCAGATGCTATGGCTGCATTAGGTAATGCAGATACCGACTGGCAGAAAAAGATCTACCGCGACGCTTTCGCTCAGGAAGTCAACGCAAGTATCACTGGCGGTGTAGCAGCCAAAGATCAACATGTATTCAACATGCCTTATCGTGTGAGTGCTGGTTTCTTGAATGATGATGGTGTGCTTCGTACAACAGGTATGAAGCGTGGAACTGTATCTGCCAATCTTTCTCCGAGTCTGTTGGACAATCGTCTGAAGATTAACTTGAACATGAAGGGCGTCTATACTCATAATGAGTTTGCAGACGAAGGTGCTATCGCTGGTGCCGTTCTTTACGACCCTTGTAAGCCCGTTTATGATCCGAATGGTATCCACGGCTATACAGCATGGATGCAGAATGGGTCTTCCAACACCATGTCGCAGCTGAACCCTGTCGCTCAGCTCGAAGAGCAGGATAAAACCTCTAACGTGAGACGCTTTATCGGCAATTCACAGTTCGACTATAGCTTCAAATACATTCCTGGACTGCGTGCCAACCTGAATCTTGGTCTTGATATTTCAACGACCACTGGTTGGAATATCCTCAATGCAGGTTCAGAGGCCTCTTTGCATGACAAAGTTCAGAATGGTGCCGGCTTACATGAGAAGTATGGACAGCTTCGCCGTGACCAAACGCTTGAGTTCTATCTTGACTATGCCCGCGATTTAAAGAGCATCTACTCTCACTTCGATATCCTCGCAGGTTATAGCTGGCAGCACTTCTACAACAGCACTACTGATGTCCAGGTTCCTCTCGATCAGACGATCGTTCCGTCGTATACTTATACACCGCGAACAGCAACAGAGTCATACTTGATATCATTCTACGGACGTTTGAACTGGACATTACAGGACAAATACATGTTTACCTTCACGCTTCGTGATGATGGTACTTCCCGCTTCAAGAACAACAAGTGGGGTTTGTTCCCATCTGCTGCTTTTGCATGGCGTGTCAGCGAGGAGCCGGTCTTTAAGAATATGAAGTATCTGAGCAACCTGAAGCTCCGTTTAGGCTGGGGTATCACTGGTCAGCAGAACATCAACCAGGGTGACTATCCTTCTATCGGTACCTATACAACCAACACTTACAAAGGTGCTTACCAGTTTGGTGATCGTGTGATTCTGCCTTACACGCTAAATGCTTATGCTGCTGATATCAAGTGGGAGTCGACATGGACTTACAATGTCGGTCTCGACTACGGCTGGTTCAACAACCGCATCAATGGTAGTTTCGACTTCTATGTCCGTAAGACAAAAGACCTTCTCAATGATATCACGATTCCTTCTCTTACCAACCTGTCCAACCATGCGCTGATGAACATCGGTAACATGAAGAATGTCGGTGTTGAGTTTGCTATCAACTTCGTTCCTGTCGAGACAGCCGACTGGCATTGGGACTTTGGTTTCAACCTGGCATGGAATAAGAATAAGATTACCAAGCTGACATCCTCTAATGATCCGTCTTATATCGGTGTTGAGACAGGCGGTATCACTGGTGGTACTGGTAATAACATCCAGCTGCATCGTGTTGGCTATCCTATGAATTCCTTCTGGGTTTACCAGCAGGTTTACGACAAGAACGGTCATCCCTTAGAGGGCGTTTACGTAGACCGCAATGGCGATGGAAAGATTGATAACAACGACCGTTATCTCTATAAGAAACCGGATGCTGACGTAACAATGGGCTTCAACACCTCCTTGAGTTGGAAGAAGTGGACTCTCTCGGCTTCTGCTCGTGCAAGCCTCGGTAACTACGTTTATAACAATGTAGCCTCCAACACTGAGATGAAAGCCGATATGTGGACCAACAGCTTCATAGCTAATCGTCTGACGTCAGCAGCCTTCTCTGACTTCAGCCAGGCTCAGTATCTTTCTGATTACTATGTCCAGAATGCTTCCTTCTTCAAACTTGACAAGGTCACACTGGCTTACCAGGCTACCAAGTGGCTGCGTGTGAACGTTACCGCTCAGAATGTATTTACGATTACCAACTACGACGGTCTTGATCCAGAGGTTGCTAGCGGTATCGACTATCAGCTCTATCCGCGTCCGTTTACCATTCTCGTAGGTGCCAATCTTAACTTTTAAACAATAGGAAACTATGAAACTAAATAAGAAGTTTACAGGGGTACTCAGCTTAGGAATAGCCACTCTGCTCTCATTCACTTCTTGTGTGGGAGACCTTGACGTGGAACCTATCGATCCCAGTGTTAATACACCAAATAATGTTCTTACCAGCGACGATGCCTTCGTTAGTCTGTTAGGTAAGGCCTACGCCGGATTGGCCGTGAGTGGTCACAATGGCGATGACTCCGATATCAATGGCATCGACGCAGGTTTCGGACAGTATCTGCGCGGCCTTTTCAATCTTCAGGAGCTGCCTACAGATGAGGCTGTCATGGGATGGAACGACCAGACCATTAAGGACCTTCACGGACTGCAGTGGGGATCAAGCGATGTCTTTGTCTCTGCCATGTTCTATCGCCTTACACAGCAGATTGCTGTCTGCAACGAGATAATCCGTCAGTTGAAGGCCACAGACAAGCTTGATGATGCCAAGAAGACACAGTACATTGCTGAAGCTCGTGCCATCCGCGACTTGAGCTACCTCCATGGTATTGACATGTTCGGTGGTATGCCTTTCGCCACAGAGGATAATGCCATGACAGCGCTGCCTGGCTACAAGAGCCGTGCAGAGCTCTACAAATGGCTCACTGAAGAAGAGTTGCCAGCCGTCATCAACGATCTTCCTGCAAACCCGGAAAAGTATCGTGCCGGCAAGGGTATGGCTCTTATGATGCTCGCCAAGCTCTATCTCAATGGAAAAGTTTATGCGGGTGTCAACGACTATAAAAAATGCGTTGACGCATGTAAACAGATTATCGACTTGGGGTATCAGCTTGAGAGCAAAGAAAATTGGAAGAATATGTTCGGTGCTGAGAATGATAAATACCTCGGCGTAGGACATGAGATTATCTTCAGCGTTTTCCAGGATCACAACTATACACAGGCTTACGGCGGCACCACCTATATTGTCAATTCAGAGTGTGGCGGTAACATGGATTATAAAGCCTTATTAGGTCTCGGTGGATCTGGCTGGGCTGGTATTCGTGTCACACCTGAGTTTGCTGACAAGTTCAGTGACACCGATGTGCGCTACAAATTCTACACTGATGGTCAAACCAAAGAGATTACTGATATCGGTTCCTTTACAAGCGGTTGGGCGTACACGAAGTTCACAAACCTGAAAGACGATGGCTCTATAATCGATAATGCCAACTCTTTCCCCGATACAGACTTCCCGATGTTCCGTCTTGCCGATGTCTATTTGATGCTTGCTGAGTGCCAAGTAGTCGGAGGAGAAACCGTTAATATCAATGGTCACGATGGCATCTGGTACTTCAACCAGATTCGTAACCGTGCAGGTATTGCTGAGCTTCAGAACGTAAGCGCTCAGAATATTCTTGATGAGCGTGCTCGTGAACTCTCGTGGGAGTGCTGGCGTCGTTCAGACCTTATCCGCTTCAATAAGTTCACTAACAACTACATTTGGTCTTATAAGGGCATGAACTCTAACAGTGGTGCAGCCCACAATGTGGACAGCAAGTACGCTTTGTTCCCGATCCCCGCTAAGGAGATTTCCAACAACAGCAACTTGCAGCAGAACCAAGGTTATTAATAAAATCATCTTGCCTCATACTATCTGGGGCAAGGATTTAAACAAATTAAGAATTCATCTATGAAAAAAATAAAATTTGCAGGCGGATTAATGATGGCGGCTGCCATGCTGCTTTTTGCAGCTTGTGACAGCGACCGTGATGCTAATCCTGTCCTTGATGACAATAACCTGCCTCAGACTTTCAAACTGAATACACCGGCATACGCCAACAGCAACATCAGTTTGGCTAATTGCAGCACGCTGCACTTCTCTTGGAGTCAGCCCGACTATGGTTTCCCTGCCAAGACGACTTATATCCAGCAGATTTCTCTGACCGATACATGGGAGCCTGCAGAAGTCGATGAGACAGGGAAAGAGACAAAGGCTGCAACATACTATCAGCTCGATGGTTCAGCCACAGGCGCAGTAACTCGCGACGTTGATGCCACCGACTTTGCAAAAGGCATTGTTGTATTAGGTGAGTACGAAGAGAACACGCTTCCTACCACACCTATTGATGTCTTCGTGCGCTGCCTCGCCAATGTAGAGGGCGGTCACGGTAAAGTTGTTTCCAACTCTGTTAAGATAAAGGTAATACCGACTTATGTCGATCCTATCAACTATCCTAACGTATGGAGCATCACCGGCGGTGCTACCTATGGCGCTGGTGCAGTTTGGAATGCTAGCTATGCTTCTAACATCCCATTTGATTTTGATCCTGACCAGAATTACGATGCATCTTGGAATGGAACCTATACCAAGACGTTCTACGTCGTTAAAGCCACGGCCGATGACAATGGTAATAATGCTTTCAAAATTGTAAAGGCCATTGGCGACTGGAGTCTGGCTTGGGGTGGCACATTTGCAGATCCAAAAATAAGCGAAAATGCGCCCAACTTCAACGCTGTTGGTGACGGTGTGAGCCCAGAAGAGGCAGGCTGGTACCAGCTCACCATGAAAGTTGACGGTGGTTCATCAAAGTCTCTCGAAATCAAGAAGCTTGATGGCGACAAGGCTCCAGACGAGACCAAATACCCCGTTCACACCAGTATGAAGTTGGAAGGCTCTGGCGTGGGTGAGACTCCAATAGAGATGCAGCCCATGTTCAACAATGGCCACAACCACATGTGGTATGCAGAGTTTACTGCTGTGAAGGGTGTCATCAAGATTGTGGATGAGAACGGAAAGAAGTACTGCAACAACAACTATCCTTATGGCTTTGCCCACAACGAGGGTGCTGCAATTCCTGTTCCTAAGGGCAAATTGGTTCTCTACTTTGACGACCTCTCAGGCTGCTATCAATTCCGTTCTGTAAAATAATTCATTTGCATTAAACACTCTGGCAGAGATGATATCATCATTGCTCTGCCAGAGTTGGGAATAGCAAATCAGAAACAATAATTATCAAAGTATATTATCATGAAGAAGACAATATATATGTTGCTCTTAGCCAGCGCAACACTGGCATCATGCAGCAGCGACGATTATGGATGGGAGGGCGTACCACAAAGCTCACCTGCCGAGCAAGCCCAGACAGCTTACTTTGACAACAGCACCATCCAAGAAGTCAACCCCATCAATCTGGAGGAAGTAACCAACAATGAGATTAACATCTGCCGTTTCCAGGCTCCTACAGTTACAGATCCTGATGCCTCCACCACTTACACGGTGACCTTCCCCAAGCAAGAGCGCGGTACAGTTGACAAGACCCTCGACTTGACCGCTGATGGGTTCGTCTCCACCACCGGACTGACCGATGTCGTGACCACCTACTATGGCTTGGTCAACAAGCAGCGCACGCTGCCTGCTTTTATCACCGCTATCGTGAAGACAAGCGCTGGGCAGGCTATCACTATTACCTCTAAGTCTTTCAACGTGTATGTCACGCCGAAGGTGCCCGACTTCATGGAGTTCTATGTCGTGGGTGAAGTCAATAGTTGGAATGATAAAGCTGAAGGAAAAAAATTGTACATGATTCCTTCCAAGAAGGGTATCTATTCCTATACCACAAACTTTGCGGGCAAAAATGGGCAGAACCTGAAGATCTGGAATGGCGAGGATTATGGAAAATGGGATAATGCATTAGGTAGTAAAAACGACAACGATGCCAGCGAGAGCGGTACCATCGTCGATAAGAAGGCTGGTGCCATTGTTTGCCCGGGTACGGGTTACTATACCTTCACCTACAACTTCAATGAGGGCACCTACAGCTGGACGAAGATAGCCAATCAGAATCCAGCAACTTACGATGTCATTGACATTGCTGGAGACTTCAATAGTTGGGGAGCTACACCACTCAACATGACACAGGGGGCCCCTCACAACTGGTATGTTGAACTGAGCAATACTAAAGATGGATCACTGAAGTTCCGTGCAAACAATGCATGGGACGTTAACTGGGGCATTCCAGATTTCCTGTACGATGCCAAGAATCACTTCTACGGTGTAGGACAGAGTAATGGCGATAATATCAAATTGCCTGCTGGCAAGTATGATGTGTACTTCAACGACATCACCGGAGAGTTTGCTTTCTTAGCAAAGTAATGACTATTATTAACGAACACTAAGTATCAACATCGGCTGCTTCTCATCATTTGGAATGGGGGGCGGCCTTTTGTATAAAGAGACTCTATGAAAAGACTATTATCCCTTATTACTCTCCTCGTGATGCTACTTTCTGTCCAGGCACAACAACCTGCATTTAAGTTGGCCACGCCGCAGAATGTCATTATGTACCAAGTTAACCCCCGCGTTTTTGCACCCCACAAATCGCTGAGAGCTGTCGCTCAGCATCTCGACTCCATCAAAGCGTTAGGCGCCAATACCATTTGGGTAATGCCAATCTTCCCCATTGGTACTACCAAGAGCAAAAATTCCCCATACTCAATTAGTGACTACAAGGCTGTTGCCTCAGAATTTGGTTCACTTGATGACTATAAGTTTTTAGTACAGCAAGCCCACCGCCGTGGCATGGCCGTCATCCAGGACTGGGTGGCTAACCATACGGCCTGGGATCATCCTTGGGTCAAGGTTCATCCCGATTGGTACACACACGATGCCAAGACCGACACGATTATATGTCCGCAGGGACCGGGTTGGGACTGGACTGACGTAGCCGACCTCAACTACGACAGCAATGGGCTTCGCTCTGCTATGACCAATGAGATGTTGTTCTGGATAGAAAAAGTAGGCATCGACGGTTTCCGCTGCGATGTGGCCGACGGTGTACCCGCCGACTACTGGCATGATGCCATCAATCAGCTGCGCAAGGCTGCAGCTCCACGTCAGATACTGATGTTAGCTGAGGGCAAACGCCCCGACAATTTCACAGTGGGAGGATTTGATATGAACTACGCTTGGGACTATAAAGATTCATTGGTCAGCGTATTTGCCATGCATCAGCCTGCATATCATCTTTTTGCTGCTGATAGTGCAGAATACGCGCCACTTCCAGCCGGTAAGGTAAAGCTACGTTTCATCACCAATCATGACCAAAGTGCACAAATTTCACCCGTCAAGGAGTTTATCAACCCCCGCGGTGCCATGGCTGCTTTTGTAGCTGCTACATTTCTCCATGGAGGAGCACTCATATACGGCTCGCAAGAGGTTGCTTATCCTTATGCTATCAACTTCTTCCATTATGTGCCCGTTAACTGGCGTAATAATCCGGATATCTACAAAGAATACTGTCGTCTCTTGAAACTATATGCCAACAATATAGCATTCAGAGAAGGTAATTACAAGGCCTATCCCAATAGTGATATTCTGATGTTCGAGAAAAAGAGGGGCAGCAAGCGCTACCTAATAGTTATCAACGTGAGAAACAAAGTCAGCACGATTATGGTGCCTACAAACTGGCGCGGTCTTGCAACCGATTTATATCACGGCCAAAAGACTACACTCTCAACGCAATTACATCTCCAACCTTTCGAATACATGATTGTTACTAAGCGTTAACTCGGCGGTCATTCTCACATTATCAATAAATGTCGCTAAAACAATAAATCTCCTGCATCCATCTACCAAGAGAGCAGCTCACCATTGAGCTGCTCTCTTTTTTTCTTACTGCACTTCAACGAGGAAATAGAGAATATCTACAAATATCAAGCGACTATACGGTGACGCTGCATCGTCATGCGGTTTTATCTTCGTTTTCTTCGATTTTATTTGAATCGTGACGGGAATGGTTTTGATTTGTTCCTGCGGGGTTAGGCGGGGATAAACCCCGCCCCTACGATGTCACCGGCAATACCATTCCAACTTTAGCACTACTTCTATGGATTGTCCGTGGCATATGCCTGCGATATTTAAGGCATACGCCAGCGATATCCGTGGCATATGCCAGCGATGTCTATGGCATATGCCGCGCAACGGGTGAGCCACTATAGACACAGGCATCCTGCAATGTCGTTGAGGCCGAGACAATGTGAGCGGCTGATGGTTTTATGCTCATTGCTATGATAGGTGGGACCAAGGAAGAGCAACTGACCGCGGGCACAGGCATCGAAGCTCTTGCCCGCAGGCTTTGCTAAAGGTGCAAAGCCGTTGTCCTTGAGGATGATCTCTGGGAAGCCCTCCGCAAAGGCTGCCCGCATGATGGCTTTTTCGCCCGGCGAGATAGAAGGCGAGACAAGTACGGCGCCCTGGCGGCAGAGGGCCAAGGCTGCTTTCTTCTTGGCTTTTATCTGCTCGGCGGTGAGGCTTCGTGAGCACTGTATCTGAACGAGAAACGGCTTGCGCAACAAGAAACGATTGCCTAAGGCCGAGAACGTCATGCCTTTCCATGTCAGCGAACACTGGACACGAAAGAACTCAGGGTGCTCGCGCTTGACAAGAAGCCGGCGGGGATTGTCGGCAAGGTAGCGTTTCCAGTTGTCGAGCTGTCCCTCGCAGAGGAGAACCTTGTCGTTGTATTTAGGGGCGAAGAGAATGCCGTGGTCATGATCCCGACGATGGGCGTCGGGGTGCTGACGCTGCACAGCAGCATCGTACAGAACGGGCAGAAGAGCATGGAAGGAGTGGCGGCTGCCTGCCTTGAAACCGTTGAGGATGTTACCGATATGCCGCGAGAGGTGGTCGGTGACGAAGAGGATGGCGTGGAAGTGGTCGGGCATGAGTTGGAAGGCGATACCCGCCATCTCCGGAAAGCGGGCAAGCATGCCCTGCCAGTTGGCAATGATAGCCTCACCGAGAGTGGTAGGGACGGTGTGGGGAGCGTCAGGATAGCCATAGGGCTGGTGCACGTCGCCCACGACCTTGCCGAAGAGGGGCTGGCGACCTTCCGTAACCATCGTTATCAGGTAGATACAACGAGCCTGGTAGTCGTGGCCCTCCATTCTGCGCGTCATCGAGTCCTTCTTTTCTCCAGCGAAAAACTTCCGTCGTCGTCGTGCTTCTTCATCCATGGTTTTCAAGGCTTTGATGATGTGGCAAAGGTAGTAAAAAAAACGACACGGCGCAACGGTTGGGCCTTTTTTTTCGAGAAAACAGGCGCCGCTGCAAAGCAGCGGCCTACCGAACCCAGCCCACCGAGCATACCCGCGCATAGGAATGCGGGAGAGGCAAAAGGGGAGAACAAGGGCGCTGTTTTTGAGGCTGGGTTCTGTAGGCTGCTGCTTTGCAGCAGCGACACTGGCCGGGCGCCATGCGCAATCGTTTGCACACAATAATCATCAATTGATATAAATCATGCAATAGCGCAACAAGAACTTTTCGTAACTTCGCATAAGGAAACCCAAAAGACTGCGAGAACAGATGATATCCACCTTGCGTCAACAGTAAGAGAGAAATCTGAAAACAAATAAAATACAATAACATGAAACGATTACAACATCTTATCCTCGGCATCCTCCTTGCTATGCCTCTCGGCGCTTTTGCACAAGGATGGCCGGCAAACTATGGCGGCGTGATGCTGCAGGGATTCTACTGGGGTAGCTACGAAGAATCGAGCTGGAGCAAGCTCACGCAACAGGCCGACACGCTCTCGAAGTACTTTAACCTCATCTGGGCACCGCCTTCGGGCTACCCCAACACCACATCGAACAACATGGGCTACTACCCCATCTACTGGTTCAATCAGACGAGTGCCTTCGGTTCGGAGAGCAACCTGCGCACGATGATTAAGACCTTTAAGGCCAAAGGCACGGGCATCATCGCCGACGTCGTTATCAACCATAAGAACGGTCCGTCAAGCTGGTGCTCCTTTGCCAACGAGACCGTCACTGGTCAAAACACTGGCAAGACCTACTCCGTCACTTGGGACAACACCAACTACACGCAGATATGTAGCGATGACGAGGGCAACACCAACAAGAGTTCTGAGGGCTACGGCAAAGTAAAGGGCAACAAGGATACTGGTCTCGGCGACGGTGGCTGCCGCGACCTCGACCACACCAATGCCACCACGCAGAAGAACGTGAAAACCTACGAGGACTTCCTGCTCAACGAGATGGGCTACGCTGGCTTCCGCTACGACTTCGTGAAAGGCTACGCCCCGAAGTATATTAATATGTATAACACGGTTGCTAAGCCTACCTACTCCGTGGGTGAGTACTGGCAGGGCTCTGTGACCGACACGAAGAGCGGCGACCATCCCTTCGGCGGTGTGAAAGACTGGGTGGACGCTACGAGCAAGACGAGTGCCGCCTTCGACTTCCCGCTGAAGTATGTCATCATGAACGCTTTCGGAAACAACAACTGGAGCGTTTTAGCCAACTACACCTCCACTACGCTGATGGGCACGAGCGGCTACGCACAGTATGCCGTTACCTTTGTCGACAACCACGACACAGGTGAGCCGCACAGTGACCCACAGCCGCTGCGCGCCAACATCGCTGCCGCCAACGCTTACATCCTTGCCATGCCGGGCACACCGTGCATCTGGCTGAGCCACTGGACAGCTTACAAGACCATCATCAAAAAATGTATCCTCGCCCGTAAGCTCGCCGGCATCACGAACACCAGCACCGTGGAGACCTCTGTAGGCTCGTCAGCAGGCTACTATGCCAAGGTGAAGGGCACCAACGGTGAGGTACTCATCGTTGTGGGCGCTCCGACCAACGTTCCTACAACCGGCTTCAAGTTGGCTTGTGAGGGCGAGAACTTCAAGTACTATGTCTCCAGCAGCCTTGACATCAGCAGCATCAACAGCATCAAGGACGAGGTGAACAACTGGACAGCACCATCGTTTTGCAAGGTCAACGACGGTGAGATCTGCGCCTTCTTCGAGGTGCCAAGCAGCTGGTCGGGGTACGCTGCTATAAAATGCTGGGCATGGGATAACAAAGGCAACTATACGGGAGGATCATGGCCTGGTGCTACTTGTACAAAGGTTGGTACCACAGATGCGGGAAATGCCGTGTACAAATGGACATGGGACGGTACATACACCGGCACAACAGCTTCTACACCTACACACATTATCTTTTCATCTTGGAAGTCCTCTACAACATTCACGGACGCCTATAAAATCGGACAGCAGAACGACCAGGAGTTCAAGAATGGTAACTATTATGGACTGAGCACTGTCCTTGGCAACGTCATCGACTCCTCTACCGGCATCTCTAACATCACCGTGGACAATAAGGCTAACGACGATGCCTGGTACTCCCTCAACGGTATGCGGTTGACGGAGAAGCCACAACAGAGCGGTATCTATGTACACAACGGGAAGAAAGTTGTGGTGAAGTAACCTCCCACGTGGGAGTATCACAACCCAACACCCCACTCCTTCCACGTGAGACCTCTCCGAGGTCTTTGCTTCCCGACATCCTGCACACCCCAGGTCGCTCACGGGCACGGTGTCTCGCTACGCTTCGACACCGCGCCCGTTCGACGGCCTGGGGTTATTCATGGTGTGACCCCTCCGGGGTCAGCGCTATCCCCAGCTCACAACGACCTGAAACGAGATAAGTACAAGGAAATCCGCCCACTCGGAATCGAGATAAGCACAAGGAAATCCGCCATTCAAAATCGAGACAAGCACAAAAGAATATAGGCAGTACAGTCCCTACATCATGCAACGAGACAGAAATAACCCCGAAGCTCGAGGTCTTTCCACTCTCCTCGCTCTGTCCTTAAACATGCAACGACACAGTAATAACCCCGAAGGGGTTACACCTTGAATGACCCCTGGTCGTCGAAGGTGACGGGAGGGCGAAGCGAAGCGAGACCTCACGGCACCGAGCGAGCTGGGGGGATAAGGGCAAAAGGCAAAGACCTCGGAGAGGTCTCACGTGGACAGCACGGCATATCATTAACACCCTGCCACCTTCCACCCTGCCACCTACCACCTACCACCCAAAACCCCACCACCTACCACCTGCCACCCTACCACCCTACCATCCCCCTTTTTAAGAAATAACGATTTACATCCAACAACATGAAGACAATAAAAAACATCATCATCACCTTTACAGCTTTAGCTTCTTTTGCTCCTGCTATGGCACAGAAGTATGTCGGTGGCGACATCTCTATGCTGCCATACTACGAACAGGAGCGGGCAACCTATTATGACCACAACGGGAAAAGCATCTCCAACGTGCTAAGCTTCTTTAAAGACGAGGGCTGGAATGCCATGCGCGTGCGCCTCTTCGTCAACCCCAACAAGCAGACGACAAACGACGAGGCTCCTTACACCTGGAGCACGGACGACAACGTCTGCCAGGACATCGAATGGGTGAAGAGTCTCGGCAAGCGTATCAAGGCCGCAGGCTTTCAGTTCATGCTCGACATCCACTACTCTGACACCTGGGCCGACCCAGGCAAGCAGTGGACACCGGAGGCATGGAAAGATGCCGATGATACGGCCTTGGGTGACTCTGTCTACAACTACACCGTGCGCGTGCTGAAAGCACTGACAGCTGCCGGTGCGGAGCCCAACTTCGTACAGACGGGCAACGAGATCAGCTATGGCATGCTGTGGGGACGACCTAACGGGACGCTCTATCAGTGTTGGCCTTCACCTTCAACGGCGAACTGGACGCGCTTCACAAATCTTTTAAGCAAGGCTACAAAGGCCGTCCGCACCACCACTCCGTCGGCAAAGATCATCCTGCATGTGGAGCGGGTGTCAAGTAACACGAATTTACAGAAAGACAACGCCAACTATGCGGCCCTGACGAACTTCTATCAGAAGATGACGGCAGCCAAAATCGACTACGACATCATCGGTCTGAGCTATTACCCTTACTTCCATGGTGCCTTGGGCGAGCTCGAGGGTGCCATCAGAAAGTTGGAGGCTTCCTATCCCTCGAAGAAAATCATGCTCGTGGAGACGGGATACCCATACGCCTGGGCCGTCAGCAATGACTTCGATTACACCGGCACGTTCGCTTACAGCAATGACGGTCAGAAGGCATATACTGACTCACTGGTAACGATGCTCAACAAGCACAGCAACGTCAACGGTCTCTTCTGGTGGTGGCCGGAATATAATGCCAAGGGGACAAGTCTCGGCGGTTGGTACAATGCCCCGCTCTTCGACAGTCGTACTGGCTGTGCCACATCGGCATTGTCAGAGATGAAAAAGTTCCTCAGCACCACAAATGGCATCAGCACCATTAAAAAAACTGACAGCCATGCCCAAGACGACAACTACTACAACCTCTCCGGTCAGCGCATTAGTAAGCCGGCGAAGGGCGTGTATATTCATAGGGGACACATCATTAACACCTAACACCCAACACCTATTCCCCTTGACATAGGACAAGAAAAAGGCGGACAATAGGGAAAACTATACCACAAATAGGGATTTTCCTCTGTGCGGATGTAACTTTCTGTTTAATTTTGCGTCGTAAATAAAAGAAACGTAAAATAAAGCGTTCAAACCGTATATAATTTTCCAAATCAAATAAAAGAAAACAACTATGAAAAAGTTTATCACTTCCGCTCTGATGCTCTTCGCAGCATCCACCGCAACATTCGCACAGCACGAGGTTGGTTCCTTCACCCTGCAGCCAAAGGTAGGTGTGAACATCGCCAGCCTGACCAAGAGTGACGGTGCAGATCCACGTATCGGTCTTGCAGCCGGTGTCGAGGGTGAGTATCAGGCTACCGACATCTTCTCTCTGAGCGCCGGTGTCATCTACTCTCAGCAGGGTAACAAGTACGACGAAAGCTATGGTAACAGCAACGTCAAGTTTACCAACAAGCTAGACTACATCAACATCCCCATCATGGCTAATGTCTATGTTGTGAAGGGTCTGGCCGTGAAACTCGGTGTGCAGCCCGCCTTCAATGTCAACAGCAAGTTCTCTACTGTTGCCAATGTTGCTGGCACAGAGACAAAGAAGAGCGTTGACACAGATGTCAAGAGCTTCGACTTCTCTATCCCTGTTGGTCTGAGCTACGAGTACAACAATGTTGTTCTTGACGCCCGTTACAACTGGGGTCTGACAAAGATCGCTGACAATTCTGACAGCAAGAACAGCGTCTTCCAGATTACCCTCGGCTACAAGTTCGACCTGTAATCCAGAAGCGAACATACAATAAAAAAACGGGAAGCAGTCAATGCTTCCCGTTTTTTTTATTGTGTCAATGCTATCGGAGAGGTCTCACGTGGGCAGCACGGCATATCATTAACACCTACCACCTAACACCTACCACCTATCACTTACTCAGCCTTGAATGCCTCGTAGATCTTGGCGGCGGTAGTCTTCATCTCCTCGTCGGAGAGCTTGACGTGCTTGTGGAAGTCGACATCAGCCTCTGAGTCGATAGGGATGAGATGGATATGTGCGTGGTTGACCTCTAAGCCGAGGACGACCTGAGCCACCTTCTTGCATGGGAAGGCCTTGCGAATGGCAATGGCCACCTTCTTAGCGAAGACCTCGAAGTCGGCAAGGTCGGCATCGCTCATATCAAAGATGTAGTCCACCTCCTTGCGGGGGATGACAAGGGTATGGCCCTGCTTGACAGGGTTGATATCGAGGAAAGCGTAGAACTTGTCGCTCTCGGCACACTTATAGCTGGGGATCTCACCGGCAGCAATCTTACTGAACAATGTAGCCATCGTCTTTATGCTCCTACGGTTATCTCGTCAATATGCAGTTTGATGTCTCCGCGCGGCACCTTGATGTCGACGACATCGCCGACCTTCTTGTTGAGCAGACCCTGAGCGATAGGCGTCTTGATGCTTATCTTGCCCTGCTTGAGGTTAGCCTCACTCTCAGAGACAATGGTATAGGTCATGCTCTTCTTCGTAGCCATGTTGGTGAGCTTAACCTTCGACATGATCTGCACCTCGTCGGTCTTGAGGCGGCTGGTGTCCACGATCTTAGCCTGTGCTATGGTGAGTTTAAGGTTGTTTATCTTCGCCTCAAGGTGAGCCTGTGCCTCCTTGGCAGCATCGTACTCAGAATTCTCACTCAAGTCTCCCTTGTCGGCGGCTTCGGCGATAGCCGCAGAAGCCTTCGGGCGCTCCACAGACTCCAGTCTGCGGACTTCGGCCACGAGCTTATCGTAGCCTTCCTGTGACATGTATGCCATAATAGAAAAATTAAATTGTTAATATTGTTCGTTAGGGACAAACAAAACGAAAAAGAATTCCGACATCCTCGTGGAATGTCGGAATTCCTCTCTACAATTTTCTGTCCGTGTTTTATTTAGTATGCAAAGTTAGCTTTTTCCTCTGAAAGTACCAAGAGAAGGGCTGCTTTTTTAATGATTCTTCACCCTCCCGGACTATTCTCAAACGAAGGCGTCGCCTTTTTTCAACTGTATCTCGTTGACGTACTTCCTCACCAGGGCCGAGGAGTCTTCCTTCTTACAGATAAGGAGCACGTTGTCTTTCTCGGCGACGATGAATCCGTCGAGGCCGTTGATGACGCCTATCTTATCCTTAGGGAGCTTGATGATATTATGGCAGCTGTTCTCCATATACACCTCCGAGTCCACGACGACGTTGTCATCGTTGTTCTTCGGCAAAGCCTCGTAGATGCCATGCCATGTGCCGATGTCGGCCCAGCCGAAGCTGCACTTCATCACGGCAACATTCTCCAACTTCTCCAAGACCCCTGTCTCCACCGACACGTTGGGGTAAGAGGGGAAGAACTCGAGCATATAGTCCTCTTCCTCCTTGTAGGAGGCGTGTGGCGTCCGCTTGTCGAGGTTGCGCAGCACGGGCGGCAGGAACTGCGAGAACATCTCCCGCGTGTTCTTCACACTGGAGATATAGATACCCGTGTTCCACACAAACTCGCCGCTGTCCATGAAGAGCTGTGCAAACTCCCGCTCCGGCTTCTCTGTGAAGCTGCGCACCTTGAAGATGTTGCCGTCGATGAGTCCGTCGGTCTGGATATAGCCGTATCCAGGCTCCGGCCGCGTAGGCTTGACGCCCATGGTGACAAAGGTGAAGTGCTTGGCCGCCAAGTCCATCGCCGTGAGGACATCCTTGCGGAAGGCGTCCTCGTCGATGATGAGCTGGTCGCTCGGCACCACGATCATCACGGCATCGTCGGTGACAGACGAGATGCGATGGTTGCCCCATGCCATGCTCGGCGCCGTATTGCGCGTGATAGGCTCGGGAAGGATATGCGCCCGCGGCACATCGGGGAGCTGCTCCATGACAATGTCGAGATAGGCGGAGAGCGTACTAATGTATATGTGATCAGGGGCAATGAACTTTGCCATGCGGTCGTAGGTCTGTTGCAACTGCGTGCGACCGACACCAAAGAAATCTACAAACTGTTTAGGGTATTGCTCCCGACTCCAAGGCCACAGCCGGCGCCCACGGCCACCGGCCAGGATCAGACAATAGTTGTTGTCAGTAAAAGCCATTTGTGTAAAGGATGATTTAGTTTCTTGTTCAAAGCTACAATAATAAAACGATATGACAAAGTATTTGTTACCTTTTTTCTTTTATTTTTAGTTGAAACAACGTTTTTTTGATTTTCACGCCACATATCTATTCGCTTTTTAGTAATTTTGCAACAACATTCAGGTACGTACCAAATGGCAAAAAAGCAAATTCTTCTTATCAACGACATCTGTGGCTACGGCAAGGTAGCCTCGGCGGCCATGTTGCCCATTCTGTCGTATATGGGTCATGTCACCTACAACCTGCCCACGGCATTGGTTTCCAACACCCTTGACTACGGCAAGTTCAACATTCTCGACACCACAGACTATATCACCGGTGTCTTTCCCGTGTGGAAAGAGCTTGGGTTCACCTTCGACGCCATCTCCACGGGCTTCATCGCCTCGGAGCGTCAGGCCCAGATCATCTCCCGCTACTGCAAGGAGCAGGAGCAGTTGGGGACGCCCATCTTCGTGGACCCCATCATGGGCGACGAGGGCAAGCTCTACAACGGTGTCACCCCCGCCACCATCCAGAGCATGCGCGAGATGATCGCCGTCGCCGACCTCATCTTCCCCAACCATACCGAGGCCTGCTATCTCACGGGCCACGCTTATGATGCCAATGGCGTGACACGCGACGAAGCTTTCACCCTCACCGACGAGCTCCACGCCATCGGTGCCAAGTCGGTGCTCATCACTTCCATCCCCGTCGACGGCCAGCACAGCGTGGCCGGATACAACCACCTCACGGGCGAGCATTTCCTGCTGCCCTACACCGAGATTCCCGTCCACTTCCCCGGCACGGGCGACATCTTCTCCGCCGTACTCTTAGGTCATCTCCTCGACGGCGAGACCCTCAAGTCGTCGACACGCAAGGCCATGGACGCTGTCTACACGCTCATCGACCGCAATAAAGACAACGAGGACAAGAACCGCGGCATCCCCTTGGAGAATTTCCTCAACGTGCTCTAAGTCTGACAGGAAGTAACATAATGTTAGCTTAAAATGGATTACCTATCCTCTCTGTTCACCACCCACTCGTCGATACAGACAGTGGTGATTGTCTCGCTCATCATCGCCATCGGCCTGGGCTTCGGCAAGATAAAGGTCAAAGGCATCTCCTTAGGCATCGCCTGGGTGTTCTTCATCGGTATCTTAGCCGGCGAGCTGAAACTGTCTATCGACAGCAACATCTTAGACTATATCGAGACCTTCGGCCTGTCCATGTTCGTCTACTGCCTCGGCCTCCACGTGGGTCCCAACTTCTTCGGCTCCCTGCGCTCCGAGGGTATGGCGCTGAACCTCTGGAGTTTAGCCGTCATCATCTTCGGCACACTCTTTGCCCTTATTCTGATTCCGCTGACGGGCATCAACCTTCCCGACATGGTCGGTCTGCTCTGCGGTGCCACCACCAACACCCCGGCGTTAGGTGCCGCCACCCAGGCTATGACGCACCTCGGCCTGTCGTCGGGCAGTGTGGCTTTGGCCACCGCCGTGACCTATCCCTTAGGTGTCGTGGGCGTCATCATCGCCATGGTCATCATCCGCAAGATTTTTGTCAAGCCCGCCGACTTGGAGGTGAAACCGCTCTCTGACGACGACCACACCTATATCGCACAGTTCGTCGTCATCAACCCCGCCATCGTGGGCAAGAAGATTGTCGACATCGCGCACATGACCCACGTGAAGTTCATCATCTCGCGCATCTGGCGTGGCAACGAGGTCATCGTGCCCGTTGCCGACACTGTGCTCCATGTCAACGACACCGTGATGGCTGTCACCAACAAGGACGACGAGGCCGCCATGATGTTGCTCTTCGGTAAGAAGCTCGACAAGGACTGGAACCAGGACAATGTGGACTGGAACGCCATCGACGCCAATGTTGAGAGCCGTGTCTGTGTCGTCACACGCGCCGGTCTCAACGGCAAGCATCTCGGCCAGCTCCATCTGCGCGCTGCCTATGGCGTCAATGTCAGCCGTGTGCTGCGTGGCGACATCAAGCTCCTGGCCAGCGACGACCTGCGCCTGCAATATGGCGACCGCGTGACCATCGTGGGCAAGCACGCCGACCTCGACAATGCCGAGCGCTTCTTAGGCAACAGCGTCAAGACCCTTGAGGAGCCCAATATCGGCAGCATCTTCATCGGCATCTTCCTCGGTCTGGCCTTAGGCACCATCCCCATCCATTTCCCCGGCATGAGCAGCTCTATCCGGCTCGGCATTGCCGGCGGTCCCATCATCATGGGTATCATCATCGGCGCGTTAGGTCCAAAGAGTCACATGATTTCCTACACCACACGCTCTGCAAGCCTCATGCTGCGCAAGCTTGGCCTGGCCCTCTACCTCGCCTGCTTAGGTCTGGCATCGGGTAAGGACTTCATGTCTACCATCATGCGGCCGGAGGGTATCCTGTGGGTCGCCATCGGCTTCCTCATCACCCTCATCCCCGTTGTCATCATCGGCATCATCGCCCTGAAGACGCACCGCTACGACTTCGGCACCATCTGTGGCATCCTCTGCGGCAGTATGGCCAACCCCATGGCCTTAGGCTATGCCAACGACAACTGCAAAGGCGACACGGCCAGCATCTCCTACGCCTCCGTCTATCCCCTGGGCATGTTCATCAGAGTGGTCATCGCACAGATGCTCATCATGTTCCTCGTATAGCACTGATGAATAATCCATTCTATTATACGCCGTCGGCAGCCTGCCGTCAGGCGGCGAAAGAGGTGGCGGCATGGCTGGAAGGCCTGCCGTCACCTTTTTGCGACGCTCCCGCCGACACGGCTTTCCGTAATGAAATCAGGCACGGCAAGATGTTCGGCGTCCTTGTGGTGGAGGTCCCCGGGACAGCATCCGCTGACGAGCTTCTGCACCACTCCGGCGCTGTAACCTATCTCGCCGGCTACAGCGGACAGATTGTCGGGCGCTCCGACTGGCCGGAGTTTGTTCCCGCCGTCTTCGACTACCTCCAGCCACATGGCTATTTCAAGGAGCATGAGGCTGAGATTGTCAGCCTCAACCACGAGATAGCGCAGGCTGACAGCAAAGGCACTGCGCCGCTACTGACATCCCCCGCTGACGACCCGCGTCCTGCTCTTGACAAACAGCGACACGACGGGGAGAGCGAGGAGGCCTTCATCCGCCGCCGACAGTATGAGAATGCTGAACTGCACCGTTGGAAGCTGCGGCAGCGTGAGCGCGAAGCCGAGAGGCTGAAAGCCGAGGAGGCCATCAAAGCCAGGGTCAGCGCTCTGAAGACGTTGCGACGCCGCAAGAGCGACGACCTGCAACGCTGGCTCTTCCATAACTTCCGCATGCACAATGGCAAAGGCGAGACCATGGACCTCATAGAGATAACGCGCTGGTATCATGCGGCCGACAACAATGTTGCCGGCTCCGCGATTCCTCCTGCCGGTTCCGGTGAGTGCTGCGAGCCCAAGCTCCTGCAATATGCCCTCACGCATGGAATGAAACCCGTGAGCATGGCGATGTTCTGGTGGGGCGAGAGTCCGAAGGGGGAGATACGCCACCACCTGCAATACTATCCTGCCTGCAACAGCAAATGCAAACCCATCTTGAAGTGGATGCTGCAAGGTATCGCCGTCGACGCCAACCCCTTGGAGAGCAGCCGCGATGACGACCGCCTCGCTGCCCAGCTCAAGGTGCTCTATGAGGACGACAGCCTCTGTGTTGTCAGCAAACCCTCCGGCTTTCTCTCCGTACCGGGGAAGAGCGAGCGACAGAGCGTCTACAGCCTCATGCGCCAGCGCTATCCCGACACCGACTCGCCCCTCATCGTCCACCGCCTCGACATGGACACGAGTGGCGTCATGATTATCGCCAAGACCATGGAAGCCTACCACAATCTTCAGAAGCAGTTTGCGGACCATCAGATACAGAAGCGGTATGTGGCCGTCCTCAGCCACGAACGGCGAGAAGCTCCGCAAAGTCGGGATAACGACGCACAACACGATGGACATAAAAAAACGGGAAACGACAGCAACGTCATTTCCCTACCTCTGCGCCCCGACGTTGACGACCGTCCCCGTCAGGTTGTAGACTTCGACAACGGGCGTCCCGCTGTCACCTATTATAAATATGTGTCACCCACGCGCATCTGGCTGTGGCCCCGTACGGGTCGCACCCATCAGCTGCGTGTACACTGTGCGCACCGTCTCGGCCTTGACAACCCCATCAAGGGCGACAACCTCTACGGCGAGCCTGCCGACCGCCTCTACCTCCACGCCGAAGCCATCACCTTCCGCCATCCCGCGACAGGAAAGATGATGACCATCACGGATAAGGCGGGGTTTTAGAGGTATATCAGAAGTGTATGATCAGAAGTCCGGAAGTCGCGGAAGCCTATGATCAGAAGTCCGGAAGTCGCGGAAGTCCGGAAGTCCAGTCATATGCAGAAGCTTCTGATAATCCGGTGGGTAATCCAATAGAATTCAGGTATTAATGATGTAATGACTGGACTTCCGGACTTCCGCGACTTCTGGACTTCTCAAGACCTCCTTCTGGACTTCTCAAGACCCCTTCTGACACCTCCCCTACTTTCTTCCGAAGTCGGCGGGGATATCGCCCCAGCCTTTTGTCTGCCATTGGATGATAGGTACTCTGATCTGGTGGGTCCGTAACCATTGCTCGGCGCGCGCGATGATGTTGAAGAGCGGCTCCGTGGCATCACTACGCTCCAAGTTGGTCTTGCAGTGCTTCTTCCGCACCCAGAGGATGGCGTTGTAAGAGTCTGAATAGATGGTCTTGTCGGTGATGCCCAGCTTCTCCATGAGTGCCAAGGCATGGACGATGGCCAGGAACTCCCCGATGTTATTAGTGCCATAGACCTCTCTGCCGTCCGGATAGCAAGGTCCGAAATGAAACACCTGCTCTCCCGTCATCAAGTCTATGCCCTGATATTCCATTGGACCGGGATTGCCGGAACAGGCCGCATCGACGGCCCACGCGTTAGGTCTGACCTGCGGATGAAGGTCGAAGACAGAAACGGCGGGGCTTTCCTGTCCCGCCGCACTATGATGAAAATTGGTGTTTTCCAAACTTCTAAGATATTACATGCGCTCGGGCACCTCAATGCCGAGGAGCTCCATGGCGTTCTTAATCGTCTTACCTACGTTGCGGGCCAGCTTCAGACGGAACATCTTCTCGGCGTCGGTGTCGGCAGAGAGGATGCTGTAGTCATGGTAGAACTGGTTGAAGAGCTTGGTCAGCTCATAGGTGTAGTTAGCAATGCCAGCAGGGTTGTAGTTCTGTCCGGCGTCGGCAACGGCATCCTTGAAGGCGTTCAACTTCTGTATCAGCTCCACCTCCTTGCCATTGGGCTCATAGGCCACCGCACCATTGAAGGCTGCACTGTCACCAGCCTTGCGGAGAATAGACTGGATGCGGGCGTAGGTGTACTGGATGAACGGACCTGTGTTACCATTGAAGTCGATGGACTCAGCGGGGTTGAAGAGCATGTTCTTGCGGGCGTCAACCTTCAGGATGAAATATTTCAGTGCGCCGAGGCCGACAATGCGGGCTATCTCGCTCTTCTCAGCCTCAGAGAAGTCCTTTGACTGTCCGTGCTCCTCGCTGGTCTTGCGGGCATCCGCGATCATCTCGGCGATAAGGTCGTCGGCATCGACGACGGTGCCCTCACGGCTCTTCATCTTACCGTTGGGGAGCTCCACCATGCCATAAGAGAAGTGGACGAGGTCCTTGCCCCATTTGAAGCCAAGGCGGTCGAGGAGGATAGAGAGCACCTGGAAGTGGTAGTTCTGCTCATTGCCCACGACGTAAATCATCTTGTCGATAGGATAGTCGTTGAAGCGCATCTCCGCCGTGCCGATGTCCTGAGTCATATACACCGTAGTGCCATCGGAACGGATGAGGAGCTTCTGGTCGAGGCCGTCACCCGTGAGGTCGGCCCAGATGCTGCCATCTTCCTTCTGATAGAAGAGGCCTTTCTTCAAGCCTTCCATCACCTTGCGCTTGCCTTCGATATAGGTGTTGCTCTCATAGTATATCTTGTCGAAACTGACGCCGAGGGCCTTATAAGTCTCGTCGAAGCCTTTGTAGACCCATGCGTTCATCTTTGCCCAGAGGTCACGAATCTCCTTGTCACCAGCCTCCCACTTCACGAGCATGCGGTGTGCCTCCTTGATGAGAGGAGCCTCGTTCTTAGCCTTCTCCTCAGCCTGTTCCTCGGTGAGGCCCTCGGCCACATACTGCTTTGCCAGCTCGGCGCACTCCTCCTTGTAATGCTTGTCGAAGAGGACATAGAAGTCACCGATGAGATGGTCGCCCTTCTTGCCCGTCGACTCCGGTGTGCAGCCGTTGCCCCACTTCAGCCAGGCCAGCATCGACTTCATGATATGGATACCACGGTCGTTGACGATATTCGTCTTGATGACCTTATAGCCGTTGGCCTCCAGAATCTTTGCCAGGCTCCAGCCCAAGAGGTTGTTGCGGACATGTCCTAAGTGCAGGGGCTTGTTGGTGTTCGGAGAGGAATACTCCACCATATAGAGTGGCGACTTGTCGGTGACCGGTTTCTCACCATAGTGAGCATCCTTGTCGATATCGTCGAGGAGTTCGAGCCAAGCCTCCGGTGCCACCACGATATTCAGGAATCCGCCGACGGCGTTATAGGCAGCCACGGCCTTGCAGTCCTGGACGAGTTTCTCGCCAATCTCCACAGCAGTGTCCTGAGGCTTCTTATGAGAAATCTTCAGGAAAGGGAAGACGACGAGCGTGATATTTCCCTCGAAGCCAGGCTTCGTCTTCTGCAAAGTTACCATCTTGGCAGGCACTTCCTGCCCATAGAGCTCCTTGACGGCTTGGATGGCCGCAGAGCTTATCTCTTGCTCAATATTCATTTTTACAGTCTAATTTGTTTATGGATGCAAAGTTACGCAAAAAAGCCGAACTTTAGCAGATAAATCGTCACAATAAATGCAATCTGAGGTGGTAGGTGTTGGGTGTTGGGTGATAATGAATTGTTTTTCGGGGAATGCTTAGCATTGTCAGGACTGTAAACCATGGCAGCTTTATCACCAAGAGACATATCATTAACACCTAACACCCAACACCCAACACCTAACACCTAACACCTAACACCTAACACCTTTTTCTTCAAGTGCCGATAGAGGAGGAAGAAGGCGGGGAAGAGGAAGAGGTCGGCGAAGATCCAGGCCACCGGGTCGCCGAAGCACACCCCCGTAAAGGCAAAGACCGGCACGAGCCACAGGCTGACACCACAGCGCGCTATCATCTCCATGACCCCGGAGAGCATGGAGAGGTTGCTGTAGCCCAGCCCTTGTATGCTGTAGCGGAAGATGGTGAGCATGCCTAAAGCCGGATAGAAATAGCAGCTGATGCGCATCATCTTCGCGGCATTGGCCACGACGGCCTGCTCGCCGGACTCCACAAAGAGCTCCATCATATAGTCGGCAAAGGGGAAGATGACGAGCGCCGTAAAGACGAAATAGACGAGCATGATCTTCACAGCCGACCATTCCCCCTGCCGCACTCTGTCGAGGCGGCGGGCCCCGATATTCTGTCCGCAATAAGTGGCCATGGCCACACCGATGTTCTCAAAGACACAGGTGAAGAGGTACTTGATGCGCATAGCCGCCGTGAACGACGCCACATAGATGGTGCCCAAGGCGTTGTTGGAACTCTGGAGCATGATGGAACCTATCGCTGTGATGGAGAACTGCAAGCCCATCGGCATGCCGTTGTTCAGCAGGATGCTGATGCGCTTATTGTCGTAGCAGCGCTCCTCTCCATGGGGAATGAGCAGTTGCATGTGGCGGGCGATATACCAAACGCAGAGAATGGAGGCCAGCAGCTGTGAGAGCAGCGTCGCCAGACCGGCACCTGCCACGCCCATACCTAAGAGAAGGATGAATACGACATCGAGCAGAATGTTGATGACCGAGGAGAAGATAAGGAAATAGAACGGCTGGCGGGAGTCGCCGAGGGCCCTGATGAATCCTGCAAAGAGATTGTAAGCAATCGTAAAGGGAATGGCGAGAAACTGCAAGAAGAGGAAGGTGTAGGCGTCGTCGAAGACATCCGCCGGCGTGTTGACGATATGCAGGATGGTGGAGCACAGAATGCACGTCAGCAGCGTCACCACGATAGACATGACAATGGCGATACGCACGGCATTGGCCACATAGACGCGCATCTTGCGGAAGTCCTTGGCACCGAAGGCTTGGGCGATAGGAATGGCAAAGCCAGCGCAGGAGCCATTGCAGAATCCCATGACGAGGAACATCACCGACGACGAAGCCCCCACAGCCGCCAAGGCGCCCACACCAATCCACCGGCCCACGATGGCTGCATCGATGATGAGGTACATCTGTTGGAGGATGTAGCCCAAGATAAGCGGCAAGGCAAACCACAGAATATCTTTGGTGGGATTGCCCACCGTCATGTCACTGATATGATTATTTGAGACTTTCGATGTACTCATAAAGCTTTTTATAGAAGGGGTGCCTGGTCAACGTTGCTGCATCGCCGAGGATGATGAGTTTCATCCGGGCCCGCGTGATGGCAACATTCATACGTCTGAGGTCGCGGAGGAAGCCTATCTGCCCCTCGGCATTAGACCGCACCATGGAGATGAGGATGATGTCACGCTCCTGACCCTGAAAGCCGTCAACGGTGTTGACAGTTATCAGGCGACGATAAGGCTTAAAGAACTCCCGCTTCTTGATAAGCCGCCGGAGATACTGCACCTGTGCCCGATAGGGCGAGATGACACCAACGTCGATCTGTTCGTCCAAGATGCGCTGCTTGCCTATCTTCGTAAAATACTCCTCCAACACCGTCAGCGTCTCCTCGGCCTCGCTACGGTTGATACGTCCATAGCTCTCGCCGACAAACTCCTCTCCGCCCGGTGCCGGAGCATCTTCAGGCGTTTCCGACGTGTCAGCCGACGTAGCGTCCCTGACCTCAGGCGTCATGCTGCGCCATTCTATCGGGATATCATAGTCCAAGATGCCATGGCGCTGTCTCACCGCCTCCGCCGTCTTCACCTTGCCACCATAGAACCACTCCGAAGAGAAGTGCATGATGGCGTCGTTCATACGGTACTGCACCTGCAGCAGGGAGACGCACTCCGGCTTGTTCTCCACGATGCGCTCCATGAGCGTCTTGCCGAGCCCGGCCTTGAGGGCCATCATGTTCTTCACCGTCGGCGGCAGCTGGCAGTGGTCACCGGCGAGGATGACACGACCCACACGGCGCATGGGAATCCAGCACGCCGCCTCCAAGGCCTGGGCGGCCTCATCGATGAAGAGGGTGCTGAACTTCATCCCCTCCAACAGGCGGCTGGCCGACCCCACGAGGGTGGCAGCGATGACACGGGCCTCACCGAAGAGTTCGGCATTGATACGTATCTCCAGTTCCGTAGCCCGTGCCTTCAGTCTTTCGAGCTTCTGGTGGAAGTTGTCGTCGCGGCCTTTCCGACGTTTCCGCAACTCGCGGATAGCCTTGCGGATGGCCCAAAGCTGTGGGTAGTCGGGATGGCCCTCAAAGCGGCGCTCATAGGTGAAGCCGAGCATTTTGTCGTTGACACGCGTAGGATTGCCGATGCGCAGCACGTTGATGCCGCGGTCGACGAGCTTCTCGCATATCCAGTCCACCGCCATGTTGCTCTGAGCGCAGACTAAGACCTGACTCTCGCGCATCAGCGTCTCGTTGATGGCCTCCACGAGTGTTGTCGTCTTGCCCGTGCCTGGAGGACCATGGACGATGGCCACGTCCTTGGCGCGCAGCACCTCGTTGACGGCAGCCTCCTGCGTCTTGTTGAGCCAGGGGAAGGAGAGAGCGTCGAAGGAGAACTTCTGAGCGGGCGTCTGGGAGTAGAACAGGTCGCGGAGATAGGCTAAACGCCCACTCTTGGCATTGATGACGCGGTCGAGGGCGTCGAACATCGTGCGGTAGCTTGTCTCGTCAAAGGAGAGCTGCACGCCCACAGGGCGTTCCGAGCTCTGGATGTCAAGGGCATGACCTTCGGGCACGACAACAACCATACGGTCGCCATCGACATACGACACCGTGCCTGAGAAGCCGAAGTATCTCACGCTCTTCGTGCCCTTGTCGTCCTCCTTGAGAAAGAAGAACATTACAGGCTTGCCAAACTCAAAGTTGTGTTCTATGTCCTGGTCTGTAGTGCGGAATACCTCTACAGTCATCTGGTTGAGGGAGTTGTAATGGCTCTCCCCCACCCTTAGCGGATACCAGGCATCGCCGCGCTTGACTTTGCGACCGATGCCCATCGCCTCTGTCTGTTTCCTGAAAGCCTCTTTCTCTGTATGATATTCCATTTGGAGAAGCAAGCGCTGCTCCTGTAAGGACTGTATTGCCGTTTGCTGACTCATTATTTCGTTTCTGTCTCTGCAAAATTACGCTTTTCACACGTGGCAGACAAGAAAAGCGCGCTAAAGTTTCTGAAAACGACTCCGTCCCCACACCCCGCAACAGACGGGGAGGGGGACGGATAGAAACGAAATAGCAGGTGGATTCCGAATCTGAGACAGCTCTCTTACTTCTTATACCCTGGGTTCTGCACTAATTTCTTATTCAGATTGAGCACAGAGTAAGGGATGGGGTAGACGACGGTATAGCCCGTCTTATCGTCGTTGTAGTCACCAGCCAGAGAGCTATGGGCTACACCGGGATAACGGTCCACGGTCGGTTCGGTGAAGGTGCAGAATCGTATCTGGTCCTGTCGGCGCGTACCCTCCCACGCCAGTTCTATCATACGCTCATCAAGGATGTCGTTGAGGGTGAGTGAGGTGCGCGGCATAGCCTTGGCACGCGTACGAATATCGTTGACAATTCTCAGCGCTTCGCCCTTGTCGCCTAAACGATACTCGGCCTCAGCCTTGAGCAGCAGTGCGTCGCCATAGCGCCAGATGACCAGGTCGTTGTTGTTCTGTCCCTGTGTGGAAGCTGTACCGTCGTACTCATATTTCTTAAAGCGTGCGCCAGCACACTTCACATCGTGCGGGTCGGCGTCGTTTCCAAAGTTGACCACAGCCTTGAGGGGCTCATACTCCAGCGGTGTCTTTGTGGCACCGTCGCTGAGCGATCCTGTGTGCTGCTCCTTCTCGAAGTCGCGGTCACACCAGTAGTTGAGTCTCAGACGCGGATCCTCGTTGGCAGTACCATAGCCCATGACCTGCATGGCACGCACCGTGGCGCAGGCACCGTTCCAACCTGAGTAGCCGATGGCAGAGGCATGGTTGTAGTGGAGCGAGCGCATGAGGTTGTAGTCCGTGATCTTATAGGTCTTGTCATCGTTGGGGCGTACAAAGATGTTCTCGGTAGAGCTCTCGTTGGCCTTGACGAAGTTGTCAGCGTAGTTGGCCGTGAGGCTGTATCCTGCCGCCTGAATCTTATCGACACAGTACTTCACCGTCTCCCAGCAGTTGCGCTGTGTGCCGTCGACCGTCATCATGATGGTCTTACCCTTGTCCGAGACAGCCTGTCCGAGGGTCTCGCTGGCCTTGGCTTGCTTGCTGAGGTCATCGCCCACGAAGGCCTGGTAGCTCGATTCCGAGGTGTCGTCGATAGTGTAGACCGGTGCGTTGATAGCGCACTTTGCCAGGCACATATAGGCCACAGCTTTGGTCACACGACCGTAGTATTCACCCGTATTCTGGCAGTGGCCGTCGCCGAGGTCGGGAAGAGCCGCCTCCAGTTCAGAAGTGACGAACTTGAACACATCGCTGCGGTTGCTCTGCTTTACATCGTTCGTTGACTGTGTGGAACTCGTCACAACAGGTACCTGGGCGAAGAGGTCCATGGCGTAATAATAGTAGATGGCCCGCAGGGCACGGAGCTCAGAGACATAAGCCTTGTAGTCGGGATGCGCCTCCAGGAACGGGGTGAGCTTGTCAATGCTGGAGTTGCAAAGACCTATTATCTTATACAGGTGATTCCACACGGTGGCATAGGTGTCAACCGAGGACTCGAAGTTGTGGAGAAACATGTTTTGCCACTTACCACCGTCGACCCAGTCGCCCTGGCGTCCCGGCAGCATGGTAGCATCGGACATAAACTCCTGCAAGGTGTGCACACAGTCGGTGGCGCCATAGAGTCCGTCGCCAATGGCCGAGTAGACGTTAGCCACAGAGTTGACATAGGTAAGGGTGGAGTTCTTGAAGGCTTCTTCCTCGCTGAACTGGCTCTTGGGATTCTCGTCGAGCGAGCATCCTGACAGCAGGGCTGCGGAGAGCAGCGCGACACCGA
>ERZ773245.772-NODE-772-length-29656-cov-10.994527_pt1 | contig 29656 bp, 25 predicted proteins | sample MGYA00580988_ERZ773245 | MGnify/ENA primary metagenome ERZ773245 (study PRJEB29015, sample SAMEA2737792) | human gut metagenome | biome: human gut; feature: human-associated habitat; material: faeces | place: China | collected 2012 ... | reverse complement strand
TTCGAATTTTTTAGACCCGTGTGGAGCGAAATTTTAATTCAGTGAACACTAATTAATAGTTCTCTTTTTTACGCTTGCAAAATTACATCAAATTACGGGAAAGTAGTTTGTTGAAAAGCTTTTATAACTTTTCTCAGAAGTTTTTACCGAAATAACTTTTCAGTAAAGTAAGTTTAACTTTTCAACAAAGCCATACACATTATTTATATATAACTTTGCAGCAAAACAAAACAGCATGGATAAGAATATTACTATTTACAACTTCATGGACACCTTCTATTGTTGCGAGGTGTTTCGTGACAAGTTTTGTGAGGAGATGGTAACAGAGCACATGCTCGTCTATCTTTGCAGTGGTGAACTGGACCTCATAGCACCCAACAAGAAGCAATATCACCTGGAGAAAGGGCAGAGTTTCTTCCTGCCACGCAACCACAAGATGGTAAAGATCAAGCACCCATCAAAAAACGGTGAGCCTTTCAAAGGTCTGTTTCTGCAACTGAAAACACCATTTCTGAGGAAAATGGTTAGCGAAATAAACTTTGACCCTAAAGCAAAGCGGTTGAGACCAGAGACTACACCTTATATATTATTACCCGAACACCCTTTCCTTAAAGGTTTCTTCAAAAGTCTGGAGAGCTATTTCGACGCACAGGAATATCCGTCGGAGGCACTGATGGAGAACAAGGAGAAAGAGGCCGTACTGACATTGCTGCAAGTAAAGCCTGAGGTTGTATCTTTGCTCTTCGACTTTGCCGAGCCTTTCAAGATAGACCTTGAGAGTTATATGAACGACAACTATAAGTCGGACCTGGACATCAGTGAGTTTGCCCACTACACTGGCCGCAGCCTGTCAGCATTCAAAAAAGACTTTGAAGAGACTTTCCATCTCTCTCCTGGCAGATGGCTCACAAAGCGCCGACTGCAAGAGGCTAGGCGCCTTATGGAGAACGGTGAGAAGCCTCTGGAGGTTTACCTGCAAGTGGGCTTCAAAAATCTCAGCCATTTCTCCACGGCTTTCAAACGCGAGTATGGCTTCCCACCTTCAGAATTGGAGGCTAAAGCTAGTTAGGAGTTAGGAATTGAGAGTTTAGGCTTCATTAATTTTGAATTGAAAGAAGAGATACATTCTTGGAGACATCATACGTGAAACTGGGTGCGCCTACGGCAAATTCATCAAACGGAAGGCGTCATTCATCAGCAAGGAGTGGTGGCCTGACTTCTGCAACTATCGCAGAAGCCTCATGCCCTATCCTGCCGAAGACAGCATAGAGTTACATTGTCACAGAGGACTTTGTCTATCCTCACGACCGTCATGGTAAGAAATACGGCTGGGGATGGTCTCTGCTGGCCACGCCGGAAGATAACTTCGGCAAAGAGGCATGTCATCCTGACCGTACGCCACAAGAGTCTTACGAAAGAATAATGGAGCATTTGAAGTAAATATTGCCAGACAGCAATGAGAATACATTGAGCAAACTGATAAGCTAAATAGTATAACTATACTTTTACTAAATAGAATATTTCTAAAAAAATAAGGCGCCCAGATAGGCCACAAGTTAAAATAAAAATAATCAATAGAATATTTGGTGCTTTCAAAATATTAGGTTATCTTTGCCGCTGTAAATATCAATATTATGATATTTGTGGTATATATAAGGCATAAATATCATTAAGATGAAAGTTATACGCTTATGGCAGTTTTATACGAATATTCAACACCGGAACTGGTCCGGCTACTTGGAAGCAGGTTCAGAGAATACAGGATGCGCTGCAATCTCACTCAAAGGGAAGTTGCAGAGAAGAGCGGTGTCGGCATGACCACCATCCACAAATTTGAGAGCGGATGTGCCAACAACATCTCGCTTGGAACATTCCTATTGCTGTTGAAGGTAGTCGGCCGTATTAATGCCTTGGAGGAGTTGCTGCCCGACTTACCACCATCTCCCTATCTCATGCAAGGGAATGGAAAGCAGACACAACGCATAAGACACTCAAAAGACTCTACGCTATGATTACAATACTTAAGGTGATATTATGGGATGAAGAGATAGGCAGGCTTGTTTGGGATGCCCGGCGAGGGCTTTCATACTTCAACTATAACCCTCGCTTCATAAGAAAAGGTCTTGACATTGCACCGCTCACTGCTCCACTCAAGACGTACGCAAACATGCCCATATGGGGAGAAGATGGAAAGATCTATCAACGGCTTCCATCTTTTATCGCTGACTCCCTGCCTGATTCTTGGGGTAATCAGCTCTTTGATCTTTGGCGGCAGCAGCACCATCTATCCAATGCTGACATAACTCCGCTTGACAAGCTGTCGTTTATCGGTAAGCGTGGCATGGGGGCATTGGAATTTCAGCCGCAGGCATCAAGGGAGCGCAGCCCAAAGAAAATAGACATGGCCTCATTGATCGATCTCGCCGAGCGCATCTTCTCAGAAAGGGAGAATGCCCGTATCATGCCTGGGAAGTCTATCACCATGCAGTCGTTGCTAACCGTCGGCACCTCCGCGGGAGGAAGACAGCCCAAGGCAATCATTGCAATCAACAGAAACAGCGGAGAGATACGCAGTGGTCAGATAGCGGGGCTGGAGGATTACGACTATTATCTGTTGAAGTTCGGCAATACAGAATACAGCTCGGCAGAGCTTGAGATGACCTATTATGAACTCGCAAGGAAAGCTGGGATTGACATGATGCCGTCACGTCTGTATTCCGTTAATGGTAAGAATCATTTTATGACCATGCGCTTTGACCGCAGACACGGAAAGAAAGTTTTTACACAGACTCTTGCAGCCTTGTGTCCTGATGCGGACAGCTATGAGAAGTTGCTGGCTGTTTGTAGAAGGCTCCGCCTGCCCGAGTCGAACTGTCAGGAGGTGTTCCGACGTATGGTGTTCAATATTCTTGCCAACAATACTGATGACCATAACAAGAATTTCTCTTTCATCATGAGTGAGGACGGCACATGGCGACTTGCTCCTGCCTACGACCTCACCTATGTACTGGACTTGGGAGGCAACCTTCCTAATGAAACCCATTGCCTGTTCATGCGTGCCAAACTCAGCAGTTTCAGCAGGGAGGATGCCGTGGCTTTTGCACATGACAACGGCATACAAAGGCCCGATGCAATTATAAGGGAAGTGGCTGAAGCCTTGAAGCAATTTCGTCCGACAGCAGAAAAAAACGGCGTAGGCGCAAAATGGGTCGGTCGTGTGGAGTCTACCATCCTCGATCATCTGAGTGCATGGGGTGAGTATGATAAGCCAACAGAATCTATTTCCACAGAGGTCAATGGCCACAGGATTTCAGATTATACTATAACTTAAGCCTATAGTGTTGTCATCCTCCAAATGCAGGTGCAACACTATAGGCATTCGCAAATTTATTAAATTACAGAAATCATTCTTATCCCCCCTCAGGGGCGTCAGACTGCCATTATCATAGTCCTAGTTTTTTAAGCCTGCCACCATACTCGTCCATGTCGTCAAGCACCTTCTTGTTGGTCATCTGGGCATAGATCTGGGTGTATCTCGTGCTGCTGTGCCCAAGCATCACGGCAATCGTCTCCTCGGGGACGCCATTCATCAGCGCCAGCGTCGCGAAAGTATAACGGGCTACTCTGAATGTGAGATTCTTGTTGATTCCGCACACGCCGGCAATTTCTTTCAGATATTCATTTGTCTTTGTGGATGACTTCAATGGGAAAAGGCTGTCTTCATCCTGCTTGCTGCGCATCCTTCTGTATTTTCGGATGAGCTTCAGCGGCTTGTCCAGAAGCGGGACGAATACGGGCTGTCCGTTTTTCTTTCTGTGGGTGTTTATCCATTTCTTGCCACAGCTTTCAACTACGTCATCGTCCTTCAGGCGACTGATCTCACAATAATACATTCCCGTATAGCATGCGAACACAAATACATCGCGCACCCGTTCAAGCCGCTTGGTGCCGAGCTTCTTAACTATGACGGCGTGCAGCTCACGGTCCGTAAGGTAAGTGCGCTTCACCGGGGCCAAGTGATGGACAATACCAATATACGGATCACTGACTATCACGCCGAGCCTGATTCCGAACAAGATGATGCTCCTAAAAGTCTTGAGAGACTTGCAGGCTGTGTTGTTGTTCTGCCCTTTGAAGTTCTTAAGATATTGGAAGTAGTCCTCGATGATTACGGGTGACAGCCTGTACAGCCCAATGTCTTCCTTTCCGTATCTTGACCGGAGCATATCCAGGAAGCGTCTTTCTGCAAGCATGTACTTATACTTCGTGGTCTTGCCGGTCTTACCATTCTGGCCATTGAACTTGAAGCTGTTGAACTTTTCAAGAAGTTTCTTGACGGTCGTTATGTCACCGTCACAACGCTTGTACTGGGCCTTTATATCCCCAATTGTAATCTGGTGATGCTGCCCGATCTGGTAATATACCGAGTACAGAGAATGCGCTATTCTGTCCAGCTCCTCGTTGGATCTCGCAGCCTGTTCGTCATCACCGCGCACTCTGCCTGTAAGTCCGTTCCAATGCCCTGGCATTACCTTTACACCCGTGCTGCCGATGCTCAGGCGTTTGCCGTCAAGGTTGATTCGGGAAATGACAGGTTCCATGCCATCCCTGTTTGAATAGTTGCTTCTGACGTAGAAGCTTACTGAGAATTTATGTACCATGTCTTTAATTTTTATGACCGTCCCATGAGACTTGTCTGCCGCATAAAGGACGGTCGGTTAATCTTCCGGTACAATATAATGTTTGTGCGGAAACTACGGCTATTGAACTCAAAGAAAATTCAGGTCATAGATTAAACAAATTAAATTAATATTATTTTACCATGGAAGCAGGCATTACCGTAATTTTCCGGCTACAAATAATAATAGTTTACAAAAAATGTAGCCGAATTGTAGCCGCTATAACATTTGTTAAGAATTAAGGGCTGATTTTCTGTTGAATAAACTTAAACCGTCAGAAAAGCAAAAATCCTGTAACTTGTTGAAAGTCACAGGATTTATATTGTTTTGTTATTCCGTCTTAATTCTACACTATTAAGACAAATTAACAAAGCAGAGAGAGAGGAACCCCCACCTTTTCCGCTAATATCTTAATATTCAACTGCTTAGAATTCAAGGAAATCTTTCTGTACCGTATCTGTACCGTTTTTCAAACCATCTACAGACCCTATAGAAACCACTTCCTAACCCTGCAAGACTTGACTGAACCACTCGAAAGCAGTATTTCAAGCCGAATTTAAAGATCTCTTTTATTTGGGTTCAAAGTTAGCAAAAAATGAACTAACCACCAAATATTTGAGAAACAATTTTTTATCTTGCGTTTTGGTACACAAGCAGTGCAGGGTGCGAGGTCCTATATATATTATAGTGACCTTGCACCCTGCACTGCATGTGTACCAGGGCAAGCCCGTGTTTTGCACTCCTGCACGTTGACTGATGGTTTTTCTTATATGCTATGGAATCTGCCTTGAAGTTTTGCCATGAATTCCAGTAATGACAGAATAGTCGCTCGCTTATGATTCGAAGGATTAGATACAGACAAAAAATCCTCTATGATTTGGACAACGATAAGTTTAGTTATAAAAACTTTGGCATATTTTTGTATTGAGATGATGACAGCCTTTATGTGTGGGGGACGGACGACAAGTTCCTCGAATACCACAACCTGAATGTTGTAGAGGACTTCTTCCATAATGAGTGCGAGCAACGCGGTTACTGCCATAGGGCAATCTTCGCCGATGCCCTGACAAATTATAAGGACATCAACGGGCAATATATCTACACTGGAGACGTTATAAATATTGATATGCCCGACGGATTCCATAACACGCTTCACTTACCACATACATAGACTATGGCTTTCCTTCGACAACCACTGTCTTTTGCTCAGCGACTGCAAAAAGAGGAAGATGAATCTGACAAGAGTCGGAACGGTGTTCTATAAACTGTCTTGCCTATAACCATATGACAGTTGGCAGGAACTTTCAACTTCAACGGCATGTACGATTCTAAGAGGAATGGAAGTACACAGGGCTCAACGAATTAGGATCGCAATTTAACTGGGATAAATAATCCGATTCCGCTTAGGATTAAGTAGCTGGATAAAGAACTCTTTGGATGTCTATCAAAAGGATAATCGTACAAAGTAAATGTAAAGTATCTATGAAGATAATTAGCTATAACATCAATAAATGTACACAGGAGAAGATGGATCATCTTCTTTCAATGGACGGTGATTTTTACATTGTACCTGAAATGGCAGAGCCTTCCCTTATTTCCGTTCCACAAGGTTACAAGGCAGACTGGATAGGCGATTATGCGCCCAAAGGCTTAGGAGTGATTTGGAAAGAGGATATTTCTGTTGAGAAGTTGTCTATAAAAGTCAATCAAAACTATTTCATTCCTTTGTATGTTGATGGAAAATTAATAATAGCGGCTTGGCCTACAAAGCAAGGAGTATCAAAACAACTAGCTTACCCTAAGATTGCAATGTTAGCTTTTGAGCAACTATCTGAATGCTTTGATAACTATCCAACACTAATCAGTGGCGACTTCAACTGCTATGTCGGGCAAAGTGGTGAGACAAAGGCTTATTCAATAGCTTCTGTAGACAGCTTTCTTGGCAAAGGCGGTCTATGGAGTCTCTATCATCATATAAACAACGAGAAGTTGGGGGAGGAGAAAGCTTGTACATATCATCACTTATTCAGGAGTGATGACCACATGAAATTCTTTTTAGACTACACTTATACTAATATTCCGGTCAAGGAATTTATAATCAATGAATGGGAGCCGGAAATCAGTGATCACCATGCACAAATAATAATTCTATGAGAAACGAAAAGTCCTTACAACTTATTAAAGACTTCGCCAACGACTACCTTGACGGCGACATTAACAAACTTGTAACATTCGACATAAAGCAGTTACAAGGAAATAAGAAGTATGGCGGATGTAACGGCAGTAGCTTCGACAGCGACAACACCAATATTGTGAGGGCTGTGCTTGCTGTCGTTTTCGAGAATGTATGGCCAGATCTTGACGAAGACTCCATTACCAGAATGGATTACCGTGGCGACACCATCAATACTTTCAATACTATGTTTGGGCCACGGTTAAAAAATGGTGAATTTCAGGGATTCAGCCTTGTTGCCCCTAATGACGAAAATGCTGTCAGAATAGAGAAGTTTTACCATACATATACGACAATTGGCAACTTCGTTATATTGCCTAACAAGCGATATGGAAGATATACACTCAACACATTCCGTGGAACATATAGCAAATGGCGCGATTTCTTCGATAATTTTTTAATAGGTCTAAGATATTATCTAACCCAAGCAAATTCCGATAATGAGGTATTCATGCGTTTAATGGAGGCAAATATTGATTCTTTCAGATGTTATAGGAGCGAGGATGGCTTTAGAAAACTTTGCAAAAAGCTGTATCTTGAAGATTTCCTTGACAATCAAAGCAATGTCCGGCATTTATTTAATGTAACATATTGGTGGAAGAAATCTCTCAAAACTGATGAATATATCGACAATGTTTGCAATTATCTTGATTTCTGTGAGCCGTTTATTATGAACAGAGGCAAAATGATTGTCAAGATCTTGAAAGAAAAGCTCTATTGAGAATATCACCGGTTGTCAAAAAGGAGCATATTATAACTATGTTATTCAGAAAAGCTATCTCTGTCATGAACTTCAGTAATTAAGAGTAAGAAGAAGCGCCGCAAATCATCGTGAGCTATATTTTTTCTCATATATCATTGAGCAGGAATGCTTTTTCAATAAATGTCTCTTCTACTTTGGCTGCTCGGATATCAGTATCAACCACGTCGGTGTTCACCTGAGGGAAAGAAGAACTCACAAGACTTGGTACCCTCACCATCTCAGTAGGCTCAAAAAGAGAACGAAAGCCAATTTCCGACATCACTTCCGGATTAAGGCACTACGGCCCTCCGAATAAAAGTCTTTTATTATTTTTCTTATCCATGCAGGCATCAGCTTATAATCAGCCTCAATGGACTTCTCGTTAATGGTAGAGAATACATGTTTCAGAGTTTTCAAATGCTCTTCATTGATACTGCTTTGACCAATCTCCTTCAATGCGAATGTCGCCAGTTGGGCTGTCTCGTTCACTAAAGCAAGATTTTTTGGAACGGTATGTTTGAACGTTATTGTCTTGTCGTTACCAAGCCTAATCTTTCTTGGTGATCCGTCTTTCAGGAACACCACGTTCATAGGTACCTGAGTAGATAGTCCTAGAAGGTTCATGGCTAAGCACCGGTCGGGGCAACGTGTGCACGGTATCTCTTGGCATTCTGTATGGCAATATCTTCAATAGAGGGATATAATACGCCAAGTCCGAGTTCCTTGTCTATCTTTGGATATAGGTTGATGCCGTTGGCAAGGCTAATCTATTCCTGCAAATAATCTTTGAAAAGTAGAAGAATAAATCCTTCAATATCAGCGTCCTCAGATAAATAGTTTCTTCATTTATAGAAATGGAGGAGCATACTTTTTGGAAAATATAGCAAGAAAATTTATCAAAAAAATGAGAAGGGAAAAACTGAATATGGCGAAATAGAAGGTGCTTTTAGGTAAAGAAAGTATCTATTATCAAAGGAATGAAGTCCATCGACTCGCAAATAACTATTGGTCAAAGGGTAGTTTATTCAAATAAAACGATTTAGGTCGGTAGTGTCACGTGAATAGACAGTGACACTACCTTGCTGTTCCAATTCGTCACTATTTTGAATCTATATTAATTAATTATAATAAGAGATATATTTGTTATCTCTTTTTGGCTAAAAATCCAGGCTGAGTCGGTAGATATTTGCTCTCCATCTTCGAATCTCTTATTTACATCTACACAAAGCCAATAAAAGTTTTCAGGCGCTTCTAACAAGTCTATTGTTTTGCTTTTATATATCTTCATTCTGTTCAGATATTCTAAATCTTTCCCTACGATATTTGTTTTTTTAGCATTCTCGTAAACTGATATATAGCTATCAAAACTAATTAAAACACGATCTATTAATAATTCATTTAGTTCTTCTTTTTTGAAATCTATTGCTGAATGTATAAATTCGTCATAGTCATCAGCGCAAATTACAGGTCCATCTACAACCTTATTAATATCTGCATCTGTTACTTCGTATTTCTCGTAACCTTCAGATTTATTAATATTTAATTTTTTGTTTATATCAATGGCTAACTCTAACACATAAGTTGTAACGCCCGCTAATCCCTTGTTATTTGGACACAATTGTAACATAATGTCATATAAATTATATTTACGGTCATAGTCTTTCTCATGTATATACCTAAGAGTTTTTGCCTTAGCTATGGCTATTAATTTTTCTAATCTATTAGAATAACTAAAATCTATGCGACTAGAATAATATTGGGTCCAATTTTCTGCAATTCTTTCATATAATTCACGACCGTCGTAAGTTAAAATAGGATGGTTTTTACGCGCATATTTTCTGAGTTCACCAAAAATATTATTCATCGTTTTGTTTTTTGCATAGTTAAGAATAAAATATGAAAGAATACTAGGATTGGAGCCTTTTTTAAGAAATCTTCTTAGAAATCTTTAATCCCAAAGGTTACGGAAATACTTGCAGAAAAGCATGAGCCCTTCGTCAACCTTCTTGTTTTCTTCTTCTGTCAATGTGTTGCTATCCTCCAACAACTCGAAAGCGTCGATCATCTTTTGGATGGCAAGATTCCAATCGGCAATATCCTTAAAGCCCGGAGCATAACCTTGCTTGTCGAGAGCCTTGAATGCTCTCAATCGTGGCACTATCAACTTCGCCAATGTGTGATATGTTCCCCAGACCTCACCGATTGGGAAGTCATTCTTGTAACTCCATTCCTGTGACTCTGTGAACTTTTTCTTTCGCTTTGTCATATCAGTCTGAATAATCATACTTCGACCAATCTAGGTCATCAACCTGCATGTCGCCTTTATATGTATCATAATCTGTCTCAACAGTTATCTCAATATTGAAATCACGCACCCAAAGCAAATCAAATATAGAGAAACAGGTGACCTCAAGCAGTTGGTTGATTGGATGAATAAGATGCATATCGGCAGTTTGTTTATTACCAAAGAACCAATCATCCCAGTTATCCACCTCATCGTTAAGATACAACAGATAGTTCTCGGAGTCTGTATATCCATCACCTCTTGGATAACGCCATCCATCACATACACCATTCTCGTAATTTCTATTATAGTGGTCAAGAGTCTCATTGAGCATACACCACATTTTCTTTGCGCGTATGGTTTGAACAGGATGTATCTTTGGGTAGCCATAACCCAGATAACATTTTCCTGTTACTTCAATGTCACCGTCTACATCTGTCAGCATAACGGCATTGTATGATTTTATGGCATTGTAGCGCATGGCAACTAACTGTTGGCGTAAAGCTTCGTTGAAATCGCCCAATAAGCCTTTATACATCTCGTCCATAACAAACTCATGGTCGAGCAAGTGTTTTCTGACGAGGAGCAATCGTCTGATTATTGCGGTACTCGTGTCACTCAGACCATAAGAGACCTCTATGTCACGTTGCAAGTCAAGTATGTTCTTTTCTACTTCCTTGACAGCAGGCAGATTGAATATTTCCTGTACGCTCATAATCTTACAGTTTAAATCATCGGCAATGCCACAAAAAGGACATCACCGATGAATAGTATATAAGAGAATTTATGGCTCAAGCTAATGGCTTATAAGTAAAGTCATTAGGAGTGCAACATGCTTTTTGATAGTCAAAACCATAGATATGCATGTACATAGCTTTGACTTCTTGCGCCCCGTTGTCAAAGGGGCTGTTCTGATACTGTTTAGTCGTTACAGTCACCTCCATGTCAGGAGTGAGGACGAGACTGTTGCGCTTGACAATGCGCTTTGGCTTAATACGAAAAACTTTCCAACTCATATTTTTTTGCTTTAAAATGATTTTGATGGCAAAATTAGCATACTGTTGCCTCAAAACGTTGCCCAGTTCGATAAAATATTAGAAAAAAATATTTTGGGAAGTTTTTATGTGGGTGTAACCCGTTTTGGCCCAGTCTGAATTTAACTTTGCACCCGTAAATTTTAAAACGAATAGTTTATGACATCAATATTAGATTCACTATATAAAAGGAATGATATTGAAGCGGAATTCGACCCATTCTTTGAAGTAATAGAAGAGGTTGCTACGGGCAAAGAAGGACGCTATAGTAATTGTTCCTTTGAAGAACTGATGAAATTGGAATGGTTCAGTAAGGTAGTAAATACAGAGTTCCTTCAATCAACGAAACCTTTGACTGGCAAAGAAGAAGATGTGTTCTCTGCCAAAAATCATCTCAGCACTATGCTCTGTACTTACTTTAAACGATTCCCTAACTGCCAATTGTTAGAAGACATAGCCATGCACCGCATCTTCCATCAGAAAGATATAAACTTGGGAGCAATAATGGCTAAAAGGATGTTGGAAAGAAAGGACTACCGCATGGCGTTCAAGATATGCGCGACTGTATATCGTAAATTGGAGGAATCGCCATACAATTGGATGGCGGCCGAGTCTGTTTGTCAGATGTTGGGTCGTATGTATGAGTATGGCATGGGCGCTGAAAAAGACCTGCAGAAGGCGATATGTTATTACAAGCAGTGTTACGAGGCGTTCCGTACTGACTGTGGTTACTATCTTGGCAGGTGCTATGAGAAGTTGGGCGATGACGCAATGGCAATGAAATACTACAAGGAGATTATAGATGATGGCAACTACCGTGAGACAAGCGTGTACCGCCATCATTGGGATTCGGAGAACAAGAGATATAAGTTCAATTCAATTCCCTATCGTCTTGAAATATCTTTCCGCCGAATGAAAAAGAAGATGCATCCCAACAGACATGACGTATTGGAGATAACGGGAAGTTCCAGATTGAAGATATTCACAATGGAGCTGCATGTCCTTATGAACGCCACGATAACTATAGACTGGGGAGACGGGAAAAAGCAGACAGAGAAATGGAAAGTCAACGGTTGGCATTTCATAGGTCATGAATATTCAGATTATAACGAGAATTGGAACACAAAGATTACGTCAGACGAGGAAAATGTCATTATGGGATTCAGGCCATTGACCGCATATTCGGTAAAGTCAATCAATTTCGACAGATGCAAGGGATTGATGTATCTGATTTGTCCTAACCAAAGCCTGAAACATTTGGACTTAAGGGGATTGTCGTATCTTCGAGATGTCAATGTCCACGGCAACGTCCTGTGTCTGTTTTCTGTCAACAGGCTTCATAACCTCACGGCTTTGGACATTTCAAATAATCCGATGAAGTTTCTTAATTTGGCAGACAGTAAAGTCCCGTTGAGACTATTGTCAATACGCGGCACACCTTTATGTTATACGTACAAGTGGGATATACAAAAACAGATGGAACTGGACTTCGGGCAAATCATCGGTCCGTTCTATCTTAAAGAGCAGCACGACCTATATCCGACCGTTGGATATTACATGAGGAACAGCAAGTGGAAGCACATAAGAAACTATATCCTGAATGCTTATCCTCATGTGTCTACAGAATACCTGGAATCGGCAAGACAAACTTACGAGTTGTTGTTGAAGGAAAAACCACAGCCAAGTCCGGAAGGAATATTCTTGGAAGCAGATGGTACTTTCGTCTATCCCTGCAGAGGCAGGAAGGATGAGCGTGGAGTGTATTCAGAAGGGTACACTGACGGAGAAAGCTTCTACTTGACAACAGATAATCCGTGGGCGGTTGTCCTCGGTACTCCTCTCAGAGACGCTGACAACCGCATGCCGTTCATGCGACTACCCCAACGTAGGGATGCGTATTTCGCGGCAATGTGCCTCATGGAAATGATTGAGAATGAAAAGGAAATGAAGAATCACGGACTTGAACCAATAAAATATAGTTGGTTGGGAGACGAATAATATTCGATGAAATAACAAAAAAAAAATAACGACGAAAGAAATAAATCGTTATCTTTGCAATTGATTATAAACTTAAAACGAAAGCTTATGACAGTAAATGAAGTATTATGCAACGCTTACGAGCCTCGCTTTAACAACCTTCTTGAGCATCTTGAAAAAGATGGAATCAAGAGCCAAGTGCAACCGCCATTCCTTCTTGGTATTGAGAGATTTACCGAGGAAGGAAATAAGACCGGCAACGAAGAATGGTATACAAATGCGAACCTTAAAGTGATGTTCTTCGGAAGAGAAACCCATATATGGGGATGGGATGAAGAGTCAAGTGTGTCGGATGGCTGTGTAGAACAATACGAGAAATTCTATGGAAGGAATTATAGGGAAGTTAATGACGGGAACAAAAGAGGTGTCTTTTTCCTTGTAGATTCTGAAGATAAATTGTCAAAGACTCCGTTCTTCGCAACTGGCCTAAATGGAATAATGTCTGGAATAGAGGAAAGGTTGAAAGAAGTTTGTCCTGACAAACATGCAGCGTATCTTTGGAACAACATTTCTAAGCTGTCTTCGGCTAACGGAACATCAGCAAGCACTACTGCACATGAGTACGAGAAGAAATACTTCCATGTGATTCCATCAGAAATCAACATACTCAAGCCTGATGTTATCATTTTCTTCACGGGATTCGATGCCAAATATGATGAATACATCAATGAGAACTTTAATGACGAAAGTGGTTATCCACTTATTGGCTCTGAAACTCTGCAAGGAGTAGATGAGTCTGATGTAGTTAAACTCAACATCAAGGGTATTCCACTTGCCTATAAGACCCATCATCCTCAAACTACTCATGTAAATAACAAGACTATAGATGGTGCCGAAAGATGGAAACACTATAATGCCATCCTCAATGACATCAAGGCTCACCTTGGCGAAATCATAAAATAAAGCCTACGGAATTTGATATAATGCCATTACAGCTCAGCGTAATGGCATTATAGCAGCGTGAAATGCCATTTTCTTCTCGTATAATGCCTTGCTAATATTTTAATTCAGAACAATAGAATTTTCACTATGGCAGCAAACCTTATTGGACGTTATCTTTGGGAAATCAACGAAGTCGCAAGGTCACGGCATGGCCTGACTTTGGACGAGCTTAATGAAAAATGGGAAAAGTGCTGGCTTTATAACGGCAGACCCATTGTCAGGAAGACGTGGTTTGAACACCGTGTACAAATCGGAGAGCAGTTCCATGTCTATATTGAATGTGACAAGCGGACGAACAGGTATTATCTCGAAGGCAAGGACACAACTGGCATGCCGGAAATACAGGAGTGGCTGCTCAACAGTTTCTCAGTCGGCAATATGCTCTTGCAGGGCAAAGACTTGAATGGCAGAATCATCTGTGAGCAGATACCGTCCGGCTATGAATATCTGACGGAATTCATTCAGGCGATGCGGGAGAACAAGGTTGTCAAACTGGAGTACCAGAGTTTCTATGCCAAGGAACCACAAGAAGTTGAACTTGAGCCTTACTGCCTGAAGGTTTTCAAACAGAGGTGGTACATAACCGGTAAGAACATAGTAAAGAACGTGCTACGCACATACGCTCTTGACCGCATCGATGATATGGAGATAACCGACAAGAAGTTCAAAATGCCAAAAGGCTTCGATGCGCAGGAACTTTACGATACCGTCTATGGTATCATTCTTGACAACGACAAGAAGGTAGAGCGGATAGAGATAAACGTCTATAACGGACAAGCAGACTACTTCCGCTCGCTCCCTCTGCATCAGTCCCAACGTGAGCTAAGTTCCAACAAGGACTGTACTGTATTTGAGTATTATCTCAAGCCGACCTACGACTTCATCCAGGAACTTTTATCTCACGGTCCCGATGTCGAGGTCATCCATCCCCAAAGTTTGCGCCAGCAGATGAAGCATTGGATAAAGGATATGTCGGAACTATACGAATAAGAATTTATGGAACAAGAAACATTATTTCATCTTATAGCTTTAGGTGACAAGGCGGCGGATACCTTGTTAAAACTCCGCTCTGACTTGGATGAGTGGTTCGAAACTGAACTTCTGTCCAACAACAAATACCACTACCTTGTTGCCTTGATAGACGAGTACGCAAGCCCTAATGATTTGCCAAGGGTTGACATAGACGAAACGGGTAAATTAAAAGTATTCGTTATTGACATCAGCGACGAACCAAGGGCAAAGGAATGGGGAAACGTACTGTCATACATTTGGATTCCAAAAGAAGGTCAATACGGTACTGTCAAAGACCTTTTCCAAATTGTGTGCCGCGATTCTCTGCTTGTCCACGGCCTGATTTCATTTGATTTCAAAGATTGGAGAAAACTTGCAAGTGGCGCCAACACCATAAAGATAAGCACTCTCCATCTTGATGAATCATCCGTGATGCAATTAGACGAATGGCCGGTAGATTGTACTACCGACGGGAAATATCTTATAGTCTTGGGCTCGCCCACATTCCAAAAAACACAGATGGATGAATACACTAAAGGGCTGAACACGTTATATAACAGACTGCCATCAGAAGCATTAGCTTACTGGACAATAGTTGGAAAGGAGCTGGCAAAGGAGGATGCCTACATAGCACTGATACCGCTTATACCATTGACATAATGACAATACTCCACATTTCCGACACTCATGGCCAACACACAAAGTTAGCCAATCTTCCTGCCGCCGACGTTATCGTCCATTCCGGTGACTTTACCTTCGGCGGCTCGGAGCAGGAGGCGATAGACTTTATGCAATGGTTCTGTGATTTACCTTACAAGCATAAGGCTTTTATCGCAGGCAACCATGATATGTGTATGTATGGTGCCGACAAGATAGAAGGTTTGCCGGAGAATGTTCACTACCTCTGCAACTCGTCAGTAGTCATTGACGGTGTGAAGTTCTATGGCTTGCCGATGTTCATGGAAGATGTGATGGACGGAACGTATGACAAGCTCATATCCGCAATACCTGATGACACGGACGTGCTTGTTACACACCAGCCACCATACGGCATTCTTGATGGTGGCGAGTATCATGGGAAGCAGGATTTCCATTACGGCGACTATAAGCTTTACGCCAAAGTCTTGGATGTAAAGCCTAAGCTGCACCTTTTCGGTCATGACCATAATGTGTATGGGTTCGAGGAACATTTCGGCACAGTATTCTCCAACGCAGCGGTTGTCGACTCGCACTATGTTTTGAAGAAAGAAACCCCGCTTACATACAATATATAATTAAGGTGTGAAGTCCGGATAGCTATGTTTGACGAGAAAATCTAAACTTTTTATTGACTGGGCAACGTTTTGAGTCCACCTCGAAATAACTTTGCAGGCAAATTGAGAACTTAAAACGTAAAGCATATGAGAAGTTATACCCAGTCAATCTGCCTGGCATTATTGCTTTTAGTCCATTGTGTTTCCTTATGCGCCCAGCAAAGGAGTTACAACGAAGCAATGACCATTGCATCGGAGAAAGCCAAAGTAATGAGCCTGTCTCTGGAAGATGAGACTTCCAATTCTGCCAAGGCTAAGAAGAACATCAAACAGCAAGAGGAAAGCAATGCAAGTCCTTACTACGTATTCAACTTCGCCGATAATAATGGTTTCGTTATTGTCGGTGGAGACGGGCAATTGCCGTCCATAGTTGGCTATAGCGACAAAGGACATTTCAACAAAGACAGCATTCCTACACAGTTGGGCGATTTCCTTGACGCTTACACGAATACAATTGAAGCCGTGAAGAATGGTGAGGAAAAGGCAGTGAAGAATGTCAATGCCGCAATGAAGAGAACAAACGGCTCTTTCAATGCTGTCGCGCCGCTTCTTGGCGGTATCGAATGGAATCAGGGAGAGCCATTTAACAACCTGTGTCCATTGTATGATGGTGAGAACAGGGCTGTTACCGGTTGCGTCGCTACTGCTATGGCGCAGATAATGCGCTATTGGAAATGGCCTAAAACACTTAAAAAAGGCATTCCTGCCATTAATAGGGACAACTATAGCGTGGACTCCATTCCACCTAGTTATCAATATCAGTGGGATAGTATGCTTGAGAGTTATAATGGCAACTATACTGATGCGCAAGCCACTGCGGTGGCATCACTGATGTTACATGCGGGAGCCTCAATAAGAATGTGGTATGGCGGAATGTCAACAGGCTTTTCTGATGACGTCGCTCCGGCTATGATTAAGTATTTCGACTATGACAGTACTTGCGTGCAATATCTCAAAAGGGAATACTTTGAGTGGGAAGACTGGAACAATATACTGCAAAAAGAACTCAACGCCGGACGTCCTATGTATTACTCCGGATTTGCCGCAGGGTATGGCATAGGTCATGCATTCGTATGTGACGGACTTGACTCGGACGGACTTTACCACATTAATTGGGGATGGGGCGGAATGTCGGACGGATATTTCGACATCACCATACTTAACCCGTCAAGTCGTGGCTATGGAGCCTTGGAGACAGATGAAGGATACAACAATGACAACGAGATTGTAATTGGGATTGTACCAAATGACGGTCAAAATCATGAGTCGTCATTCGAATACGACCATTGTTTGTTGGAAGCAGGATATGTCGACTTCAAGCAACTTAACCGTGAAGACTCGACAAAGACGTTTCAAGGAAGTATTAACTACCAATTTACCAGTCCTTTCAATCAGGACAAAACTGTTACCTTGTCTCTGGCAATTAAAGACGACTCCGGGGATTATACCTGTATTGGTTCCCAAAGAACAGTGACCTTCCAAAGTAAAGACTCATGGGAAAACATTGCATTACCCTTCGACTATGTATTTTCAAAGGGTATAACGAAAGTCTATGCAATTGAAAGCGCGGATTGCGGTGCTACGTGGAATGAATGTTATGGAAACAGATCAAATGCATTGGAGGTGTTTGTAACCGACACATTGCTGAAAGCCAACAGTAACAGATACACGGAATACGATGACAGTCAGGGACTACATTATAATATAGACAACTGGTATATTTCCGCTTTGGTATCAAGTGGCAGAAATTGCTCAGGCGATATAATTATACCGGAGCAGGTTACTATAGACGGACAGACTTGCTATGTCACTGAGATAGAAAACGAATGTTTTAGCGGAAGCAGCATAAAAAGCATCGTAATCCCCAAGACTATAACAGAACTGCAAAGACATACATTCCTCAACTGTGACAGTCTTGTAAGCGTTACATTCGCTAAAGGGTCAACTTTGAGACAAGTCGGAAAGAGTTGCTTTCAGGGCTGCAAACACCTTAAAAGCGTTTCTTTCCCAAGTTTGTTTGACGGCAAGATTCCCGACTTCTGCTTTGCTTATTGTGACAGTATAGAGAAGATAGAAGTCCCCAATGGAATAACATCTTTGGGAAATTCAGCTTTCAACAGTTGTTTTAAATTAGACAGTATAAAGATCTCGGATTCCTTTGAGGGTGATATTCCCGAATATAGTTTCGGTTGGTGCTTCAATCTCAAGGAGGTGAATATCCCTGAAGGAGTAACGGGAATAGGCTCATCCGCCTTTTACTCTTGCAGAGGATTAAGAAAGATTACCATGCCTCAGACCATGTCCGGAGAGATTGGCATACAAGCGTTTGCCATGTGTCCAAATCTTGAAGGTACACTTGTCATTCCTGAAGGAGTAAGCTCAATCGCATGGCAGGCATTCTATAGTTGTGGAAAAGTAAGTAAGATAGAATTCCCTTCAACATTACGAACTATTGGAAGTGAGTGCTTTATCGGATGTGAAGAACTGAAGGAAGTAATATCACGCCCGGAAGTGATGCCACAGGGTATGGTCGGAGCATTCGCGCCTTCGGCAGACATGACAAGCATGAATACTACACTTTATGTTCATCAAAGTTCACTTGATGAATACAAAGACTCTGTTGGCGATTATTTCTTAAAAGTCCTACCATTAGAGGACTCTACAAACGGCATAAAGGCAATAACTGACGATGGCATAAAGATATATTCGTCAGGTAATACCGTCATGGTTACAGGGCTAAAGAATAATACGGAAGTGCGTTTTTACTCAATCGACGGAATGCTCTTGGCAAAGAAAAAGGCGCAAGGTAGCAATGTTTGCCAACCCTTCCATTCCCCAATAGTAATAGTAAGAGTAGGAGGCAAGGCTTCCAAGGTTTTGCTTTGCAGATGACAAAATGTGATAAGATGGATAGAGAGAACAAGAAAATTTATTTTCTTTTCTTGAAAAAACATTTGATTGTAACGCGTTTTCGTCCGACCTCAAGATAGCTTTACACAATAAACTTAAAAAATAAATTATGTCAAACATTAAGAGTGTCAATGTCAGAATGTCAAGAATAGGCTTTCATGGTGTTGAAATCAACAAAGTGGTTTACGTTCCGTCGGTAGATATTACTTATACCGATACCAATAAGAAGAAGCTAAGTATATTTGCACCCGTAAGTGATGGCAATAAGGGCTTGAAAAGAAAAGACTTCCATGGTGTGGTTGTCTGCGGCGACTTCTTCGTAATACTTTTTACTAATGAATGGGAAATCCTTTCTGAGGACTGCAAGCTTTTGGCAACAATGAAACCATGCGGCACACCCATACAGGCTGACGAGGACGAGTTCATCGTTAGAGAAGGCAATATCATTACAGGGTATGACAAGAACGGCAATAACACTGGCAGCCGTGAATTGACTGCTGAAGAAATAGAATACTTAGATAAGAAATAAGCTTATGAATATACCATCTGCTGAATATTTCGAGGTTTTTCTTGACAAAATCTATCACTGCAAGAAGCCATTTGAAGTAAAAGTCAGAGACAGAATGCCTAAAACAAGAATGGGCTCCTATTCCCCATCTTTTTATAGGATAAATATCTACTCAAAGTGGATTGTAGCGTGTCCGTTGGAGGAAATAGCGATACATGAATATGCTCATCATATCCATTGGACAGAACATGAAGGTCATCGTAGAAAGGGAGATGACAGAATGCATGGAAAAAACTTCTGGAGGATATACTCTGCACTTATGTCGAATGCTATAAGGTTGGGACTATACAATGATAATCTAATTGAAGATATAGTTACGAAGTAACGTCTTTTGTATAGCAAGCTATTAAATAAATAGTAATCAAATAATAACATTCAAAGATTTTTTGTAACTTTACACCCACAAAACGATATGAAAGATTTCGCGGCTATAGACTTCGAGACTGCCAACTTCAACAAGACAAGTGTATGCTCTGTAGGAGTGGTTGTAGTAAGGGATAGAAAGAAGGTAGATTCGTTCTACTCTCTTATCCATCCCGAGCCGGATTATTATAACTTCAGATGCTCAAGTGTCAACGGCTTATGCCGTGAGGATACTGAGGAAGCACCTATCTTCCCCGAAGTTTGGGAACAGATAGAGCCAATGATAGATGGGCTTCCATTAGTCGCTCACAACAAAGCTTTCGACGAGAACTGCCTTAAAGCTGTATTCCGCATGTACCAAATGGACTATCCAGATTATCCGTTCTACTGCACTCTTATAAAATCCCGTCAAGTATGGCCTGGCGGTCATCATAATCTCGACATCATCGCCGAGCGTTGCGGTTACGACCTGAAGAACCATCATCACGCACTTGCTGATGCAGAGGCATGTGCTGCCATCGCTTTAAAGATTCTGAAAATCTGAAAAAGACCATCACCACAGACAATGGATCTGAGTTCTACTGTCATGAGTACATAGCTAAAAAGTTAAGTACTAAGGTGTACTTTGCCGACCCTCATGCGCCCTGGCAGAAAGGTGGAATAGAAAACACCAATGGACTCATACGGCAATACATTCCAAAAGGTAATGACTTAAAAGATGTAAGTCAACAGAGAATAAAGATGATACAAAGAAAAATTAAATTTTCTCACTCCAGATGAAGCCGTTTACAAAAAGACTTCTTAAATTTGCACTTGCTAATTGACTCCGCCTAAAAGAGATCCATAAACATCGCTATTTCTGTTTTTCCACCTTATTCGACCAAACTTCAGAAAAAGCGGCTCTTATTCGACAAAATTTCTATTATGAGGGTATTCTTACTGTCCTTATTGACTGAAACACATGCTTGATGGTATTTCTTATTCGACAAAACTTCAGAAAAAGCGGCTCTTATTCGACAAAATTTCAAAATTCTTTTTGTTATCCGACGAAATTGCCTAACTTTGCAGAAAAACGAAAGTCCATGACCAATAAACTAATAACAAACAATATCACTGAGATATTTATGGGTACTCGGGATAAAGGCAAGTCAGCAGAAATGAATTCCATGATGAAGGCTGGATTGCTGAGAAAGATTGCACCCAAGGTTTACACCACCAATATGGAGGACACACCGGAGGAAATCATAAGGCATAACATCTTTTTCATTCTCGGTCAGCTCTATCCTCAGGCGGTTATCAGCCACAGGTCAGCTTTTGAGTTGAAGCCGACGTCCGAAGGGGATATCTATCTGACGTACAATTACACGAAGAATGTTACTTTGCCCGGTATAAAGGTGCATCTGATGGAAGGGCCTAAAGGAACGGAATACGACATGCCCTTCATCGAGAATCTCTATATATCAAGTGCGGAACGCAGAACGATGGAAAACCTTCAGAAAGGACGAACGAGGGGAGGTTCTTCCAAATGCCTTCCCCGTACCAGTATCGAGGACTACCTGGAGCGTATTCTGCAAGTGAACGGTGAGAAGGGCTTGAACTCTTTTCGTGACAAGGCACGTGAGATTGCCGGGAGTTTGGGCATGGAGGCCGAGTTCGAAACACTCAATACCATCATAAGTGCTTTGTTGAGCACGAAGCCGTCCAAGGTTCTCACCTCACCGGCAGCACTGGCAAGAGCCCAAGGAGAGCCATACGATGCCAACAGGATAAAGCTCTTTGGCATTCTGTTCGATGCCCTGCACAACGAGCCATTCCCTTTGATTGATGAGCCTAACGTGGAAACCTCTGCCTTCCGTAATTTTGCTTTCTTTGAAAGCTATTTCTCCAACTATATTGAAGGTACGGAGTTTGAGATTGAGGATGCCCGCCAGATTGTTGAGACGGGACAGCCTATGCCAGCCCGTAACGCCGACTCCCATGATGTGCTGGGCACCTTTCAGATCGTTGCGAGCCGTAGGGAGATGCGCCGTACTCCCTCATCGGCCGATGATCTGATAGATATTCTGCAAGACCGGCACCGCGTGATGATGGCAGCGCGGCCAGACAGAAATCCGGGAATGTTCAAGATGCAGAACAATCATGCAGGAGACACTCATTTTGTAGACTGCACATTGGTCAGAGGTACGCTGCGCAAGGGATTTGAGTATTATCAGGCATTGGAGCACCCATTTGCCAAAGCTATGTTTATGCTTTTCATGATAAGTGAGGTGCATCCATTCACAGACGGCAACGGACGTATCTCTCGAATCATGATGAACGCTGAACTTGTAGCGGCTGACCAGTCAAAGATCATTATCCCCACTGTATTCCGGGAAGACTATCTCAATGCCTTGAGGCGTCTAACCCGCAGAAATGACCCCAGCGTGTTGCTGCATGCCATGACGCGCGTGAGAAATTTCAGTGCCAACATCACGGGCGACAATTTTGAAGAAACGCGTCATTATCTTGAAAGATGCAATGCATTCAAGGAGGGAGACGGATATATTCTGAGGTTTTAATCGGCCTGTCCTGTGTTCAGCATACAACGTCTTCGGTGAACTTCTAAAGTTCTTTCTTAAGTCCGTAATGCCCGTAAGGAATAACCTATAGTGTTGTCATCCTCCAAATGCAGGTGCAACACTATAGGCATTCGCAAATTTATTAAATTACAGAAATCATTCTTATCCCCCCTCAGGGGCGTCAGACTGCCATTATCATAGTCCTAGTTTTTTAAGCCTGCCACCATACTCGTCCATGTCGTCAAGCACCTTCTTGTTGGTCATCTGGGCATAGATCTGGGTGTATCTCGTGCTGCTGTGCCCAAGCATCACGGCAATCGTCTCCTCGGGGACGCCATTCATCAGCGCCAGCGTCGCGAAAGTATAACGGGCTACTCTGAATGTGAGATTCTTGTTGATTCCGCACACGCCGGCAATTTCTTTCAGATATTCATTTGTCTTTGTGGATGACTTCAATGGGAAAAGGCTGTCTTCATCCTGCTTGCTGCGCATCCTTCTGTATTTTCGGATGAGCTTCAGCGGCTTGTCCAGAAGCGGGACGAATACGGGCTGTCCGTTTTTCTTTCTGTGGGTGTTTATCCATTTCTTGCCACAGCTTTCAACTACGTCATCGTCCTTCAGGCGACTGATCTCACAATAATACATTCCCGTATAGCATGCGAACACAAATACATCGCGCACCCGTTCAAGCCGCTTGGTGCCGAGCTTCTTAACTATGACGGCGTGCAGCTCACGGTCCGTAAGGTAAGTGCGCTTCACCGGGGCCAAGTGATGGACAATACCAATATACGGATCACTGACTATCACGCCGAGCCTGATTCCGAACAAGATGATGCTCCTAAAAGTCTTGAGAGACTTGCAGGCTGTGTTGTTGTTCTGCCCTTTGAAGTTCTTAAGATATTGGAAGTAGTCCTCGATGATTACGGGTGACAGCCTGTACAGCCCAATGTCTTCCTTTCCGTATCTTGACCGGAGCATATCCAGGAAGCGTCTTTCTGCAAGCATGTACTTATACTTCGTGGTCTTGCCGGTCTTACCATTCTGGCCATTGAACTTGAAGCTGTTGAACTTTTCAAGAAGTTTCTTGACGGTCGTTATGTCACCGTCACAACGCTTGTACTGGGCCTTTATATCCCCAATTGTAATCTGGTGATGCTGCCCGATCTGGTAATATACCGAGTACAGAGAATGCGCTATTCTGTCCAGCTCCTCGTTGGATCTCGCAGCCTGTTCGTCATCACCGCGCACTCTGCCTGTAAGTCCGTTCCAATGCCCTGGCATTACCTTTACACCCGTGCTGCCGATGCTCAGGCGTTTGCCGTCAAGGTTGATTCGGGAAATGACAGGTTCCATGCCATCCCTGTTTGAATAGTTGCTTCTGACGTAGAAGCTTACTGAGAATTTATGTACCATGTCTTTAATTTTTATGACCGTCCCATGAGACTTGTCTGCCGCATAAAGGACGGTCGGTTAATCTTCCGGTACAATATAATGTTTGTGCGGAAACTACGGCTATTGAACTCAAAGAAAATTCAGGTCATAGATTAAACAAATTAAATTAATATTATTTTACCATGGAAGCAGGCATTACCGTAATTTTCCGGCTACAAATAATAATAGTTTACAAAAAATGTAGCCGAATTGTAGCCGCTATAACATTTGTTAAGAATTAAGGGCTGATTTTCTGTTGAATAAACTTAAACCGTCAGAAAAGCAAAAATCCTGTAACTTGTTGAAAGTCACAGGATTTATATTGTTTTGTTATTCTGTCTTAATTCTACACTTTTAAGACAATTTAACAACGCGGAGAGAGAGGGAGACAAAGGTGAACTACCACCCTCTCATAACTCGTTGATAATCAATGTTGTTTTGTCAGCGATAAAGCTGATTTTTGCCTATTTCTGTCCAATAATCGTCCGTGGACGAAGCACCTCAAATGGCTGATATACAGCGGGGTTACAGAATTCTATTTTATTTTGTTAACATTTGAAAAGTTAAATCTAAGGCAGCCAGCGCCTCGGCTTGCCCTCCAATAAGGCCCGAAAATGAGGATAGCCATCTTATTATGCCCTACAAACGACATCCTTCTGGAGGTCATTCATGCTCTTCACATGATCACGAGCCTATCTTTTACTTCCAATTCATGTAATGCGTACATTTTAATCACATCGCTTTCAGAACTCCGCTCGACCTAAAAAGGCATCGAAATGTGTAGCCATGTGTATCAGCACTGATAATCAACATATTAGATACAATATATATTGTATCACAATAGTATCTTATTGTAGCGTAATGTAGCAGAACACTTCTTGGAATGCAAAGATAAGATTTTCTTTCAATATCTACAAAAGATTAATCATGTTTTTCGTCCTTATTTCGTCTTTAATACGTCCGATGGAATTTCCACATCATGCCTATCGGCCTATCACTCTTTACTTTGTTGGAATGACATAGAGAGTGCTTGTTCGAAGATCTGCACCTGCCTGGCAAATCGGGTATATGACCGTCTGCTCTCTTCAATCTTCCAAGGGGTTCAAATCGCGGAGGGATTTGAACCCACGGTACCAGGAAGGATTCGAACCCCCGGTACCCGAAAGAATTCCAGCCCCCGGTACCGAAAGGATTCCAACCCCCGGTACCCGAAAGGATTCTAACCCCCGGTACCGGAAGGATTCGGCCCCCCGGTACCTAAAAGATTTCGAACCTTTGCTTATTATACTTCGAACTTACGACCTCTCGACAAATTATCATCCTACAATATAGATTACATTCTGTTCTTTGCTTTCTGTGAAATTCATTACCTTTGCAAAATAGAAGCTTTTTCAATTGAAACAAAAACCTCAGATATGAAGATATTAGGAAACATTGTTTGGCTCATCTTTGGGGGATTCGGCATCGCCGTGGAGTATTTCGTTTCCTCGCTGTTGCTGATGATCACCATCATCGGCATACCTTTCGGCATCGCCACTATGCGCTTGGGTATACTTGCGTTATGGCCATTCGGCTCGCACATTGTTGACAAGCCGCAGGACGGTGGGTGCCTTAACATGTTCATGAACATTCTTTGGTTCTTGTCGATGAGTACTACTTGCAGGTTGCTGTCTTTGAGTTGATTGGCAAGCCGCAGGCCTCCTAAGCCGCCACCAACGATGACTACTCGCTTCTGACCGTTTCTATTGATATTGACACTCATTATGATATATATGTAGTTACGATTAGAGAATTTGCGTTCTGCGCATTTCCTGCGATACAGCTTACCCTCTTTTGATTGTTGTTACAAAGGTAATGCAAAATTCTGAATTCTGCAATTCCATGTGTTTTCTTTTGTTTGTTGCCATCCCTAATTCAACTTTATTAGGAGAAATAGGTCTATCGATGTGAAGTGTTCCCTGCCTTTGCTCATAAACTAAGAAGAGAACCTATTGAATATGGTATTGATATAGGTATAAAAGGTTAGCATCGGTCACGCGAAAAGGCCCAGGCCATCAACGGCTTGGGACCCTCTCTCTTGTATATTAACTTCAAATGGAAAAAGTAGACTATTCCTCAGCGGTAGCCTCTGCCTCATGAGCGGCAATGAGCTTCTGCTGGATGTCGTTCGGCACGAGCTCGTAGCTTGCGAACTTCGTGGTGAAGCTGGCGCGGCCACCAGTCAGTGAGCTGAGTGCCACACTATAGTTCGACAGTTCCTTCAAAGGTATCTTGGCACTGAGTTTCTGATAGCCTGCCTCAGCATCCATACCCATGATGATGGCACGACGGCCTTGCAGGTCGCTCATCACATCACCCATGTAGTCGCTCGGCACATAAACCTCGAGATCATAGATCGGCTCCAGAATCTTTGGACCGGCCTCCTTGAAAGCCATAGAGAATGCATGACGCGCAGCCAATGTGAAGCTGAGCTCATTGGAGTCGACCGGATGCATCTTACCATCATAGACCACCACACGCACGTCGCGCGCATAGCTGCCGGTCAATGGTCCGTGTTCCATACAATCCATCACACCTTTGAGGATAGCAGGCATGAAACGCAAGTCGATGGCACCACCGACAACGGAGTTGATAAATACCAGCTTTCCGCCCCATGGCAGGTCGCGCTCTTCCTTCTGCTTGATATTCATCTTGAACTCCTGCCCGCCAAAGTTATAGCTCACAGGATCAGGCATACCCTCAGCATAAGGCTCCACGATGAGATGCACCTCACCAAACTGTCCGGCACCACCGCTCTGTTTCTTATGACGGTATTCAGCCTTTGCCTTCTTGGTGATCGTCTCACGATACGGAATCTTCGGCTCTTCAAAAGTCACAGGTATCTTCTCATTGTTCTCCAAGCGCCATTTCAGCGTGCGCAGGTGGAACTCACCCTGTCCATGCACGATGGTCTGCCGGAGTTCTTTGCTCTGCTCCACCACCCATGTCGGGTCTTCCTGGCGCATCTTCAACAGGGCAGCCATCATCTTCTCGGTATCTTGCGGGTTGTTGGCTTTGACGGCACGGCTGTACTTCGGGTTAGGATACTTGATGAAGTCAAAACGCTCTTCGGTACCCTTACCATCGAGCGTGTTGCCGGTCTTCACTGTACAGCCGATGTCACCGGCGTTGAGCTGATCCACAGGGATGCGGTTGGCGCCGGCACAGACATAGATCTGTCCCATACGCTCCTTGGATCCACGGTCGGCATTGAAGAGATCATCGCCCGGCTTGACACTTCCACTCATCACCTTGAAGTAAGACACCTCGCCGATATGCGGTTCCATGCCGCTCTTGAAGAAGTAGAGGCTCTCGGGACCATTGCTGTCGGGTGTCACCTCTTCGCCACGTGTGTTGCGCACCTTCGGCATCTCGCTGACAAACGGCACCACATTGCCAAGGAATTCCATCAGTCGCTGTACACCCATATCCTTATGAGCGTCGACGCAGAACACGGGGAAGATGCTGCGTGTGACGAGTCCCTTACGGATCCCCTCTCGCATCTCGTCCTCGGTCAGCGTCTCAGTGTCGAAGAACTTCTCCATAAGCTGGTCGTCATTCTCGGCAGCAGCCTCGACAAGAGCTTTGTGCAGTTCCATGGCCTTATCCATTTCCTCAGCAGGAATCTCCTCACGCTTGGGCTCACCGCCATCGGGTCCCCAAGAGAGTTTCTTCATGATGAGTACATCGATCAGGCTGTGGAAGTTTGGACCCGTCTCCAATGGATACTGGATCTCCACGCACTTGCCGCCGTAGATGTCCTTCATCTGCTCGATGATGTTGTCATAGTCGCACTTGTCTGAGTCGAGCTGGTTAATCAGGAAGATGACGGGCTTCTTCAGCTTTTCGGTATAACGGAAGTTGTTTTGTGTGCCCACCTCCGGACCAAACTGTCCGTTGATGAGGATCACGGCCTGGTCAGTGACATTGAGCGAAGTGATGGCTCCGCCGATGAAGTCGTCACTACCCGGGCAGTCGATGATATTGAGTTTCTTATTGTTCCATTCCACATGAAACACGGTGGGGAAGACGGAGTAACCATACTCAAGCTCTACAGGGAAGTAATCGCTCACAGTGTTCTTCCCTTCCACTGTACCACGCCGCTTGATGACGCCGGCTTCATAAAGCATACTCTCGGCAAGGGTGGTCTTGCCGCTTCCCGCACTGCCCAGCAGGGCAATGTTCTTGATCTCTTCTGTCTGATATACTCTCATATCAAAAGGGTTTAAAGTTGTTAGATATATGTTTCGGTCAAGGTAAACGGGGCTTGTCCCGCTTATTCGTGGTTAAAGATAGGAAAAAAAACAATAGGTTGCAAATCAAAATACCATTTAAGGGCTGTTTTTTAAAACTTATTAGTAATTTTGCAGTCGTAAATAACCAATAGAGTATCATGGCGGGACTATATATTCACATTCCTTTCTGTGCCTCGCGGTGCATCTACTGCGGCTTCTACTCCACGACAATGCTGGAATTGAGGTCGCGATATGTCGATGCACTATGCCGTGAGATCAGTCTGCAAAAGACCCATCCGCCTATAGAGACGATCTATCTCGGTGGCGGCACGCCCAGCCAGCTGAGCCACAACAACCTGCTCCGGCTGTTTACCTATATATATAAGGTGTACCCCGTAGCCAGTGACGCGGAGGTGACGATAGAGTGCAATCCCGATGACATCTCTCCCTCGATGTTCCGCGACCTGCCTGTCAACCGCGTGAGCATGGGTGCCCAGACTTTCGACGAAGACCGTCTGCGACTGCTCCATCGCCGCCATACCGCAGAGGAGGTAAACCGCGCATTCGACATACTGCGCGCCGACGGCATCCGCAACATCAGCCTCGACCTGATGTTTGGCTTCCCGAATGAGACCATGGAAGACTGGCAACACGACATTGAACACGCCTTGCGACTACAGCCTGAGCATCTCTCTGCCTACGGACTGATGTACGAGGAGGGCACACCACTCTACCGTATGCTGGAACAGGGTAAGGTCAGCGAGATCGATGAGGAACTGAGCATCAAGATGTACGACACGCTCATCGACCGCCTCGCGACGGCAGGCTATGAGCACTACGAGATCAGCAACTTTGCCAAACTGTCAGACGATGACAAGGCTCTGCACCGCCCTTCGTCCTATCGCAGCCGCCACAACAGCAGCTACTGGCACGACATCCCATATATCGGACTCGGCGCGGCGGCCCACAGCTACGACGGCCATTCCCGCCATTGGGCGGTCGCCGATCTCAAGCAGTACATCACGGCCATCGAGGCAGGGCAGCTGCCCTATACCGAGGAGCCCATCGACGAGAGTACTCACTACGACGACCTCATCACCACGGCCTTGCGCACACGGGAAGGCCTCGACATCGACAGGCTCTCGCCTCCCTATCGCTTCTATCTCCTCACCCAAGCCCAGCCTTACCTCGACAAGAATATGCTGGCCATCATCGGCCATCACCTCCACCTCACCCGCCAAGGCATCCTGCTGAGCAACACGATCATGAGCGACCTG
>ERZ773245.771-NODE-771-length-29671-cov-4.175513_pt1 | contig 29671 bp, 29 predicted proteins | sample MGYA00580988_ERZ773245 | MGnify/ENA primary metagenome ERZ773245 (study PRJEB29015, sample SAMEA2737792) | human gut metagenome | biome: human gut; feature: human-associated habitat; material: faeces | place: China | collected 2012 ... | reverse complement strand
CAGAGTCTGCATAAATGTGGCGGGTGCGCAGGAAGAACTCTGCCGCCGCGCCGTCCATGGTCTGGTAGCCCTGGCTCAGGTGGCTGCCGCCGTAATCCATATCCTGCGGCACATACACCTGAATGCCGCCGAAGGTATCAATGATCTGGGTCAGCGCTTCCAGCCGGACGGACAGGTAGCCGTCCACATGCAGGCCAAAAATGTTATGGATCTCATCGGCCAGCGCGCTGATGTTGTTGCTGCCGTTGGAGCCCTGCGTTTTGGCAATGGCGTTGATCTGATAATTGCCGGAGAAGCTGGCATCCGTGGTAACAAAGATGTTGCGCGGGATCTGCAGCATCTTGACCTGGCCGGTCTCATTGTTGAAGTGCAGGTACAAAATCATGTCGGTCATGCCGTCATCTACCTGCGAATCGGTTTCCTGCCCGGTCTCGGTGGAACGGTCAATGCCCACCACCAGCAGGTTGAACTCTTTGCCCGCATACTCTTTGGGGGTGTTGATCAGCTGGTTCAGGCTGATGGACCCTGCCGACGGTGCAATGGCGTGCATGATAAAGACGACCGTGCCAAAAAAGATCACAGCGATGGCCAGCAAGGTGCCCAGTAACACCTTCCACCAGCCGCCTTTTTTCTTTTTCTTGCCGTTCGGGCCATAGGGGCCTGCGCCGCCTTTGCCTTTGCGGCTGCCGCCCTTGGGCGGTTTGCCACCGCCGCCTGCGGCAGATTTGCTGCCGCTCTTGCCTGCGGCGGATTTTCCGCTTCCGGCTGCCGGTTTCCCGGCGCTGCGTGAAGCCTGCATAACGGTGTCCTCCTGCTGCGGCGCGGCTTTGGGTGCAGCGGGCTGGGCTGCCGTTTGGGCAGCGCGGCGGGCCACACGCGCCTGATACTCTGCATCCGCGTTCATATCATAATGTGCGCGGCTGCCTTTGGTTTCGTTCAGGTCCAGCCGGCGCACCTGGGTGCGGGTGGCCCCCTGTGCGCTCTGGCTGCAGGCGCGGCGCTGTAGCTCCAACGCCTGGCGCTGGGCGCGGGTCAGGGGCTGCTCGCTCTGGGCAGCGGCCTGGGCCTGCTGGCGCGCGGCAGCTTCGTGGGCAGCGTGGGCTTCCTGGGCCTGCTGCTGGGCAGCAGCGGCGCGGGCTTCCTGCTCTTTCTGCTGGGCGGCGCGGTAACGGTCAACATCGGTTTGCTGCACACGGTTAAAGCTGCGGGTGCGGCGGGTGTTATTGGCGGCAAGCTGCTGTGCACGACGGCGGGCAGCTTCGTACTCATCCTGATTCAACGCACTGCCTGTTTTCACAGTACGCCCGGTGTTCACCGTGCGCGGCGCGTCACCAGCATGGTAGACATTGCGCGGCGCATCGCCGGTGTTTACCCTGCGGATCTCGCTCATAACGTTCCTCCCTTTTATTCAAACGATGGGAACTGGTCTTTCATCTTATTCGGTTACGGCACACCCGCAAAAGGCAGTGCCTGCCCCTTTATCGGGTGCAGGCCGCGCGGGCATCATCCAGTGCGGCAACGGTATCGGGGTCCAGTGGGTTGCCTTTTTCGCGCACAAAGGCAATGCTTTGTTCCAGTGCATGGCACAGCGCCAGGTCCAGGTTCTGCATTTCCTCGGCACGCAGCGCCTCCACACCGGGGTAATCCCGTTCGGCACTGGTCATATCCGCCATGTAAATAATCTTGTCCAACAGGCTCATGTTCTGTTTGCCGGTGGTATGGCACTCAATGGCAGATAAAATTTCCGGATCCGTCACACCCCACTGTGTCTGGCACAAAACCGAGGCTGCGTACCCATGCCACACCGGCGCAGGGCGCTTGGCGGCATTTTTAGCTATTATAGCATTGTCAGCAAAAATCTGCAACATCTCTGCCTTGGGCAGTTCTTTCGCGCTGTCGTGCAAAAGTGCCGCTAATGCGGCCTTTTCCTCATCCGCGCCATAGCGTTTTGCCAGCTTGACTGCCATTTTTTTTACATTTATGGTGTGCTTGTAACGCTTTTCGCTCAAACGGCTTTTTACCAGCGCTTTTGCTTCGTCCACTGTCATCAAGATCCGCATCCTTTCCCTATTTTATTGTACCCTATCTATGGCTTCAAATCAGCTTGCCGTACAGCCCGTTCCGGTGTATCACATCCGCCACCGGCGGGGGCAGCAGCTCCTTCAGCCGGGCAGGGGGATACTTTCCTGCGCGGATATCGCTGGAGGCACACTCCAGCACCGGGGCATCCGCAAACATGATCTTCCCGCCTGCTTCTTCCAGCTTTTGGGCTGCTGCACGCAGAGCGTTGCCATCGCCGGGTTCCCGGCTTTGCACCACCAGGGTGACCATAGCCAAAATTTCCCGCCAGCGGTACCATTCATCAAATGTTTCCAGCATATCGCTGCCAATTGTCATATACAGCTGAGCGCCGGGATACTTTTCCTGCAGCATGCTGACGGTATTATAGGTATAGCTGCGGCCCGCGCGGTCCACTTCCCACTGGCTCACCTGCACCTGGGGGCCAAGCGCCTTAAAGCATTCGCACATGGCAAGGCGCAATTCGCCCGGCGTTGCGCTGGCGTGCTTGTGGGGTGGGATGCCCGCCGGCATAACCAGCACCACATCCGGCTGCACCGCCTGCATGGCGGCCCGCAGGTTGTTCATGTGCCCGGCGTGGGGCGGGTCAAATGTGCCGCCAAATAGCAGTGCTTTCATCTTACTTTTTCAGCAGTTCCGCATAAGCAGATTCCTTCGGCTTTTTGCGGAACAGCACAAACTTGCGGCCAATCACCTGCACGCACTCTGCATGGATGGCTTCGCACAGGATGTCGGCAGCCTCGCGGGCATCATACTCGCTGTTTTCCAGCACCTTCAGCTTGATCAGCTCGCGGGCTTTGATGCAGTCATCCACGCCCTTGATCAGCGTTTCATCAATTTCACCCTTGCCGATCTGAAAAACCGGCTCCATGGTGTTGGCCATGCCGCGCAGTGCGGCGCGCTGTTTGCTTGTCAAAGACATTGTTCGCTCCTTATTGTTCAGTCAAAATCAAATCGTTCTATTCAGTTTTTCTCTGCGGTTCATTCGCCCAAAAATGCGGCGAGCTCGGCTTCCAGCTTTTCCATGGCGCGGCCGCGGTGGCTGATGGCGTCTTTTTCGGCATCGGCCAGCTCGGCATAGGTGCGGTGTGCCGTGTTGGGTACCGTGCCGCCGCCGGGCAGGCCGACTGCATCGGGGATAAACAGCGGGTCATACCCAAAACCGTTATCGCCCGCCGGGGTCAGGGCCACACTGCCGGGGCATTCGCCGGTCACAACCAGCTCCCGCCCATCCGGCAGGATCAGGCAGACCGCCGAAACGAACTTGGCGGCGCGCTGTCCCACCGGCACATTCTGCATCTCTGCCATCAGCTTTTCGTTGTTGGCGGCATCGTTGCCGTGCTCACCCGCATAGCGTGCGCTGTACACGCCGGGTGCCCCGTTCAGGGCATCCACGCACAGGCCGGAATCATCCGCCACGGTGGGCAGGCCGGTTGCCTTGCAAAAGGCTTCGGCCTTAATCTTTGCGTTTTCCGCAAAGGTGGTTCCGGTCTCCTCCGGGTCCAGGGTTACACCCAGTTCCCGCAGGCTTTTTACCTCGTGGCCGCAGCGGGTCAGGATGCGGCGCAGCTCTTTCAGCTTGCCCGCATTGTTGGTGGCTGCACAAACGATCATGCCTGTTCCTCCCCTGCCTGCTCCGTTTCCTCTTTTTTATGCTGCGGAACCTCCGGCAGCAGGGCTTCGGCAAAATCGGTGGCGGAGAAGAAGATCAGGTCGTCGATCTTTTCCCCCACGCCCACAAAACGGATGGGCAGGCCCAGCTTTTCGTGCACACCGATGATGCAGCCACCCTTGGGGGTACCGTCCAGCTTGGTCAGCACAACGCCGGTGGCACCGGCGGCGCGGCAGAACTCCTGCGCCTGGCTGATGGCGTTCTGGCCGGTAATGGCATCCAGCACCAGCAGCACTTCCAGGCTGGCATCCGGGCTGGCCTTTTTCACGCTGCGGCTGATCTTTGCCAGTTCGTCCATCAGGCCCTTTTTGTTGTGCAGGCGGCCTGCGGTATCGGCAATGACCATATCATAGCCGCGGGCCGTGGCGGATTTGACCGCATCAAAAATCACGGCTGCGGGGTCAGCGCCCTCGCCCGCCTTGACCAGCGGCACCCCGGCACGGTCGGCCCAGGTTTCCAGCTGTTCGCTGGCCGCTGCGCGGAAGGTATCGCCTGCCGCCAGCATGACCCGCTTGCCCAGATCCTTGTACAGATAAGCCAGCTTGGCAATGGTGGTGGTTTTTCCCACGCCGTTCACGCCCACAACCAGAATAACCGCCGGTTTGCCGCTCAGGTCCAGGTCAGTTTTGGGGCTTACCTCGCGGCGGATGATATCGCGCAGGGCATCCAGCGCTTCCTGGCCGGTATGCAGGCCGTTGATCTCTACCTCATCGCGCAGCTCGTCCACCAAACGCACCGCGCAGCTGGGGCCGACATCGGCCAGAATCAGCTGCTCTTCCAAATCATTATACAGGTCATCATCAATAACAGAGCTGGTCAAGGTGTTGACGATGTTCTGGAAAAAGTCCGTTCTGGTTTTTTCCAGGCCATCGCTCATTTTCTTCTTTTTCTTAAAAATATCGAAGAATCCCATGGCGGTTCCTCCTTTGAATTAACTGATCAGATCAGCGGAAACGTTTTCAAGGTCAAGGCGCAGGATCTTGGAAACACCATCCTCCTGCATGGTCACGCCGTACAGCACATCAGCTGCTTCCATGGTGCCGCGGCGGTGGGTGATAACGATGAACTGGGTGCGTTCGGTCATGCGGCGCAGGTACTGCGCATAGCGCGTAACGTTCACATCGTCCAGTGCAGCTTCAATTTCGTCCAGGATGCAGAACGGCGACGGGTTGACAGCCAGAATGGCAAAATAAATGCTGATGGCCACCAGCGCCTGTTCGCCGCCGGACAGAGCCGACAGGTTTTTGATGACCTTGCCGGGGGGCGAAACCTGAATTTCAATGCCGGAGTTCAGCACATCGTTCTCATCCGAAAGATAGAGCCTCGCCGAACCGCCGCCGAACAGCTCGCGGAAGATCGCACCGAAGTTGCGGTTGATCTCCTTAAAGCTGGCGGTGAACATCTCCTGCATTTCGCTGCACAGCTCGGCAATCATTCGGTTCAGCTCCGCGCGGGATTTCTCCACATCGGTGACCTGTGCTTTCATGAAGTCGTACCGTTCTTTAACTTCCTTGTACTCTTCGATCGCGCCCACATTCACGTTGCCCAGCGCGCGGATCTTGCCGCGCACTTCGGCCACCTGGCGGCGCAGGTCTGCCACATTGGCAAAGGGTACACAGAGCTTTTCCGCCTCGGCTTCGGTCAGCTGATATTCCTCCCACAGCTTGGATGCCGTGGTGTTCAGCTCAGTTTCCGCCGCGGTCTTGCGCTCGGCCAGGCGGGCCATCTCGCCGCTCATCCGCTCGCGCTCATCGGTCAGGGTGCGGTTTTCCTGGGTCAGGCGGGTCACAGCGGCTTCCTTTTCCATGCGCTCGGCATTAGCCTTGCGGATGGTTTCCTCCGCCGCGGTGATCTTCTGTTTGTTTTCTTCGCTGGCTCGCCTGATTTCATTGGCGCACAGCTTATTGGCGGCAATGCGCTCTTTGGCGGCGGCCACATTGGCCTGCAATTCCCGCACGCGGGCTTCGGCTTCGCCGCTGCGGCCTCTCAGGGTTTCCAGCGCTGCTCCGTGCAGGCTCAGGTCCTTTTCGGTGCGCAGCTTCTGCATTCGGTTATCCGAAAGTTTCTGCGATGCTTCCTCCCGCTGGCGGGTCACATCGCTGGTGGAAGCGCCCAGGCTTTCCAGCTCTTTGCGGTGCGTTTCAATCTCGGCTTCCGCCTGTTTGCGGGCGTTTTCTGCCTGGGCGGCGGCCGCAGTGTTCTCCCGCAGCTGCTGTTCCAGCGCGGCGATCTCCTGCCCGCGGTGGGCGGCAGCATTCTTGCCCTCTTCCAGCGCGGTGTTCAGCTGATCCAGCTCCATCTCGGCTTTCAGGCGGGCCGCAGCGGCGGTCATGCCCTCGCTCTCGGCACCGGCCAGCTGGGCGGTCAGGTTATCCACCTCCGCTTTGCGGGCGGCGGCTTCCTTTTCGGCTGCTGCGCGGCGCTCGTCCAGTTTCAGCACCTTGGCACGCAGTTCGTCCAGTTCCTGCTTGCGGCTGAACACACCCACGCTGCGCGCGGTGGAACCGCCGGTAAAGGAACCGCCTGCGTTGATGACCTGGCCGTCCATTGTGACAATGCGGTTGCGGTAGCCAAGATTTTTGGCCACCACCGACGCTTCGCCCAGATCCTCCACCACAATAATGCGGCCCAGCAGGTTATCAATAATATGCTGGTACTGGGGGGCGGTCTCCACCAGGTCGGCGGCCACCTCCGCCGTGCCGGTCAGGCGGCCATTGAATCGGCTGCCCTGCACGGTATCCAGCGGCAGGAAGGTTGCGCGTCCGGCGCGTTCTTCCTTCAAAAAGGTGATGGCCGCGCGGGCGCAGCCTTGGTCCTGCACCACAATGTTCTGCAGCGCAAAGCCAAGTGCCGTTTCAATCGCGATTTCGTACCCCTTGCGCACGCTCAGGATACCGGCCACCGGGCCGATGATGCCCCGCAGCCGTCCACCGCCCGCGGCGCGCATGACGGCTTTTACGCTCTGCTGATAGCCGTCCATGTTGCGCTCCAGATCCTCCAGAATGCGGATGCGCTGGGCGGTGTTGTTTTTATCCGCTGCGGCCTTCTGCAAAGCTTCAGCGGCTTCCGCCTGCTGGCGGCGGCGGCTTTCCAGCTTGAGCTTCAAGCCGGAGCGGATATTATCGTTGCGGGTCACGGCTTCCTCGCACTCTTTCAGGTGCTCGGCAGCAGCGTCCCGTTCCTCGGTCAGTTTTTGTGCCACATCACCCGCGGCGGCTTCCTGGTTTTTCAGGCCGTTCAGCTGGGCGCGGGCCGCTTCCACGGCGGATTGCAGCCCCGCACCCCGCACCTGCAGGGCAGTGGCATTCTGCTGCATGCGGGCCATGGCGGCACTCACGATCTCCCGCCGCTCACCGCTTTGCAGCGCCTGCTGTTCCAGCGTGTTCAGCTGCTGGCGCAGCTTGTCCGCCTCGGCATCCAGATTTTGCAGCACGGTTTGCAGCTGGGTGATTTCCGCTTTGTGCTCGTCCGCTTCCTGCGCAATCCCCTTTGCGCCTTCCCCGGCGCGGGTCAGCTCATCGCTGGCGCTGCGGATCTGCTCGTTCGCGTGTTCGGTTTCGTTCTGCAAAACTGCCAGCTGGCTTTCGCTCCCGGCGTTCTGCTCGGTAATGGTGCGGATCTCAGCGTTCGCTTCCTCCACCTGCAGCATCAGCTGCTGGGCTTCGGCGCGCAGGGCTTCGGTGCGGGTGTCAAATTCATCCAGCTGGCGGGAAATGCGTGCATAGTCGCTTTCCGCCGCCTCATACTTGCGCTGCTGGTCCCGCACCGTATCCTGTGCGCGGCGGATTGAATCCACCCACAGGGTAATTTCCAGCCCCTTGCGGGTCTCGGAATATGCCAGGAACTGCTCCGCCTTTTCGCTGTCGCGTTTCAGGGGTCCAACCCGCTTTTCCAGCTCCCCCAGAATATCCCGCAGGCGTTCCAGATTGCCCTCCGCCGCGGCCAGGCGGCGTTCGGCTTCATTTTTGCGGTAGCGGTATTTGGCAATGCCAGATGCTTCCTCAAAAATCTCGCGCCGCTCGGTGGATTTTGCACCAACGATCTCCGCAATGCGCCCCTGACCCACAATGGCGTAGCCATCGCGCCCAAGGCCGGTATCCAGCAGCAGCTCGTACACATCTTTTAAGCGCACGCTCTGGCCGTTGATGGTATACTCGCTCTCCCCGCTGCGGTAATAGCGGCGGCCAATGGTTACTTCGTCCGCGTCCATTTCCAGCCCATGATCGGAGTTATCAATGGTCAGCGATACCGCCGCATAGCCCATTGCGCCGCGGGTCTGGGTGCCGCCAAAAATAACGTCCTCCATCTTGCCCGCACCGCGCAGCTGTTTGGAGCTGGTTTCGCCCAGAACCCACCGGATGGAATCCGAAATGTTGCTTTTGCCGGAGCCGTTCGGCCCCACAACACCGGTAATGCCTTCGCCAATGGTGATCCGCGTTTTATCCGGGAAGGACTTGAAGCCCTGTATCTCAAGTTCTTTTAAGCGCATAGATGCCCCTTTTTATGCCTGCTGTTCCAGCTTGGTCAGCGCCGCTTTGGCAGCCTGCTGTTCCGCAGCCTTTTTGCTGCGGCCTTCGCCCACAGCCAGCGCCTTGCCGTTCAGCGCCACAGTAACCTGGAACCGCTTATCATGCGCCGGGCCGGATTCCCCTGTCACGGTGTAGGTCAGGCGGTCGTCCGGGTGTTTCTGCACCACTTCCTGCAGGGCGGTCTTGTGGTCATCCTCGGCGGTTTTGCCCTCCGTGATGAACGGCAGGATAAAGTTGCGGGCGGTCTCAATGCCGCCGTCCAGGAACAAAGCGGCAATGGTGGCTTCAAACGCATCCGAAACCACGCTGGGGCGGCAGCGCCCGCCGCCCAGCTCCTCACCGCGGCCCAGCCGCAGGTAAGAGCCCAGGTCGATCTCCTGCGCAAACTGGAACAGCGCGTCCTCGCTGACCAGCGAAGCGCGCATGCGGGACAGTTCGCCCTCCGGGCGGGTGGAATGGTGGAACAGATAGTTTGCCACCACAACGGACAGCACACTGTCGCCCAAAAATTCCAGCCGCTCGTTATACAGCGTAGGGGTTTTGCTCTCGTTGGCGTAAGAGCTGTGGGTCAGCGCCGTGATGAGCAGTTCTTTATTCTTAAAATGGTAATGCAGCTTTTCTTCCAATTCCTCAGGGGTACGCGTGGTCATAAGATTGCCTTACCTTTCGTTCTCTCTGTTTTGCGATTGTATATCGGGATATTTTGCAGGCCGGGCGGGCAATGCCCGCCCCTGCAATGGGCTTTGGTTTTGCGGCTATCCCGTAGGGGGCGCACATTGTGCGCCCGCTGCCTATATTTTGGTACCGGCCATTTCCAATGGGCGGGCATAACATTTCAATTTTCGCACGATATGCCGTTTTATTCCGCGTCTGTCTTTTCTGCTGCGGCCTTGGCGGCTACTTCGGCCAGGGCGCTCTGCATGGTGCCGCACAGGTCATTGGCAACGCACAGCTTTGCCTGGCGGATGGCGTTCTTGATGCCCTTGGCCTTGCTGGAACCGTGTGCCTTGATGACCGGCTTTGCCGCGCCCAGCAGCGGTGCGCCGCCGATCTCCTCAGAGTCCATCATGTGCTTCAGATTGCGCAGCCCGCCTTTTACGCCAAGGTAGCACAGCTTGGTCACAATGCTCTGCATAAAGATGTCTTTCAGCATGCCCAGCAAAGTACCTGCCACACCCTCGGTCAGCTTCAGCACCACATTGCCCACAAAGCCGTCGCAGACGATAACGTCCACCTCACCAGCCATAATATCACGCGGCTCAATGTTGCCCACAAAGCGGATGGCCGGGTTTGCTTTCAGCAGGCCGTGGGCTTCGCGGTACATCGGGGTGCCCTTGGTGTCCTCGGCGCCGTTGTTCACCAGCGCGACGGCGGGGTCCTTGCGGCCCATGACCTTATTCATGTACACGCTGCCCATGGTGCCAAAGGCATTCAGCATCTCGGCACGGCATTCGGCGTTTGCGCCGCAGTCCAGCAGCAAAAACGGCTGCTTTTTGCCCGGCATGCAGGTAGCCAGCGCCGGGCGCTTGACCCCCTTGACGGTGCGCACGATCAAACTGGTGCCCACATGCAGCGCGCCGGTGGAACCGGCGGAAACAAAGGCATCCGCCTCGCCGTTTTTCAGCATCGTCAGGCCTTTGACCAGGCTGGAATCCGTTTTGTGGCGCACGGCCTTGACCGGGTCATCGTGCATATCCACATCCTCGGTGCAGTGAATCAGCTCAAAGGGGGTCAGGTCCACGCCAAGCTCCTGGGCAGCGGCCTTGATCTTGGCTTCATCACCCAGCAGGGCCAGGGTCATGCCATCACCAAACTCTTTTACCGCATCGGCTGCGCCCTGTACGGTTGATTTCGGGGCGTTATCGCCACCCATTGCGTCCAGTAAAATTTTCATAATCCACCTCAGTGTTCCGCTTCGGCTGCCCATGCCCGCATAGCGGCCTGTGCAGCATCAGAAAGTGCCATATACCGTTCGCGCTTATCCCGGATGGTGTCAATCTCCTCGGTGCGCGGCAGAATGCCCATGTTGGCACCCATGGGCTGGAAGTCCTTGTTGGGGGTGGTGATATAATCGATCAGTGCGCCACACATCGTTGTGGTCGGCGGGGGCGGCAGCTCTCTGCCCTGCAAACGGGCGTACAAATTGCGCGCTGCCAGCAGGCCGGAAGCCGCGCTTTCCATATAGCCCTCAAACCCGGTGATCTGCCCGGCAAAAAATACGTTGGGGTGCTCTTTCAGGTAGAGCCCCTTGGTCAGCACCGCCGGGCTTTCCAAAAAGGTATTGCGGTGCATCACGCCATAGCGGATGAACTCTGCATGTTCCAGGCCGGGAATCATCGAAAAAACGCGCTTCTGCTCGCCCCATTTCAAATTGGTCTGGAAACCAACGATATTGTACAGCGTGCGGGCGGTGTTTTCGGCGCGCAGCTGTACGTTGGCCCAGGGGCGGTGGCCGGTGCGCGGGTCCCGCAGGCCCACCGGGCGCAGCGGGCCATAGCGCATGGTATCCGCCCCGCGGCCCGCCATCACCTCAATAGGCATACAGCCTTCGTACACCGTCAGCTCCCCATCAAAGTCATGCAGAGGGGCACGCTCCGCGTTCAACAATTCGTTATAAAACGTTTCATATTCCAATTTGTTGAATGGGCAGTTCAGGTAATCGGCTTCACCGCGCCCGTAGCGGGACGCCGCAAAGATCTTTTCCATATCCAGGCTTTCGGCGCTCACAATGGGAGCCACGGCGTCAAAAAAGCTCAGCCGGTGGCTGCCGGTCAGCGCGGCAATCTGCTCCGCCAGCACACCCTCGGTCAGCGGGCCGGAAGCCACCAGCACCGGAACGCTTTCGTCCAGCGCGGTCACTTCCTCGCGGTGAACGGTAATGCCCGAGTTCTTTTCCACCATTTCCGTCACGGCGGTGGAAAACACATCACGGTCCACCGCCAGTGCACCGCCAGCCGCCACGCGGGCGGTCTCGGCAGCATCCAGCAGGTGGGACCCCATCATGCGCATTTCAATTTTCAGCAGGCCGGAAGCCGAATCCGGCCGTTCCGCCTTGAGGGAGTTGGAGCAGATCAGCTCCGCAAAGCCTGCACTTTTGTGCGCTGGCGAAAACTTGACCGGCTTTTGCTCGTACAGGTCCACCTGCACGCCGTGGTCCGCCAGCCAAAGGGCGGCTTCACACCCGGCCAGCCCGGCACCGATGATTTTAATTTGCATGCGTTATTTCTCCGCGTTTGTCTTTTCGATATTCTTCACAAACCCGCAGCCCTCTTTGGCGCAGTACAGCTGGCCGCGGCGCTTGAACAGCGTTTTGCCGCAGTGGGGGCAGGTTTCCGGCACGGGTTCATCCCATGTCATAAAGTTGCAGGTGGGGTAGTTGCTGCAGCCGTAATACACGCGGCCCTTGGCGCTTTTGCGCAGCAGCATATGGCCGCCGCACAGCGGGCACAGGCCGCCGGTATCCTTTACAATGGGGTGGGCGTTGCGGCACTCCGGAAAGCCGGAACACGCCACAAACTTGCCGTACCGCCCGCTTTTGATCACCATGGGGCGGCCGCATTTTTCGCAGATCTCGTTGGTGGGGATATCCTCCACTTTGATCTTTTTGCCCTCCATGTTCTTTTCGGCGGCTTCCAGGCTTTTTTCAAAGCCCTGGTAGAAATCGTCCACTGTTTTGACCCAGTCCGCCTTACCGGCTTCCACAACGTCCAGCTTTTTCTCCATATCGGCACTGAATGTCGGGTCCACGATATCGGGGAACTGTTCCAGCATAACCTGGTTCACCGCGCGGCCCAGCGGGGTGGTTTTGAGCTTTTTCTGCTCCTTTTCCCCATAGCCGCGGTCCACAATGGTGGTAATGATCGGCGCATAGGTGGAAGGGCGGCCAATACCGTTTTCTTCCAGCGCATGGATCAGCGTTGCTTCAGTATAGTACGGCGGCGGCTGGGTGAATTTCTGCTCCGCCGAAAGCTTGTTCAGTTTCAGGTCCTGGCTCACTTCCAGCGGGGGCAGGGCGGTTTCTTTCTTCTGCTTATCGTCGGTGGCTTCCTCATACAAAGCGGTAAAGCCGTCAAACGTTACATGGAAACCCGATGCGCGGAAGATATAATCCCCCGCCGTGATGTTGGCCGAAACGGTATCCATCAGGCAGTCTGCCATCTGGGATGCCATAAAGCGGCTCCAGATCAGGCGGTACAGCTTGGCTTCATCGCCGGAGATGCTGCCCTCCACCTGGTCCGGCGTCAGTTCCGGCATTGAGGGGCGGATGGCTTCGTGGGCATCCTGCGCCGCTGTGGCGGAGCGGGATTTCCAGACGCGCTTTTTGTTGCAGACGTAATTTTCGCCCCAGGTCTTGCCGATAAAGGTCTTAGCGGCTGCGGCGGCTTCGTCCGCAATGCGCAGACTGTCGGTACGCATATAGGTGATCAGACCGATCTGGCCATAGCCGTGCACCTCCATACCTTCATACAGGCGCTGGGCGGCACGCATGGTGCGGGTGGCCGAAAACCCCAGTGCGCGGCTGGCATCCTGCTGCAGGGTGGAGGTGATGAACGGTGGCTGCGGCTGGCGGCGGCGCTGGCCCTTATCCACACGGGTCACGGTGTAGGGTTTGCCGTCCAACGCGGCCAGAATGGCATCCGCCTGTTTTTTATTTTTCACCACCAGCTTGGTGCCGTCCGCCTGGGCTGTCAGCCGTGCGTTGAACGCACAGCCGCTCTGGCGGGGCTTCAGGTTGGCGTCAATGTTCCAGTATTCTTCGGGCTTAAAGTTTTCAATTTCGATCTCGCGGTCGCGGATAATGCGCACCGCCACGCTCTGCACGCGGCCAGCCGAAAGCCCGCGGCGCACCTTATGCCACAAAAACGGGCTGAGCTTATAACCCACCAGGCGATCCAGCGCGCGCCGGGCCTGCTGGGCGTTGAACAGATCCATATCAATGGTGCGCGGGTGGGCCATACCCTCCTGCACGCCCTTTTTGGTGATCTCGTCAAAGGTCACGCGGTTGGGGGCGGTGGGGTCCAGCCCCAGCACATTGGCCAGATGCCAGCTGATTGCCTCGCCTTCACGGTCCGGGTCGGTTGCCAGATAGACGGTCTGTGCTTTTTTCGCTTCGGCTTTCAGGTCCTTGACCAGTGCGGTCTTGCCTTTGATGGTAATATACTTTGGGGTATAGCCATGTTCCACATCAATGCCCAGCGTGCTGGCGGGCAGGTCCCGGATATGGCCCATGCTGGCCGTTACAGTATAGCCGCGGCCCAAGTATTTGCCAATGGTCTTTGCCTTGGCCGGGGATTCCACGATCACCAGCTTGGTGCCGGGCTTTGCTTCGGTCTTTTTGGTGGTGCGCTTTGCGGCAGGTTTTTCGGCTGCGGATTCGCCGTCCTCTGCCTTAGCTGCCTTGGTTTTGGTCGTTGTCTTTTTCGTGGTTGCTTTTTTTGCTACCGGTTTTTTCGCTGCAGTCTTTTTTGCGGCAGTTTTTTTTGCCGGGGTTTCTTCCGGCTGCGCTGCCTGCTGGGCAGTCAGCTCCAGTTCAGTTTGCTTTGCCATATCTGTTTCTCCCAAATTGGCGTATAAATTCTATCTTAATCGGATACTTTCCGTAATGTCACCATACATGCGGGCCATATCCGCCCGCTGCGGCTGGGGCCGCTTGCCCTTATGCCGCGGTATACCGGCCCCCGCCGTTATCCACGGCGGCGCCGGCAAATTCCAGCTCCATGAGCGCCGCCAGAACAGCCTGCACGGCAAGCCCCGTTGCGGCAGCCAAGTCATCTGCCGTCTGCGCTTTAGGGCCCAGTTCTGCCAGCACGGTGCGGGCGTTGGGGGTCAGCTCATCCAGCATAACCCCCTCCTGCACCAGCTCGGTGCCGCCGGGTGCAATGTGCAGGGTATCCAGCACATCATCCGCCGTGCACAGGGCGCGGGCGCGGCCGGTGCGCAGCAGTTCATTGGTGCCCTCGCTGGTGGGGCTGTAAATGCTGCCGGGTACCGCAAACACCGGCCTGCCGTACTCTTCGGCATGGCTCACCGTGTTCAGCGTTCCGCTGCGGGTGCGGGCTTCCGCCACGCAGAGGGCTTCGCTCAAACCGGCAATCAGCCGGTTGCGGGCCAAAAAGGTCCCTGTCATTTTGCCCGTATAATCCGGCGGGTATTCGCTCAGCACGGCACCTCCCAGAGCTTCCAGCTCTGTGCGCAGGGTCACATTCACCGCTGGGAAGGTCTTGTTGATGGCCGTGCCCAAAAAAGCAACGGTCTGCTGCCTGGCTTCCACCGCCGCGCGGTGGCCTGCGCCGTCCAGCCCTTCGGCCAGCCCGCTTACGATCACCACCCCCCGCTCCGCCATTGTCAGCGAAAGATCCCGGCAGGCGGAAAGCCCATACTTTGTGGGGCGGCGGGTGCCCACCATGCCCACATACCGCCGCCCGTTCAGGCAGGCAGGGTTTCCGGTGCCGTACAGCACCAACGGCAGGTCGGGAAGGTCCCGCAGCCGCTGGGGGTAATCGGCGCTGTCCGGTGTCAGGATAAAAATATTCAAATCATCGCAGCGCTTTTTCAGCCCCGCCATCTGGGCCGGGGCCACCGCCTGCATAAATTCGCGGGCTTTTGCGCTCAGGTATTCCGGCGGGTTCCAGCCCGCTTTTACCTGGCCATACAGTTCGGCCGGGTCCGGGTATTCTTCCAGAAGTCTGCCCGCCAGGCGGCAGCCGGATCCAAGCGCTTCGGCCAGCCACAACCAATACAGTGTGCTGTCCATACCTTATTATACACCTCTGAAGTGCCAAAGCAAGACGCTACCTGCAACCCCGGCGTTCAGGCTTTCCACCAGGTCCGTCATCGGGATGCGCACCGCCATATCGCAGGCCTGCACGGCAGCGTCCGTCAAGCCCTGTCCCTCACTGCCGATCACGGCGCACAGGCCGTCCGGGTAGCTCTGCGGGGCTTCGTCCAGCGGGCGGGAATGGTAGAGCGCCGCAGCCAGGCAGACTACGCCGCGTGCGCGCAGTTGCTGCAATGCCTGCGGCAGATCCTGCACCGGGGCCACCGGCAGCCGCCCGGCTGCCCCCATGGATGCCCGCAGTGTTTTGGGGGCAAAGGGTGCCGCGCACCCCTTGGAGAGCAGCACACCGTCAAAGCCAAAGGCCGCCGCGCTGCGCAGCAGGGTGCCCACATTGCCGGGGTCCTGCACCGCTTCCAGTGCCAGAATACGGCGTCCCTTTGCTAAAATATCTGCCGCCTGCCAGCCGGGGTGTTCAAACACGCCGAACACATCCTGGCTGGTTTTGGTTCCGGAAAGCTTTTGTGCCACCGGCTCTGTTACCAGCACAGTTTTGCCCGCAAAGGCTTCCAGTTCTGGGGTATGGGCCAGAGCCTTCTCGGTGGCATACAGGGTTTGCAGGGTACAGCCGCGGGCCAGCTCCAGACAGAGCTTGGGGCCCTCAGCAAAAAACAGGCCATCCGCCGTGCGGAGCTTTTCTTCTTCCCGCAGGCGGCAGGCATATTTGATTTTGGCGTTTTCGCGGCTGGTGATGGTTTCCATCTGGCACCCCCGTATGATCTCCATATAAACAAAATGACGCACGCGCGCGCGGCGCATGCGTCTTTGAAAAAGCTGATTCTTACAGCGCCTTCTTGGCGGTCTCGACCAGAGCGTTGAAGCTGGCGGGATCGTGGATGGCCATCTCGCTCAGCATCTTGCGGTTCAGCTCGATGCCGGACTTTTTCAGGCCGTTCATGAAGGTGGAGTAGTTCATGCCCTGGGCACGAACAGCGTTGTTGATGCGGGTGATCCACAGGTTGCGGAACTGGCGCTTCTTCTGCTTACGACCAACGAAAGCATAGTTGCCAGACTTCATCACAGCCTGTTTGGCCATACGGAAATGCTTGCTCTTGGAGCCGTAGTAGCCCTTAGCCAGCTTCAAAGTTTTGGTGCGACGCTTATGCGTCATGGTTGCGCCTTTAATACGAGCCATGGTAATATCTCCTTTTACACAGTCACATTAAGTCAAGTCAGAAAATGATTCAGCCGAATCAGCCGCCGTAGGGCATCATCTTGCGGACAGTAGCCTCGTTGGTCTTGTCAACGTACTTGGGCATACGCAGGCCGCGGGTGAGCTTGGTGGTCTTCTTGGTCAGGATGTGACGGCGCTTGGAAGCGTTGCGCTTGATCTTGCCGGAAGCAGTCATCTTAAAGCGCTTTTTGGCACCGGAGCAGGTCTTAAGTTTCATTTTAGCCATTTTCTTTTCCTCCGTAAGATAGAGTATTTACTTGGTCGGGCTGGGGGACAGGAACATCATCATGCTGCGGCCTTCCAGCTTAGGCTGCTTATCAACCACAGCCTTGCCTTCCAGCGCCTGTGCAAAGCGCTGCTCCACATCAATACCCAGACTGGTGTGCGCCATTTCGCGGCCGCGGAACCGGATGGAAACCTTTACCTTGTGGCCCTGCTGCAAGAACTTTGCGGCCTGGTTGACCTTGGTGTTAAAGTCGTTGGTATCAATGTTGAGCGAAAGGCGGATCTCCTTCAGCTCGATCACTTTCTGGTTTTTCTTGGCTTCCTTTTCCTTTTTCTGCATCTCAAAACGGTACTTGCCGTAATCGAGAATTTTGCAGACAGGGGGCTTGGCCTGGGGAGCCACCTTGACCAGGTCCAGATCCAGCGCCTGCGCCATTTTCAGCGCATCGCGGGGGCTCATAACGCCCTTCTGCTGGCCATCCGCGCCAATCAGGCGGACTTCCTTATCACGGATCTGCTCATTGATTTCCAGTTCCTTGGAATTGCTGTTGCTCGCGATTGGAATACACCTCCGTTACAAGTCTTGAAAGATTGAAATGAAAAAGCGGCTGCCCCTAAAAGCAGCCGCCTGAATACGAAGTTGGCACGCAATCATTGCGTGATCTTTGTATGACCCGGAGCCCTTTGGCCCACAAGGTGAACGACGGCACACTGCCGGACGCTGCTTTTTTTACCTCAAATACTATACCACAGCACAAACGCTGTTGTCAATACAAAAGCGTAAATTTCCCCACAGTTTTTTTCGCAGGGGCGCATTTTGTCGCTTCGGGTTCGTTATCAACCCTTCACGGCCACGCACTCGATCTCTACCAGTGCGCCTTTGGGGATGCCTGCTGCCTGGAAAGCGGCGCGGGCGGGGTACGGCTCGGTAAAGAACTCAGCGTACACCTCGTTCATGGCGGCAAAGTCTGCAATATCGTTCAGCAGCACCGTGGTTTTTACCACATCAGTCATGCTGGCGCCTGCAGTGGCCAGAATGTTGGAAATATTGGTCAGGCTCTGGCGCGTCTGGGTCTTGATGTCCTGCCCGGCAAATTCGCCGGTAGCCGGGTCAATGGGGATCTGGCCGGAAACGTAAATGGTGTTGCCTGCCTGGATGCCCTGGGAATACGGGCCAATGGCGGCGGGGGCTTTATCGGTATGCAGTGCGGTGTTGCTCATCGTTTTTCACTCCTATAATATAATAATGTTGGAACATTTTGATTATACCACGCCCCCGCCCGCCTGCAAAGCCCCTGGCGCAAAAACATTCCGCCTCGCCCCTTGACACCCCGCACCGTGTATGCTATTCTATACCTACTAAAACCCGGTGTGGATTTTTACAGCACTGCTACTTTTCGCCACACAACCGCGCTAACGCGTGGTTGTGTGGTTTTTTTGTGCCGTTTTTGCCCGCCATTCCCACTGCATTCCAACCAAAAAGGAGCTACACTTTACCCGTGAACGATACGTTTATGAAAGAGCGGCCTATTTTCCCGCTGCTGGTTTCCATGGCGCTGCCCATGGTGCTTTCCATGACAGTGAACGCGCTGTACAATATTGTGGACAGTTTTTTTGTTGCCCAGATCAGTGAGCAGGCCATGACGGCGCTTTCGCTGGTGTACCCGGTGCAGAACATGATCAACGCCATTGCCATTGGCTTCGGCGTCGGCATCAACGCCCTGATCGCGCTGTATTCCGGCGCGGGGGACCGCTGCCGTGCCGATACCGCCGCCACCCACGGCCTGGTCTTTTCCATCCTGCACGGCCTGATTGCTGCCGTTGTCTGCATCGCCATGATGCCCGGCTTTCTGCGGCTTTTCACTGGCGATGAAGCCGTCATTGCCCTCGGCGTGCGGTATTCCAGCATTGCGTTCTTCTTTGCCCCGGTCATCATGGCGGAACTTTGCTTTGAAAAGCTGTTCCAGGCCGTTGGCCGCATGAACGAAACGATGGCCGCCCTGCTGTGCGGTTCCATCACCAACATCATTCTGGACCCCGTGCTCATCTTCGGCCTTGGGCCTTTTCCCATGCTGAGTATCTCCGGCGCGGCGCTGGCAACCGGCATCGGACAGTGCGTCACCTTAAGCGTCTACCTTATTATTTACTGCACCCACCGCTTCCCCGTACAGCTGCGGCTCAGCTGCATCAAGCCGGACTGGCGGCTGGATGCCAAGCTTTACTCCATCGGCGTTCCCGCCATTCTCAACTTGGCGCTGCCCTCGGTGTTGGTTTCTTTCCTCAACTCTCTGCTGGCCGCTTACTCGCAGGGGTATGTGGTCATTCTGGGTATTTATTATAAGCTGCAAACCTTCCTGTACCTGCCCGCGGGCGGCATTGTGCAGGGCATGCGCCCCCTCATCAGCTATAATTACGGCGCCGGGGAGCATGGCCGCGTGAAAAAGATTTACAACCTTGCCATGGGTATGAACGCCGCCATCATGGCCGCCGGCACCATCATCTGCCTGGTGGGCAGCCCCGCTTTGATCGGCATGTTCACCACCAACGCCGATACCATCGCCGCCGGTCAGGTTGCTTTGCGCATCATCAGCGCGGGCTTCCTGGTATCCACCCTCTCGGTCACGGCCTCCGGCTCGCTGGAAGCACTGGGCAAGGGCACCCAGTCCCTCATCATCTCGCTGTGCCGCTACATCATCATCATGATCCCCGCTGCGTGGATTCTCTGCCGCCTGTTTGGCCCTGTCGGCGTGTGGCACGCTTTCTGGGTCACCGAGCTTCTCAGTGCCCTCGCCGCTGCCTTCGTCTATAAGCACACCGTCAAACTCAACGTCTAATCCCGCCCGGCCCTACGCCGGGTTCTTTTTTATCTATTTCCCACCTCGCCTCATAATTCCTAATTACTAATTCCTCATTCAACTCCTAACTGTTTTCCCTCCTAACTTCAATCTTTCCCCCATTTATGCTATACTATTCCCAACCCGACGCCCCATATCCGGCCATTTTTGCCCCGGTTCCCGCACTGTGTCGTGGTGTTTTTTGCTTCGGCTGTGGTATCATGCAGCTATAGGGAGGATGAATCCAATGGATCAACAGAAAATCGGCACTTTCTTGAAGCAGCTCCGCCAGGAGCGCCAGCTCACCCAGGAAAACCTGGCTGAAATCATGTGCGTGACCAACCGCAGTGTTTCCCGCTGGGAAAACGGTGTCAACCTGCCCGACCTCCCCACCCTCATTCAGCTTGCCGATTTTTACGGCGTGGAGCTGCGTGAACTGTTAGACGGAGAAAGGAAGCCTGATGCTATGAACACCCCCGAAACCAAAAGTGCCACCGAAGAAACCGCCCGCAAGGTTGCGGACTACAGCAATGACGTGATGGAAAAGATAACCCGCCGGTTCCACTATATGTACCTTACCTCGATCATTACAGTTATTATCTACATCGTCATGTACCACTTTGATTTTTCCGGTTTGCCCGTGCTGCAGGCCATCCAGGGTACCTGCCTTGGCATCGGGCTGGGTATGCTGATCGTTGGTGCCATCTTCACCAGCAAGCACGGCAATAAAATCATTGCCTTCAAGGTACAGATGCTGAAACACAAATCATAATAGACATAGCAAAAAGTCCGGCGCTCTGCTGCACATACAGAGCGCCGGACTTCTATATTATGGGAAGATATTGAAGGCTTTCGTCACCCGATACAGGCAGCTGCTTGCCAACTGCCTATATAATAGGTAGATATTTATTCAACGTCCTGCAAAGCGGCGTAGTTTACTTCGCCGGTGCGGACCTTGACCACCTTGGCCACATTGTAAACAAAGATCTTGCCATCACCGATATGGCCGGTGTACAGAACCTTGGTGGCGGTGTCGATGATCTTGTCTACCGGGATCTTGCTGACAACAACTTCAACCTTGACCTTGGGAATCAGGGTTGCGTCGACCTCAGCACCACGGTATTTCTCGCCGCTGCCCTTCTGCAGGCCGCAGCCCATAACCTGGGTAACGGTCATGCCGGTCACGCCGACAGCGTTCATGGCAACTTTCAGGGCCTCAAACTTGGCCAGCTGCACGATCATAACGACCTTGTGCATGCCGGAATCCAAATCAGCGGGCAGGGATTCTTCCTTGACGACCTTGACGGCGGCATTGATTTTGGCTTCGCTTGCCTTGGTGATGTCGTCTTCGCCCAGGTCGGTGTTTTCGTTTATGCTCATCTCAGCGTAAGTCGGGTCAGAGATGGAGAAGCCGGAGTAAGCGGAAGCCAGGCCGTGCTCGTGGATATCCAGGCCGTCGATCTCTTCTTTTTCGGTCACACGCAGGCCGATGGTCTTTTTGATGATGGTAAAGATGACGGTCATGGAAACCAGCACCCAGGCAGCCACGCAGATAACGCCCAAAACCTGAACGCCAAAGAAACGGAAGCCATGGCCGTACAGCAGGCCCTCACTGGTGGAGAACAGGCCGGTTGCAATGGTGCCCCACATGCCGTTCATACAGTGCACGGAAACAGCGCCGACAGGGTCATCAATCTTGACAACGTTATCAAAGAATTCAACGGAGAAGATACAGAGCACACCGGCAACGATGCCGATGATGGCAGCGCCGAACGGATCAACCATATCGCAGCCTGCGGTAATGGCAACCAGACCGGCCAGAGCACCGTTAAAGGTAAGGGAAACATCAGGCTTGCCGTAACGTACCCAGCTGGTGATCAGCGCAGCAACGGTAGCCAGCGCAGCGGCCAAGTTGGTATTGAAGCAGACCAGACCAGCGGAAACCATGGCGTCATCGCTTGCCATTGCCACGGTGGAGCCACCGTTGAACCCGAACCAGCAGAACCACAGGATAAACACGCCCAAAGCCATGGCGGTCAGGTTATGGCCGGGGATTGCGCGGGCCTTGCCGTCCTTGCCGTACTTACCAATACGGGGGCCAAGCATCCAGGCGCCCAGGCAGGCGGTAACGCCGCCAACAAAGTGAACGGCGGTGGAACCGGCAAAATCATGGAAGCCCAGCTGTGCCAGCCAGCCGCCGCCCCAGATCCAGTGGCCGGAGATGGGGTAAACGATCAGGCTGATAGCGGCCGAGTAGCAGCAGTAAGCGCTGAACTTGGTACGCTCTGCCATGGAGCCGGAAACAATGGTTGCTGCCGTTGCACAGAACACGGTCTGGAACACGGCATAAACCCAAAGGGGCACGCCCTCCGGCAGGATGGCGCTGTAGTCACCGCTCATAAAGGGGGCAAAGCCGCCGATGAGCGGGCCGGAACCTGCAAACATGATGCCGAAGCCGACCAGCCAGAAGCACGGTGTGCCGATGCAGAAGTCCATCATGTTTTTCATCAGGATGTTGCCGGTGTTTTTGGCGCGGGTAAAGCCCGCCTCACACAGCGCAAAACCGGCCTGCATAAAGTAGACCAGGAATGCCGCAACCAGCACCCAACAGGTGTTTATGGAACTGAACATTATAATACCTCCCCGGTTTGTAATGCGCTCCCCGCACCGAATGTGCGCGGGAGCCTTGTTCAGGAGGCCCTCTATTCCTCCCGAGCAATATCCAGCGAAAACACAAAAGGCGCTGGCGGAATCACTTCCGTCAGCGCCTTTGCTTTCGATGGCACGAGTATAGCCCCTTTGTGCAAAACTGTCAAGAGCCGGGGCGCGATTTTTACGTTTTACACAACCCAGAACCGAGAAAAAAGAGGGAAACTTTATAAGTCATTCTTTTTTCTCGGCCTCACCGGCGGGCGTTTCTTCCTTTTTGCGGCCGGAGCGGTGCCCGCCCTCCATCTCCCAGTGGAGCATCAGGCTCATCATGGCCCGCAGGGCAAAGGTGGCCGCCAGCGGCACCACCGATTCCAGATTCTGCAGCAGGAAGGTCTTGGCGATCTCCGCCGACATCAGGAACTCCAGCGCCGTGGTCAGGCCGCTGGACATCTCGTGGAGGAAATCGTGCTGGCCATGGAAAAAGGTGGCCCGCACATAGTGGTAGGTGGCCTTGACAAGGCTGGTGACGATGATGAACAGGCCGATGATCTCAGCCAGCCCGGAGATCATCGGCACCGCCGTCTCCAGAAATCCCTCCATGCCGTGGGTGACGATCTGATTGAAATGGTATAACCATGCCATATTAGACTTCCTCGTGTTTCGTATCATAAACCGCCCTTTTCAGGGTGAGCAGGATGTGTTTGGATAAGATTAGTGTATCCGGTTTCCGGGGAAAAGTCAATTGAAGGAACAGCAAAAAAGTTGCCGTACAAACTTACAGGAGTGTACGGCAACTCGGATTTATTTTTTGCATTTATGTTTGGCGAAGGTAGCATTCGTATCATGCGCACGTTTTGCACAGGCCTCATTGTGCTCTGCTGCTTCGTAGTCTTTCCGTGCTGCGGCATAGTGAAAACCGCCTTGCCCGGATTTTGCCATTGACCAGTGACGATCCGCACTGCTTCTAAAACTCTTGGCGCGAGCAGTATACATTTCTTCCGGTGATTTGAAGAAAGCCATGAACAATTCCCCTTTCAAACAAAAATTAGGTTGATAGTCCTCTTTCACGGAAGATATTTTCGAGAGCGGTTATTTGAGGCTTCAGAATAGAGGCTTTCAAAAGGGAATCGTCATCTCTTGCTGGGCCGGATGCATAACTTCTGTATTTACAGATGATGGATTGATGTTCTCGCTTGAGTGCATGACTACTCATTTTTGAGTAGCGACCTTGCCAATACTGCCGCTGGCGTTCGGCTTCCTGATTCGAGATAACGATACCCCGTGCGACGCATTCCTGCTCTAAAGCTGAATTTCGCGCAATTCCATTCAGAATGCCGACGTTATATGGATGTGCTCTCATCTCTCGGTAGAGCTGCTTTAACTGATAATCACTCATCCCTTCAAAGCCCTCTGCATAATCCTGCTGCTTATCCAGCAGTTCAGAACCGGCATCGCAGACGGCATTGAAGATTGACTTGAAAAAGGACATAATAACTCCTCTACTGATGAAAAGCAGCTGTTAAAAACCACCGAAATGTTTTTTCTTTGACTGGCTGGTATTTACAGATTTGGCAAAGTCACTGAAACCGGTATAGGCATCTTTTGCGCCCTCCAAAGGGCTGTCTGAGCCGAGACCGATACTTTGTTTATAAAAGTCCTCCGCAACGATCCAGCCAAGGGTCTCGGTCAATGCAACAGAAGTACCAGCGCTGATGACACCGCCCACAACGGTTCCGACACCGGGGATTCCCTTAATGATGTTGGAGAAAATTGCACGACCCGCCTGACTGGCCATCGTACCACCAAGAATGGATTGAGCGGCAGCCTGTGTCATGGGGATATCGAACACTTTGGCAAGACCCATGATCATGGTCATTTGAGCACCGGTGATGGGAATTGTATCAGCCATAGGAATCGGGATAACACCCGCGGCGGCGGCAGCTGTTGTGGCAGTGTGAATGACAGCGGCGCATTTGCTCTTCAGGTCATCCGGCATTGTAACTTTGGGTTTAGCCATTTTTTCCTCCTTTGAAGGTTGCGCCGCAGTTTGTGCAGCACTTCCTTCCACCCTGATTTTGTACAGTCAATTTTCCACAGTTTGGGCAGCGTTCGCCGCGACCCTTGCTTTGGATCGGAACCACCATTTTGTACCCGCATTTGGTGCACTCACGGTTTTCACCAACTGTTTTGAAAAATGTGAATTGTTTGCAGTTCGGGCAGAGCTTTCCGGCCATTGGCTTCACCTCCATGAAGCAGCAAAAGAGTGTCGAAACTCGATGAATTTTGTCTATAACCATTATATATATATATATCGTCAATTGTTGAGATCGACAAAATTTCAATTGAAAAATGTAAAAAATGACAAAAAACACCCGGAAAGCCTTCTCAATAAAGAAAAGACTCTCCGGGTGAAAAGCGCTTGAAAATATATCCTGCCGCTTCCGCTTACAGCAGGGTCTTGATGTAGGCAGCCAGCTGCTCGTCCTTGCAGGAAGCGAAGAACAGCTCGCTGAACTTCTCACCTGCAATGGCTCCCTTGAGCAGGTCCTGGTCGATGCTCTGCAGGCACTCGATCAGGGGCTTGAAGGTGGCGGCGCGCACATCATCCAGAATGGCCTTGTTCCGCATCTCGGGCACAACGCGCTCCTTGGGGTAGCCCTGACCGTGGCCAAAGCCGAACAGCTTCTCGAAGCAGTACTCGAGGTTCAGCTCGCCGCCCCAGCCAAAGCCCTTGGCAAAGGGCATGGAAACGGCGTTGCCGTCGTTGACGTGGGCAAAGGTGTAAGCGTCCACGGGGTCCTCCACATGGCCGCAGATCACGCCGGGGAAGCTGTTCAGGGCCAGCATGGCACCCTCGCCGGTGCCGCAGCCGGTGATGACGTAGTCGGCCGCGCCGCTGTTCAGCAGGATGGCGGCCAGAATGCCGCACTGAACATAGGTCAGCTGGGCGGCATCCTCGGCGGTGTACATGCCATAGTTGACCACCTCGTGGCCCATGGGCTCCACCACCTTTTTCAGGGCGGCTTCAATGATGCCGTTCTTGGCGGCCTGGCTGTTTTCGTTGATGAGTGCAATCTTCATGGAACATTCCTCCTGTTTTTCGGATACCTCTAGGATACATGAGCGGCGGTGCTCTGTCAAGCGGCCATCAGCCCAGCTTTTTCTTCTGCTGGTGGGCCACGATGGGCATGAGCAGGGGCGTGGGAACGAGCTTCTGGGCCGTGGTGGCAAGGCGCATCAGGATGCTGGGCACGATGATGGTCTTGCGGTGGAGCATCCCGCGCATGGCTTCCTCCACGCAGAGCTCCGGGGTGATGCCCTTGAGGGCGAACACCACGTCGGCGCGGTCGTTGAACTCGGTGTCCACGGGGCCGGGGCAGAGGGCACAGACATAGACCGGGCTGTGCTGCTCCCGCAGCTCCTCAGCCACGCCGCGGGTCAGGCTGACAACGTATGCCTTGGAGGCGTAGTAGCCCGCCATATAGGGCCCGCCCGGCAGCAGGCCCGCCGAGGATGCCACGTTCAGGATGGTGCCAAAGCCCTGGGCTTCCATCTTGCGCAGGGTGAACTTGAACAGCCGGTGCATGGCCAGCACGTTTACCCGCAGCATGGAAAGCTCCTTGCCCGCGTCCGTTTCGGAAAAGGCACCGCAGGCACCAAAGCCCGCGTTGTTGATGAACAGGTCGATGCGCTCGTCTGCCAGTGCTTCGCACAGGGCGGCGATCTGCGCATCCTGCTCAAGGTCGGCGGGTACGATGCGGCAGAGGGTGCCGTGTTTCGCCCGGAGCTCGGCGGCAAGGGTCTCCAGCCGGTCGCGGCGGCGGGCGGTCAGAATGAGCCGGAAGCCCAGCCGGGCATAGCGGCGGGCAAACTCCCGCCCGATGCCGGAGGACGCGCCGGTGATCCAGACAGTTTTGGTTGACATAAGCATTCTCCTTTTCTGCGGAAACTCCATTGCCTCTATTCTATCACGGCAGCGGGTGGGAATCCATGCAAAAATTCAAGAAAAAGCTATCCCTTGTTGCCCGGGAAAATTTGGAGTATAATAGACTCAAAGAACAGCGCACTGACGCAGGAGGAAAGAAAAATGAACAAACCGGTATTGGTGGTCATGGCTGCCGGCATGGGCAGCCGTTACGGCGGCATGAAGCAGATCGACCCGGTGGGCCCCAAGGGTCAGCCCATTGTGGAGTACTCCCTGTACGATGCCCACCGCGCAGGCTTTGAGACCGTGATCTTTGTCATCAAGCACGAGATCGAGGAGGCCTTCAAAGCCGCCATCGGCGACCGCGTCTCTCAGGGTATGAACGTGAAATACGCTTTCCAGCAGCTGGAAGAGCTGCCCGCAGGCTACACCGTGCCGGAAGGCCGGGTCAAGCCCTGGGGCACCTGCCACGCCGTGCTGGCCGCAAAAGACCTCATTGATGGGCCCTTCGCCGTCATCAACGCGGACGATTACTACGGCCCCGAGGCCTTCAAGGTCATCTATGAGTATCTGTCCACCCATCAGGACGGCGCAGTTTACGATTACTGCATGGTGAGCTACCTGCTCAAGAACACCGTCTCCGAGAACGGCACCGTCTCCCGCGGTGTCTGCGTGGTGAACCCGGACGGCACCCTGCACAGCGTGACCGAGCGCACCGGCATTGAGACCTATGAGGGCGGCATCCGCTGCACCTCCCTCACCGGTGAGGGCACGGATGACCTGCCGGTGGAAGCACCTGTCAGCATGAATCTGTGGGGCTTCGGCAAGAGCTTCCTGGACGAGGCCGACCGCCGCTTTGCAGGCTGGCTGCATGAGAATCTGCCCGAGAACCCCCTCAAATGCGAGTATTTCCTGCCCACCGTGGCCAGCGAGCTCATCGATGAGGGCAAGGCGGCAGTCACCGTGCTCAAGAGCACCGATAAGTGGTACGGCGTGACCTACCGCGAGGATAAGCCCACCGTGGTGGCCGCCATCGCCCAGAAAACCCAGGAGGGCCTGTACCCCGAGGATCTGTGGGCGTGATAAGCTGAAACAGGCGCAGATGCGAAACAAAATCTGTGGCGGCCCTCTTGACTTTTTGCGCAGGAGTGCATATACTAAAGTTGTAGATGAGACTACGGAACCATTCCATGGTTCCACCAAAGCAACAAGAAGCCCCCTCGGTACTGCGAATACCGAGGGGGCTTCTGCTGTATTATCTGCAGCGGTCAGGGTCAGTGCCTGCGCTCGTACTTCAGGCGCTCCCGCAGCTCATCCAGAGAGCGGTGCTTTTCGCCGTGGCGCAGCTTGGGGTAAGCGCGGAGCATACGGCCCTTGCCCAGCAGATGGGTGCCGCGGCGGGTGCGGGCCTGCATGACCTGCGCACGGGCTGCCAGCTCTTCCTTGAGCTGTTCCAGCTGCAGGAATGCGGTGGTCTGCTCGGCTTTGCCCTGCGCGGCCAGCTTGACGGCCTTGGCCGCTTCGGCGGCGTTGAGGCGGGCGGTGGTCTGCATTTTTTCATCTGTCACGATGCGGTCGTTCTCCACGGCGGCACCGATTTTCCGGGCCAGCGCCGTACTGCCCGCAACGCCCAGAGCCACAAACACACCCGCCAGCTCCACCACATCGCCGCCGGACAGCTGGACACCGGTGACTTTCTGCTCGCCGAGGATCGCGTCGATTTTTTCCGGCCGGACAGTCACCTCCGGCGGAAACTCTGCCGCCAGCGGCGCACCATTCAGCAGGAGGGTGACACTGGCCGCCACCGGCAGGAGCGCCTGCACCTCATGCAGGGCGTATTCGCCGCTGCCTACCACGGCCACATCTTTGCCGCGATAGAAAAAGGCATCGCAGGTGGCGCAATAGCTGACGCCGTGGCCCTCAAGGCCCGCCAGCCCCGGGATGCGGGGCGTCGCCCGCGAAGCACCTGTGGCGAGGACAACAGCGTCCGCCGGGTAATCTCCATCGAGGGTTTCTACAGTGAGTTTATCGGTATAGGTCAGACCCACGGCCTCGGTGGTCACAAATTTAACGCCCACAGCCTTGGCCCCCTCGATGCCCTGACGCTCCAATTCCGCACCCGAGATGGGGGCGGCGAAGCCGTAGTAGTTCTGGATAAGCTCTGCACGGTCAAGCGCACCCGGCCCCCGAGTGAGGACGGTGGTGTCCACCCCCGCACGGGCAGTGTACAGCGCGGCGGACGCCCCCGCCGGGCCGGAGCCGATGATGACGATGTTGGACATAGTGGGCCTCCTTGTACTTCCTGTATTATCGTAAAATCAGTTACTTTCTTTGCGCGCCGACGGCGCGGGGCAGAGCGCTTTTTCATTAAGGCTGATTGTTCTCTTTTGATGTCAAAAGAGAACCAGAAAACCACCAGCGATTTCGACGCGCTGGATCCACGAGAAAGGGGCTGCTCGCCCCTTTCAGACCCCAAAGGAGAAGTCGAAACGGAAAAAAGCTAGCCGCTTCGCTAAACGCTTTTTTCTCGTTTCTCCGATTTGCTACTTCGTAGCTAATCAGAGCCGCTGCGGAATGCGGCGCATCTCTCCCGAGCGCTCGAGGCTGCTGGCGGCAGCGTCCAGCGCAAAGGCCAGCGCTGCGCCCAGCACCACGTCGATGCAGCTGTGCTGCTTGAGCAGCATGGTGGACAGGATGATGGCCGCGCCCAGAACATTCGCGGCGGGCCGCATCCAGCGGCGGCCCGGCTCGTCGAAGCAGCGGCTCCGGCGGTAGCCGATCATCAGGGTCACCGAGTTGAAAACGTGGATGGATGGGCAGACGTTCCGGGCGGTGTCAACGGCATAGAGCATCCGCACCAGACGGGCGAAGATGTCGCTGCCATATACCCGGTAAGGCCGCAGAGCAAGCCCTGTGGGCAGAAGGACATAACAGCTCAGTGCGATGGTCATGCCGGTGAAGAGGCACAGGCAGACCCGCCAGAAGTCGCTGCGCTCGCCGTGCCGCAGCAGATAGAACAGGGTAAAGGGTATCCACGCGAACCATGCAAAATAGGGGACGATAGCGTACTTGCAGAAAGGGATGACATCATCCAGCTGGCAGTGTACCCAGATGGCAGGGACGGTGATATTCACCTCGAGCCAGTGGAACGCGGTCAGATAAAATACAGTGTAAAGAGCCATGAAAGAGATGGGATGACGTGCGATCCAGCTGCGCATCAGTAACACTTCCTTTTAGGGGCGGTATTCCATTTCACCCCGGCTTCATAGCATTATACGCCCCAATCATGAACAAAACAAGACAAAAATTTGACAATCTTACTAAAACACCCTGCGAAAAACTGTGCAGATAGTCGAGCTGTTTTTAAACAAAAACAAGCCGCTGCCAACTGGCAGCGGCTTGTTGCTTGAAGTTCAAGCAATGCCGTCCGGAATGGGTACACTCAGACGGCGGCGAAACTCAGGTGAGTATGCCGGGCTGTTATGCAGCCTTCTTCTGGGTATTCTTCTTGGTCGCGTGCAGGAAGATGGCCAGCATTGCGATGGCGAAGATGACGCCGAAGGGATATGCAACAGCGGTGTTGTAGATGGTAGCGCCCTCAGCGGTCTTGCTGTTGAGGAGGCCGCCCAGGCACTCAGGAGCCAGAACGAAGTAAGTAGAAGAAACTGCGCTCATGAAGGTAGCAGGCACGGCGGTGATCCAGAAGTTCTTCTTCTCCTTGAACAGGTACATGGAAGCAGCCCACA
>ERZ773245.740-NODE-740-length-30920-cov-17.117577_pt1 | contig 30920 bp, 26 predicted proteins | sample MGYA00580988_ERZ773245 | MGnify/ENA primary metagenome ERZ773245 (study PRJEB29015, sample SAMEA2737792) | human gut metagenome | biome: human gut; feature: human-associated habitat; material: faeces | place: China | collected 2012 ... | reverse complement strand
TAGAATGCTTTTACGAAAAGCTTTCGTAAATTTGCACTTGCTATTTGAATTCGCGCCTGCACTCGGGAATGGCAAAAAATAACAATTTTCAAACAATGCGAGGAGGCTGAGGTGGCACGCGCACAGATGGTCAGTGAGATAGGCTATTTCATCCTGCCTTCAGAGCTCCAGCTTATAGCATCAAGTGGGGGGTTAATTCCATCCTCATCAACGACGAGCGTTTGGCGTCCGCAGGCGTGTAAGTTCCCAAAAGCAAGGCAGACCTCGACTTCACTATATACTTGCTCTTCTGGCTTGCTACCGACGGCACGGCGGCCATCGTAGAGTTCTGCCGGCGTAACGGCTCTACACGAGTTTCGTCTCCGATACCCTCAAGCTACTTTAACACGCATTAACCTGATAACTATTCGTTCTTGCGCGTACGCGAGCTTATCCAAATTATGGTGTTGCTAACCCAAATTACGGAAGGCCTTCTCCTTCTGTTCTGTCTAAGATGATACCAAGCCTCAGACAGCACAGCCCAGAAGCATATTAGTTAGATGAGGTACACAATGGGGAAGAAAGTCAAATGCAGATGAGAAAAACCATGCCAATATCTTGAACTTGCGTGAAGGCAGATGTGGAGCAAGCTTGTAGATATCAATGGTACAATTTGTAAATAAAAAAGATATAGGTGAACCGATATGATATGATGCTTTGCTAAAGGCAGATTTTTTGTTTAGGTAGGGTGAAAAGGATTGATTGTGACGTACAAATCGTATTCTGCAAGAAAAAACAATTGGAAAATTTTGATGATTAAAAGAAAAGTAGTATCTTTGCAGTAACATACTCACCCCGCTTCCCACAAGAACAGCGCGCTCAGGGTGGGTCTTTTTGTATATAGACATGGCTAAAATTGCGTGTCCAAAACAGATAAAATCGTTTGATGACCAGATAAGCATTCTGAAAAGCAGAGGCATGGTGATCAAAGATGAGGTGCGCGCAAAACAGATTCTTCAGAACATCAGCTATTATCGTCTCAGTGGTTATTGGTATCCACTCTTGGCCGATAAACAGCAGCATCTGTTTAAGCCTGGAAGTACTTTTGAACAGGCATACGATCTCTACAAGTTTGATAGCGAACTTCGCAAGATGATTCTGTCGGAGATAGAGAAAATAGAGGTTGCTGTTCGTACCCAATTGGCTTATGTTATGTCACAGAACTATGGTGGGTGGTGGTTTCAAGATACGACATTGTTTGCTAATCCGGCAAAATTGGCAAAGACAATATCAAACATGGATGAGGAACTTGAAAGGAGCGATGAGGAATTCATTAAGGCTTTCAAGTCCAAATATACCAATCATTTCCCTCCAAGTTGGATAATGCTTGAGATTACGACATTCGGTACGATGTCTATTTTGTACAGCAACCTAAATGGTGGCAGATGCAAACGCCAGATAGCCAAGTACTTTGGCGTGGCTGACACAGTAATGGTATCTTGGCTCCATGCTATGACATATATAAGAAATGTGTGCGCTCATCATAGTCGTTTATGGAATAGGACGCTTGGCATCAGTCCGATTATGCCACGCCGAACAGCAAATTCCTTTGTTTCCCTACCTGCAAAGGGAACACGACATGTCTATTTCATTCTTGCCATCATACAGTATTGGTTGAACATTGTTAACCCGTCCAATACATTCAAGACTAAGATAATGACCTTGCTGTCCAAATATCCAAACATTGATGTATCTGCTATGGGCTTTCCTGCCAGGTGGGAGAATGAAACTCTTTGGCTATAGTTGCTCACGATCCATAAGCAAGTGCCGGGTTGTAAGTGGATTTTTAAAGTTGACGTTATCAAACGTTAATCTCTTCTTCGCCGTTTCTTCCTCTACTCTCATCCTTATTGATGTCTGTTTTTCTCTATTTATTCCTATGTTATAAGCGACTCATATTTGTCCCAAGTAATGACAAGTAGTTGATAATCAGTATTGTGTATTTTCGAGGAAGTGAAGTAAGCAAGGAACGAAGGCAATGGCAAGTTCGCTTGCCATTGCTGAGTGACGACGCTTGCTAGACAAGAGTCAAAGAAGATTATCATTCGTACATAAATAAAAATCCCACGCGACCATAGTGGTTACGTGGGATTTTTGTTTGACGGTGCATATTTGCGAAGTTGGTCGAAATAGCGCTTGTGCGCTTCTTCTCCCTTGCGCTTGGCATCCAAGGCAGCCCCATGCATAATCTGAGCAAGGATCTCGTCAGAGGGCTCCTCCATGCTTATGAGTTTGAGAGAATGATATTTAGTGATTTTTAGCTAAATTAATTTACACTGATTATCAATAAGCTATAACTTTGTGATTGTTAACGATAGGCTGTAAAAGCCTATTTCGAACCGATTTTGTTTTCCCATTGTTTTCCCGATTTATGTTGGGATTATTCATGGACATAACTAACGACTATAGTATGGGAGCTAAGAAACTACAGACAACATTCCGAACTTCAAGATTCGGAAACTGCACATTCTCGCTTGTCCTCGACGAGCGACACTCTAAAAGCGGCAGAGATACTTATACTGTCGCAATGCGCTATACCATAGACCGCAAGTCATGGTACCAGTTTGTTGAAGGTGAATACACCGAAGACGAATTCTCAAAAGTCTGCACACTAAATTCAAAAGCAGTGCGCTCAGATTTGTATGAAAAGAAGATGGTGTTTGATAATCTGTTTAACAAATATTCAAACATTGTTGCTAAGCTCGGTGGTAACATTTCGTTAGATCGCTTAAAGGCAGTAATAATGGGCGTTGGCACGCATAAGGAGGCAACGTTCATGGATGTTTGGTTACAGATTATCAACCGTTTCAGAACTGAAAACGGTGGAGAACGCTACACTACCCGCCGAGCTGTATGAATATGCATTGTAGTCGTTCAAAAAGATTATGTGGAAGCATCCTATTGTCGGCTTCAAAATAGGTAAAGACGAGATTGAACAATGGAGTGACGGTATGAAAAATGGCGTCAAGGATAAAGATGGTAATCTTGTTGGTAAGATTAGTGATACCACTCGTGGAATTTATCTTCGTTGCTGCCGTGCCGTTTGGAATGAGTGCGTACGCCAAGGCTATCTCGTCAATAAGCAATATCCCTTTTCAAATATACGTCAGAAAGATCTTGTTTCCATTCCAAACGGCAAGACCTGCAAAGACCGATACCTGACAGTGGAGCAGATGACCCGCCTTTATGAGGTGTTCATCAATAATGAGGCCTCTGATAAATGGAAGGCAGGCTATGCAGAAAAGGCTCACCAGTCTCTCGGACTCTTCCTGGTACAATATCTTTGCAATGGTTTCAACCTTGTTGATGCAAGCGAACTTCGCTATACTTCGTTCTATTTTAACTCTGAAAGACGGGCGTTCAAGTTCAATCGCATCAAGACAACTAATCGCAGTGAAAATGGTTCTGAGGTAATCATCCCTAATATTCCGCCACTGCAACGGATTCTTGATGACATAGCAGCGCCTCCGAAGTTGAACGCTTTGGTCTTCCCATATATTCTTGATGGTGCAACCAGCAAGGCTGATAAGCGAGTACGCACATCAGCAGAAAACTCGAACATTCAGGACAGGGTAATAAAGATCTGTAAGGATGTGCTCAACTGGGAAGTGCGTCCATCGGGAACTTGGTACCGACACTCATTTGCAACGAATTTACGTAATGCCGGTGTTGACATCAACTATATCTCTGAGAGTATGGGGCATTCCACCAATGAGCATTCTATCACAGAGCTCTACATCGACCATTATCCCTTGGAGAAACAAATGGAGTACAATTCCCTTTTGCTGAACATCGATAGCAAGAAAAAACCAAAGCGCGACGAACTCGTTGAGCAGCTTTCTTCTCTATCTACAGAAGAATTGGCAGAACTGCTTGCAAGAAAGAAATAAAAGTTTTATCTTTGGACAAAATTTCGTTATGGAACAGAAAGGAATCAGCAAACAGACAAATACTGGAGGACTCTCGCCAGAGATGTATTCTAAAGTGCTATCAAGCATAAAAGAAATTAATGGTCAATCAGTAATTCTTGATGCAGATGTAGCAACTCTTTATGGTGTGGAAACAAGAGTAGTAAACCAGGCCGTAAAAAGAAACTTGGAACGTTTTCCTAGCGATTATCGCTTTCAACTTTCTGAAGATGATATTCAAAACTTGAAATCACAAAATGTGACTTCAAGTTGGGGCGGTAACAGAAAGCTACCATATGCATTCACTGAGAAAGGTCTATATATGCTCGCTACTATACTTAAGAGTCGCAGGGCAGTAGAAGTTAGTTTTTCAATCATAGAGACTTTTGCCAAGGTTCGAAGTTTGAAGAGTGAATTGGTGTCTTTGCACAAGGAAAAAGATAAAAGCAAGCAAGCTGAGAGGATGCACCGATTCAGTGAATTACTCTCTGATATTGTCATGCCAGACTTAGAAACGACAGAAACGGAATCAACATTGGAACTTAACTTTTTCATAGGTAAGATTAAGCATACTGTGAAACGAGTAAAGAGGAATAATGGAAGTGATAAAGAGGAGGACACATAATAAAAGAAATGGCTATGAACGAGATAGAAAGAAGAGAAGATGCTTTGTTTAAGCATGTGGCGGATCTGATAGAGCAGTCTCGCCAGCACATCAAGAAAGCAGTAGACACTACCATGGTATATACTTACTATGGCATAGGAAAGTATATTGTGGAGGATGAGCAGGAAGGCAAGAAATACGCTCAATACGGTAAGTCTGTTTTACAACGTTTATCTGACAAATTGACAATACAATTTGGTAATGGATGGTCCGTTGATACGTTGGAAAAGGCTAGAAAGTTCTACTCGCTTTATTCAAAATCCGCAACACTGTCGCGGAATTCTGGCAAAGACATTTCCACTAAACCAAAACTAATTTCCAACGAAGCTAACAAATCCGCTACACCGTTGCGGAATTTCGTCCTTTCCTGGTCTCATTATCTCGTTCTCATGCGCATCAAGAACGATGACGAACGTAGCTTCTATGAGATAGAGTGTGCTAAACAGAACTGGAGTGTGAGGCAATTGCAACGCCAGTACAACTCTAGCCTTTATGAGCGCCTTGCTCTAAGTAGAGACAAGGACGAAGTAATGCGCCTCGCCAAGGAAGGACAGACTGTGGAAAAGCCCTCAGATGTAATCAAGAATCCGATTACTTTGGAGTTTCTGGGACTTAAGCCGGAGGCAGCTTACTCTGAAAGTAAACTTGAAAGTGCCATTATTGACAAACTTCAAGATTTTCTTCTTGAACTCGGCAAAGGCTTCCTTTTTGAAGCAAGACAAAAACGTTTCACATTCGATGAGGATAATTTCTATGTTGACCTTGTCTGTTATAATCGCCAGCTGCAATGTTACGTTCTAATAGACCTCAAAATAGACAAACTTACGCATCAGGACTTAGGTCAAATGCAGATGTATGTCAACTACTTCGACCGCTATGTCAAATTGGACTTTGAAAAGCCGACGATTGGCATATTGTTGTGCAAAGAGAAAAATGACGCATTGGTGGAGCTGACTCTCCCCAAAGATGCCAATGTCTATGCAGCGCAATATGCCCTCTATTTGCCCGACAAAAAACTTCTGCAAGATAAGCTGAATGAGTGGACAGCAGAATATGAAGAGAACAAGAAATAAACAGAGCAATAAGAGTTTGAAAAATTATGGAAATATCTCATTTATCACAAGAATATATACAGGCTGTCAAGGACATAAAGAGCGCAATACTCAAGAGCCGGTACATGGCTGCCAAGAAAGCCAACAAGGAGTTGCTGAAACTTTACTACTCAGTTGGAGGCTATGTTTCTGCACACAGTCGTGACGGATATTGGGGAAGCAATGCAATTGAGACAATATCCAAAGGACTACAGCAAGAGCTTCCTGGACTACGTGGATTCTCTGCAACCAATATAAGGAACATGAGAATTTTCTATGAACAGTGGAGCTCTTATCTAAATCGTCAGACACTGTCTGATGATTTGAAAGATAATACAATTTTGGGTATCTACCAGATTCATCAGACAGTATCTGATGAATTTCCATCGGAAGATTTTATGTCAATCGGATTTTCTCAGCATATGGAAATAATATTCAAGGTCAACTCTTTAGAAGAGAGACTGTTTTATATTCATAGGTGTGCCGTTGAGTTCTGGAGTTATAGGGAATTGCAACGTCAGATAAAGTCCGACTTATACCACAAGGAAGGCACTATTAAACAGACTAACTTCACCAAGACCATCAGCGATGATGATTTCAAGCGCAAGGCTTTGAGGTCATTCAAGGATGAATATCTCTTGGACTTCATAAACATCGAAGACCCAGAGGACGTGGATGAGCGCGTTATTGAACAAAGTATAATCCAGAACATCAAGAACTTCATAATGGCTTTCGGCAAGGACTTCGCATTCCTTGGCAATCAATACCATCTAGAAGTGGAAGGGCATGACTTCTATGTTGCTATCCAAATAATTGGATGATATTTATCGTTTATTAACTTTCTATTATTGTTTAATTATCAATCACTTAGTGTGAAGTGGAGAGCTTATTGCCTTTTGAAAGAGACACCAACACCTATCCCTGACATTTTGCCAGGGTATGGTCATTGCATCAAAAAACAGGGCCTACCGGACAAACTTCTATGAGAGGACACGGACGTATCCGTACCACAATTTACTTCTTCAGAGGATAGGTAAAGGCGCAACAAACTATTTTAAGGACAAAGTCAGTAAGACTCGTCAGTCATGGAAAGGAGTCGCCTTATCAAAAGTTGGCCAATAGGCACCTGTAATTATCTTATATTTCCCAATGGTATGGTTCATACGTCCTTTTGTTTTTCAGTACGGAGAAAATGATGTTGGACATCTTCCTCGCAATTTTTATGATTGCCTCTTGTGGATTCATCTTCCGCTTGTATGCAACGTATGCCTGTCCGAGGCCATAGTCACGGGATATTGCGATCCAGCAGGTCTCTATTATCATCGGACCGAGCTGCTTGTTACCCCTGAATGTCTTCTCGCCGTGGGATTCCTTGTCTCCGCTACTGTGGCTGGTCGGGATCAGGCCGAGGTAGCTGGCGAACTGCTTCTCGTTCTTGAATCTTGTCACATCGTAGATCTCTGTCAGTATGGACATTGCCACAATAGTCCCAATACCAGGGATGCCCCTCAACAGCTCGTAGTTGTCCTTGTACCTGTCAAGCAAGGCGAGCTTACGCACCTCTCTTGTCGCAGTGAGCAACGTCGACCGCAGGGTTTCGACCTGCATAATGAGAAGGTCAAGAGACTTGCGTGTCGGTGAGAGCAGCGTGACGTCTTCCTTGAGCCATTTGATGAAACCCCGTGACCAGTGAGTGCCTGGCTTTGCGAATCTTTCAGGCATCTCCACACCATTGCAATGGAGCATATGCTTGACTCGGGACTTGTAACCGCCGAGTTGCTTTTGGATTGTCTTTCTGATTCTTAACACGGAACGGTCGTCTATGTTCTCACGCTCACGGATGTATACCGGGCGTATCTCGTCCGCACGAAGTGAGCGGGCAAGTTTCAGCGCATCAACCTTGTCTGTCTTCATCACCTCCTCGTACTGGGTGGTGGGAACATCTGCCGCGTGTGTTACAACGCAGTCTATATTGTATTCCTTGAGGGCGTAGTAAGTGGAGAAGCCGCTGAAGCCCGACTCATAAACTGCATGGTATTCGCCATCTGGGAAATTTCTACTCAAAAAGTCAAAGAGCACTTTTGCCGAGGAAGCCTGAGAGTATCTCTTGGCAAATCCAGACTCGGTCAGCACTGCGACCTCCCAAGTTCTGGCGTGGACATCGATTCCTACAAAAATCTTTTGTCCTTTGAAGGAAATTTTGTTCCTTTGCATATTGGTACGGTTTTAATTGTTATTGTATATTGTTCTTTCATTTTGCAAAAATACAATCCAATTATTACCGTGCCAACTTTCTAATCATCTTTTTTTGATTTTCCTTTCATCGCATTGAGATATGCGAGGGTTCTCGAAGCGAAGCGGAGAGGTTCATCGCGTCTCTCAATGCGAAAAAATCTATACTCCGCAGGGTATCAATGAGCACGTCGGTCGGTTCGCAGGTGCAAACATAGTAACTATTATATTGATTTGCTATTCTTTTCCCGGAAGTTACGCAGTCTGGTAGCGTTTGAATTGAAACGTGGTGAGTTCAAACCTGAATACACAGGTAAATTGAATTTCTATCTCTCTGCCCTTGATGAATACGTCAAACTGCCTGACGAGAACCCATCAATCGGCATTGTACTGTGCAAATCTAAGAATGACAAAATCGTAGAATTGTCTTTTCGTGACACATCTAAGCCAATGGGTGTCGCCACATACAGAACATCAAGTGAACTGCCAAAAGAGCTGCGCGATGCTCTGCCTGATATGGACGATTTAAAGAAACTCCTGTAGTATATTTGCTTTGCAAAAACTCACGTATAACCTGCGGAAACTTACTTTTTTAAGTACTTTCCGCAGATTATACGCACACTTTTGCGAAAAACTTCGTAACGAAATTATTCGCAAAGGATCAATCCCACCAAGAAAACAACCTGTATTCTCGTATAATATTGTACAGATGCCATGCTTTGGCTTTACGAAGATCTTCTTTAAAATGCTCGTACCGCCACTTCTCTTCTTTAACATTATCTTTTTTCATGGAATACAAACTACATTGCTCTGATAGGAATCGTTTCCAATTATGAGTATTGACATATTTTGGATAATCAGGTATCATACTCTTGAACTTAGATTCCATCGTATAGCAATCTTCCCCAGGAATCTTATGAAAATGCACTTCAATAAAACTTCCCACTTCATCACTCCATATATTTGTTGCTCTTTCATAGTCAAGAGTAATGTCAAGCAAACGGATGCAAATGTTCAAATCTCTAACAACTAGATGATTATCATAGGCAATATTTGACACAGAGAAATATTTGACCATACGTTTCATCTTCTTCCTTTCAAGAAAGAGAAGATAACAGAAGTCCCAATCCCTATCGTTTTGCAAGAGATGCTTATAAGCTCTCACAACATTGTCTTTCTTTTTGCGTCCCATTTTTATTAGAATCTTTACTTTAGCCAATAGGCAACATTAGTCTTATGTTCAATCTGAAAAAGAATCTTCTCCTTTACCTGCTTCCAACTTAGTGGCGTAAAGCCATTGAGGTCAACACCTACGTCATACTGATAAGGAAAGCAGCGCTCTACACGCGAGGTGTCAAGACCGGTACTTCCCTTCTTCAGATGCAGGTGTCCAAACAACTGCCATGTTGGCTTCTGCTTATTATATGTTCCTCCATAGCATAGAAATGGGTAGTGGTTCAAATATACTTTTTGACCTTCAACCTCTATATACATTTGTTGTGTAACCAAATCAAACATCTTGTCAAGGCGTTCCTGGTTCTGAATATTCTGCTTGAAATCATGGTTGCCAAGAATAAGAACTATATGACCATTCAACTGCTCTCGGATTGGCTCCCATACGTTAAACCCGCCAAAAGCGAAGTCGCCAAGATGGAAAACTGTATCTTCCGGGCCTACCACATTGTTCCAATTCTTGATAATAGTATTGTTCATCTCGCCAACGTTCTTAAACGGACGTCCGCAGAACTTCATGATATTCGCATGACTGAAATGAGTATCAGAAGTGAAAAACAGATGTTCCCCACTCTCATAACTTCTATGTTGCTATCCAAATAATTGGATGATATTTATCGTTTATTAACTTTCTATTATTGTTTAATTATCAATCACTTAGTGTGAAGTGGAGAGCTTATTGCCTTTTGAAAGAGACACCAACACCTATCCCTGACATTTTGCCAGGGTATGGTCATTGCATCAAAAAACAGGGCCTACCGGACAAACTTCTATGAGAGGACACGGACGTATCCGTACCACAATTTACTTCTTCAGAGGATAGGTAAAGGCGCAACAAACTATTTTAAGGACAAAGTCAGTAAGACTCGTCAGTCATGGAAAGGAGTCGCCTTATCAAAAGTTGGCCAATAGGCACCTGTAATTATCTTATATTTCCCAATGGTATGGTTCATACGTCCTTTTGTTTTTCAGTACGGAGAAAATGATGTTGGACATCTTCCTCGCAATTTTTATGATTGCCTCTTGTGGATTCATCTTCCGCTTGTATGCAACGTATGCCTGTCCGAGGCCATAGTCACGGGATATTGCGATCCAGCAGGTCTCTATTATCATCGGACCGAGCTGCTTGTTACCCCTGAATGTCTTCTCGCCGTGGGATTCCTTGTCTCCGCTACTGTGGCTGGTCGGGATCAGGCCGAGGTAGCTGGCGAACTGCTTCTCGTTCTTGAATCTTGTCACATCGTAGATCTCTGTCAGTATGGACATTGCCACAATAGTCCCAATACCAGGGATGCCCCTCAACAGCTCGTAGTTGTCCTTGTACCTGTCAAGCAAGGCGAGCTTACGCACCTCTCTTGTCGCAGTGAGCAACGTCGACCGCAGGGTTTCGACCTGCATAATGAGAAGGTCAAGAGACTTGCGTGTCGGTGAGAGCAGCGTGACGTCTTCCTTGAGCCATTTGATGAAACCCCGTGACCAGTGAGTGCCTGGCTTTGCGAATCTTTCAGGCATCTCCACACCATTGCAATGGAGCATATGCTTGACTCGGGACTTGTAACCGCCGAGTTGCTTTTGGATTGTCTTTCTGATTCTTAACACGGAACGGTCGTCTATGTTCTCACGCTCACGGATGTATACCGGGCGTATCTCGTCCGCACGAAGTGAGCGGGCAAGTTTCAGCGCATCAACCTTGTCTGTCTTCATCACCTCCTCGTACTGGGTGGTGGGAACATCTGCCGCGTGTGTTACAACGCAGTCTATATTGTATTCCTTGAGGGCGTAGTAAGTGGAGAAGCCGCTGAAGCCCGACTCATAAACTGCATGGTATTCGCCATCTGGGAAATTTCTACTCAAAAAGTCAAAGAGCACTTTTGCCGAGGAAGCCTGAGAGTATCTCTTGGCAAATCCAGACTCGGTCAGCACTGCGACCTCCCAAGTTCTGGCGTGGACATCGATTCCTACAAAAATCTTTTGTCCTTTGAAGGAAATTTTGTTCCTTTGCATATTGGTACGGTTTTAATTGTTATTGTATATTGTTCTTTCATTTTGCAAAAATACAATCCAATTATTACCGTGCCAACTTTCTAATCATCTTTTTTTGATTTTCCTTTCATCGCATTGAGATATGCGAGGGTTCTCGAAGCGAAGCGGAGAGGTTCATCGCGTCTCTCAATGCGAAAAAATCTATACTCCGCAGGGTATCAATGAGCACGTCGGTCGGTTCGCAGGTGCAAACATAGTAACTATATTTTACCTTCTTGCCGTCATTCATAACATTGAAAGTTTAAAGGCGGTACCGGCGAAATTGCCGGTACCAACCAAATTAATAATAGATCTGCTTCTTGAGAAGGTCAGCGCAGAGTTTGTTGAGTTCCTTGTTCAGAACTCTCTGCTCACTCTTGTCAAGAGCGCCATACCGCGAACCGAACTCCTTCATGAAGTCGGTCAAGGCATCCTTTGAGAGCAAGCCCATCATGCGACCAAACTCCTTAGTCATGTTCACTGGACCGGTCTTACTAAGGACATTGTTCAAACGGTTTTCAGTAACGAATGCCGATGCTTCACCGATAAGCGACTTAAGCTCATCGCTATAGGTCACCTCATGAGCCAATTTGGCATCGTGCTTCTTCACGCGCTTCTTCTCCGCAAAACGAGCGTTCTTGTTCTTGATAAGCACTCTGCAACCATTCCTAAGATAGGTCGGCGTAACAGGTCTGATAACTACGCCCTCGCAGATATTGTCTGCAATCGGTGGCAAGCCGAGCCATTTTGAAATGTGGCTCTGAAACTCATTCGGATACTTAAGGCACTCTGCCAAAGTTCCTTTGAAGAGAGTCTTCGCATAGAAGATATGATTCTTCTCGAAGAGGGCGTTAGCCTCGTCTACAGGCAGATACTCGCGCTTACCGTCAGCAATGATTGCAATATCAAAGCCATAAAACTCATGCCCTGGAGTATAAAACACGCCTTTCTGAATGATTGGCAGTTTCTTGTCAACCTTCACGTCCGGGTGAGAGTATACACCACCGAACATCTCGCCATAGACTTGAACCTGAGTTGCAGTAGGATGAGCCTTCTTCACTTCCTCCCACAAAGCCTTGATTTTTTCCTCATAGCGAGGAATAAGTTCAGTCTGGTCATAGAAGTTCTCGCCGTTCGCCATCACAGCAGTACGCTTGGCGAACTCCAAGCATTCTCCGTCATAAAGGAAACTGGTGTTTGAACCATGCACTTTCTCCTGCACCACATACTGCATGTCGGCAGGCACTTCTCTAATCACTTTCTCCATGAACTCCTTGTTGAAGGAGTTTTCAATCTCTGTGTACTTTTTAAATTCCATCACGGAATCCTTTCTGTACGTAACCAATACGCACATTAAACGGTTAAACATAGCCTATCAATCGGGTAGATAAGCATAATAATTCTCTTACCCTCAGCCAACGTCTGCATCTGACAACTGCCAAGAGCTTTCAGCCATGTTATATTTTTGAGAAGTGAAACTAATGGAATGGCTGGTAAGACCATTCTATAAGATTCTTTAGGGTCGTTTTGTAGAAAACGGTGGCAAAGGTATAACATAATTTTCAACTATGCAACTTTTTCTAATATTTTTATTGCAACCTATCTAAAGGCGACATCCGAAATATCAACTGCAAATTTAGGCACTATAATCTCATTTTCCAAATTTCTGACATTTTTTGAGATTTGTTAAGTGGTTGTCATACAACACGTTTGTGGGAACTTTCAATTTGATAGTGATTTTCATTTGCATATTGCAACTTAATGAAAACATATGGAAACAACTGCAAACGAATGATAAGTTGGGTTCAAAAAACGCCGAAAAACAGTAAGCAACACTATTTAATATAATAGTTAAATTATATTGCGAGAAAAAATTGTGCTTTCTAGCTTTTCCTTTTTTGATAATTGGTAGAAATTGAACATCATTTTTACAGATAAACAAAAAATTAAAAAATGATCTTTTTTATAAATTATTCTTTTTAACTTTGTAGAGTCGAACAAAAGCATTAGGATTTGATAGAATACAATGATGGTAAAGGATTCCCTTGCTATAATGATATTGTAACAAGAAAGAACTTGAAGATCGGCATTATTGATGCCGATCTTTTAGATCATGGTACTCGACATCCCAATCTCGCGTTGCTTAAGATTTCTTCGTTTTGTAAGAAAAATGGTCATAATGTAAATCTTATTTGCAGCTACGATGAAATAATTCCCCAAGATCACGATACCAATCCTAATGCTGCCGCAATTGGGTACGATTTGTTGATTATGTCCATGGTGTTCACCTTTACAGAGCCAGGTCTGCCTGAACAGATAAAGACTATGATAAAGGAAGGTAAAATAGTTTATGGTGGGACGGGCTTCTTTCCAGACAAACTACCAAACCCTGACAAAAAGCACCCTATAAAAGAGAAAGATAATACAAATTTGCCATATGATGTTGAGCATTCTATGCCCGACTATCATCTTTACGACAGGTTCATAGAGTTGCAACCTGGTGATGAAGAGTCTAAGAACAAACGATACAAGGATTATAAATACTATTCTATTGGATTTACTACACGTGGTTGTATTAGACAATGTGGCTTTTGTGTCAATAAACTATGCCATGGAGTTGATCCATGGTCACCAGTTAAGGAGTTTCTCGACAAATCAAGGCCTTATATATATTTATGGGATGATAACATAATGGCAGCTCCACATTGGCTGTTCAAGAAAGTTATGGAAGACCTCATAAAAACCAATAAGCCTTTTCAATTCAGGCAAGGAATGGACATAAGATTAATGACCGATAAAAAGGCTGAACTATTGGCACATGTAAAATATCATGGTGATTTTATATTCGCTTTTGACCATTATCGATTAGACGACCCACATGAGGCTAAGCAAGTAAAAGATACGATACGCGGTCTTGAAGTATGGCGAAGGCATTGCAAGAAAACGACAAAACTTTATGTGATAGTTGCTTATGACAGTCAAGATGAAAAAGATATTGAAGGAACGTTTTTTCGAATAAAAACACTGATGGAATTCGGTTGCTTACCATATATAATGAGATTTGAAAAATATAAAGGCTCAGAATTCGAAAATATGTATGTGCAACTTGCCCGTTGGTGTAATCAACCAAGTTTTATCAAGAAAATGAGTTTTCGACAATATTGCGTTCGGAATGAAGAATTCCATCAAGGTATACAATATGAGCATCCCAAAGGAACATATTATTCGAAATTAATTTTACCAAATGGTTTCACTCCTAAAAAGAATTTTTGTAAATGTTATCAGACAATGATTGATTTTGAAGAAAGGTTTCCAGATCTGGCTAAAAAATATTTTGATATAAGATTTGAAGAGCTGAACAGATACAAATAAAAAACTATATGAAAGATTCACCATTAGTAAAAATATTCCGAGAATTGGGGCAAGGCGCCAAGAGCTCAGTGCAGGACGGCGATGCATTGGGCACTATAGATAAATACTTGCATGTTAAGCGTCCTGTTGACGACATCTTACTTCAAAAGATGCATGAGATAGATGTAGCCGGTGGTGGATTGGTGCTATTGGCTGGCAGTGCAGGCGACGGCAAGTCGCACTTAATAAGCTGCATCAAGAGCGAAGGCAGTTTTCGTGGCTTCTCCTATTATAATGACGCCACCGAGAGCTATTCGCCAACAGTCACGGCTACACAGACTTTGGAAAAGGGTCTCTCGCAATTCAAGGACTGCAATATCGACTCTACATCTGCTAAGATGCTGCTAGCCATCAATCTCGGCAAGCTCAACGAGTTTATCGAGGCAGATTCAGTGCGTAAGGAATACGGAGAACTGACAGATATTGCCAAGCAGATTTTCGATGACGATGCCATAGGCTATAACTACGACACAGATCGCATCAAGGTAGTACTGTTTACCAATCAGCAAATCTACGAGATAAAGAAGGAATTTACCGAAGACTATCCAGTAGACTCCCAATTCCTACGTAGCATATTGAAAAAGATAACCAATCGGTCGGAAGACAATCCATTTTACAAAGCCTATAAGGTGGCAAAGTCGCAGAGTGGTGAGACGATAGATCCGGCAGTGCTCAATTACGAGCTACTCTCAATCCCAATGGTGCAGAACTCTATAGTAAAGATGTGTATCGAGGCGATCATCCGGTTTCAGCTTATGCTCACCCCGCGCGACTTCCTCGACTTTGTCTACAGAATTGTAGTCTACGATGATTACAGGGATTTCACGGTGGCACATGACTTTTTCAAGGCATTACTGCCGACATTGATTTACTCGTACGGTGACAACCGCATATTGCAAAGTCTGTATTATCTTGACCCGCTAAAGTATAGCAGCAGCGATCACGATAAAGATTTGGCTTTATTGTTTACGGCAATCAACTTTCCGGAACAGTACTTTAGTCAGGAAGATTACGGCGCCCTGCCACAGGCTATCGTTAAGAATGTAAACGCATTCTATGGCAATGGCGAAAAAAATGTCACCGACTTGTCCGAGTTTCTCCTGCGCTTGAAACATCTCATGCATTACCATAGCGAATCAGCGGCTTATAAAGAGTTTCTGAAACTCTACTGTGAGTGCATCAACAACGACACTACGGCTTACCTGCAGGCTTACTCGCTCGTTAACCAGTCCATAATACGTCATTATGGCTCTTATTATGAGAAAGACAACCTTGTGCCACTCAACATTCAGGGCAGCAAATTCCGGCTCTTCGCCCATGTGCATATCAATATGGAAAAGCCAGATGTGCCATACCGTGGCGAGAACGTCTTCTATCCGTACTTATTGTTGAAGTGGACGGTCCATGGTAAGAATGAGACGATAACGCTGAGGCTAGACTACGACTTGTACGGCTATCTAAAGGATTTGGGCAATGGCATGCTCAATGTGAATTACGAGAACGATACAAACATGGAATTCAATCATTTTATCGGTCAACTGATAGATTGCAGTGATAAAGAAAAAGAGGTGGTAATACTTGACGACGAAAATAAAGAAAACAATATTAGCTATCAGTTTGGTGTCCTGATTTTCAAATAAGACCTGCTTATGGATATATCAAAATTTAAAGAAAAATATACTGACAATAAAGGGGACTTTCACGATAATTTCCAGACGACTATAAAGTTGTTACCCTTTATAACTAACATCTCCACGGAAGCCTACGACGAGACGTGCGGCTTTAATGGTGTAGTGGGCGGTTTCTTCAGAAATTTGAGTCATGACAAGGTCGAGCCTATAAAGAACAGTCATAAAGACGTAGTCGACAGAGTGGGGGAATACTTGCGTGAACAGAGCAAAATGTCGGAAGAAAAAATAAATAAGCTGAAAAGCGTCGTTGAAAACATATTGTGTCCTGACGGTAATTTCCGAGCAATAGACTCGTCTTTCCTGAAATATTATCCCTTTCGTTACATTGGCGAGGGCAAAGAGGGGAAAAAGGATAAATACGTCAAGGGTCAGGCAAAGTTTGCCGAATACATTAGTTGCATGATGGATGATTTTTTGGACGATGAGAAAATAAAAGGGCGCAACGACTTGTTCACGCAAATCGTCAAGAGGGCATTGTCGCCTACCGTTCCCAATGAGAAGGACCAGCCCTCGGGAGAACATTATGACATTCTGCCGTTTGTAAAAGAGCAGTTCAAACACGATTTTAAATGGCTATTGGAAAAACAGGATGCCGTCTTGATAAAATATATCGGCATATTTATCTATTTCTACGAATGCTATTCCATCCTTCAGACCCTGCTCCATATAGGACCAAAACACTGCGACGGCGAGAATGACGGGAAGGCCATCCGCTTGTACAACATACTCAACGAAGAAAAGACATCGATGAAGAGCGAGGCGGTGACATACGGCTGGGAAAGCAGACTTGGCAAATCAGATATAGAGAAGACCTTTGCCAACGTTCAGGCCCTCGACATACTGAACATACTCACTGGTGCCAAATCAGGCTTCTACGGCGAGGTAATGGCGCGGTTACACGAAGAGCCGTTGAATCAAAACAAGGAAGCGTGCGAAGATGTGCTGAAATTTTACAAGATACAGAAACGTGATCATGTTAACAGCAGGCGTACGTCAAAGAAAAAGGACTCTAATATTCCTCTTACGGTGGATAGCTACGATGATTTCGTCAAGAAGCTCGGCATTTTGTGCAGGGACTTGCAGGACGACAACTACAACCGCCTGAAGAAAAGGATATATGACCTTTTCACCATACGCTTTTTATCTCTGCGCCGCGGCAAGTATATCCTAGCCATCGACAACGAAATGCTCATCTTCCTCATTGCCATGTTCACGCAAGAGCGGAAGACGAAACTGAAAGATATGTATGCACGGTTTCTTGAATACGGCATAGTGTTTAACATGAACACGAAGAGGAGGATAGAGCAGTATCTGTTAAAGTTGAATCTTTTAGAACGGAAGAGTGATTCCGGGGAGGCACAATATGTCAGAGTCGTTTTATAAATACATCGTCGACGAGTTGATAGTCGGCTATTTCAAGGCTAATCCTGCCGTCAGTGGCAGCCGCTATTATGTCATTATAGAGAATGACCAGTACAGGGAAATGTTCCGTCATGCTGTCGAGAAGTCGAATAATTCTGAGGAAGTAGACCTTCACGATCTCAATGCCGGCAACGGTCTCAGCATTGAGGAGGGGCATTACAGCACGCAGAAGCTCAGAGCCGACGCGGAAGGTGCACCATTACTCATGGGTTACAGTGACACGGCAAGCGACGACTATCTAAACATGCTCAGAAATCGCGTGGGCGTGGAGGACTCCAGACTCAGTGATTGCGCCATCATCTTCGTACTGAAAAACAACAATATGGAGTCGCTGACAACGGCATCGGTCAATCTTGAGAGTACAGCCCTTCCGCTCAACAGCGACGAGATAAGGCGCAACATAGAGAGACACATCCAAGACACGATAGTCAACGTCAGAGAGAAAATTTATCTCAAGGTCTACCTTGACCGGCTCTCACGGCTCATCGCTGACGGGATGTGCTCGCTGTTCGATTTCGACGACATTCTTGAGGTGCTGCAACAGGATACGCTGAAGGGAAACTTTGGTAAACTTGGATTCTTTGAAGATGAGACCATTTACTTGCCTTATTTCTCCAAGACGGACAAGGAAATGGAGATTCGCGCTAACGACAACGCCGATTTCTACGAAAAGACGCAAAAAATATTGACCAATAACGACGAACGCACACAAAAGATAGACAAGTTGTCGGAATGGATGGATCGTAAGGTGGCGACAAGGATTGTTGATGCCGATAAGGATAAGCCTCTGTCATTCGAAGACATTTGCTACGGGATAGAGAAGAAGAAGCAGTCCTCACTATTGGACATAGAGAATGAATACTTGAAAAATAATGAGACTGGCATGGAGCTTGTCCACCGCAAGACTGGCTCGAAGAAGCACAAGCGTTACTACGCCATAATATGCGATGTTCATGGTACGGACATTGCATGCCTGAGGCTGAAGTTCAATAAGAACGTGAAGGGGTTGGTGGACAACATGGACAATTGCGAGACCAACGGGCAATATCTCTTGTTGTATGTGGTAGGCAATATGAAGAAGAGAGTCGCTGACGACAACAGCGAGGTGGATATTTACGTAGTCAAATTGCAGGCAAAGGAGACTGTCTTCAGTTTCGTCAGCAGTATGTTCACTCTCAACAGCAAAGGCAACATTCTGTTAAACGTGCCTGACGACGAGACTGAGGTAGTGCTTGGCAATGGCAACACAAGGATCGACTATTCTGACAATACCCCTATTGTGTGGAATGATGATTACTCCCTCCACATTCCCACCAACATCGACAACGACGACAACAAGTTGCAACTCATGGTGCAGTTTGGTGCAACCACGGCAACGTTTGTGGTGAGTTTGAAGTCGGATACAGTATTCCCATTGCAGGCGTCAGCACTGTTTGAGAAGATATGGACAGAGAAAATTTCCTTTTACAAGGTAGTGCGACAATGGGCTGTAACGGACAATTTTGAGAAAGTTCGTGCCGAGAAGGAAAACACGGAGTATGTAGTCGCCATGTCGTTCAGGAAATACCTCGCTTTTGAGCAGACAATGATATCAAATCATGCTTATTATCTGAAGTCAGAAGCGAACGGTTTTAATTCTGATGCCATTCCAGAGCCAGTAGATCTCGATTTGCCAGAGAATGTAAAGGCTTGCATCGACGCCATTTACGAATACTTTGCGGCTAAAAACACCGTGCCTTCGTTGGCATACATAGACGACAAGTTGGAGATTCTGTACAAGAATTACCTCGAAGCGTTGTGTAGCTGCATAGAACAATTTAATAAGCCCTCCATGTGCGGCAGCAAGGAATACAACCTCACGCGCTTAGGCATTGTAGAAGACGATGACAAGGTCTGCCTGTCACCGTTCCATCCCGTGTTGGTGGCTTTCATGTTGCAGTTCAGACACAGTTTTGACAATAAGAATTTCGACAGGAAACTGTTGAGGCTTGTAAGTCCGAACAACATACTGCCCTTTATAAGTATTGACAGCAAAATAAAACAGCCTTATGCCGTCGGCGACGACGTGAAGACATGGTTGTTTTATGACAACGTTGACGACAAAAACCAGATAAGATCTGGCGACGTCACGCCTACAGTGGTGTGCGACAAGATGTTGGACTTTATTCGCCACTTCGATTATCTGTTTCGCGACAAAGACTGCCCGCTCATAATTAACGTGGTGGGTGTGAAAAACGACACCAATGTCATCAAGGGCGTGTTGCAATTCATTGAAAAACAGCTCATAGACGGTCAGGTGCAGCGTGTCAATCTAAACGAGTATGTGGACAACTTGCTCTCAGAGTCGTTCTTTGAAAAGCTCAACCGGCTTGGTGAGGACGACAAACGGATAGAGGAATTGGGCAACATTGACTTTAAGATAGGGTATGCCAGCAAAGAGGGCGACAGCAACGCTGACATTAAGGCTGTCATTCACCAGTTGTTCACACGAGTGAAATTCTACAAGCACAAGCTTGGCGGCGAGGTGAAATACAGTCATATCACTTTCTTCGAGTTTAATACGGGCAAGGAATTCGGTAAGCCCAACACTGACACCTTGCGATTGGAAATGGCATTTGACGGCATGATAGCTAATGTGTCGACACAGAAATTGGATAACTATTACTATATTGGCTTCGGCACCAAAGGATTGGATGCCAAAGACTGGATATATCGCACGGCTAAAGCGATGAACACTCTCTATGCCAACGAGGAGGACAAGGGCACATGTAGTCTGGTCAAGAACAGTTGCATAGCGAAGAAGTTGGATTTCACGTCTCCAAAGCTGTTAAACTCAATTTATAAGAATTCCAATTGGGTCACTTTCCTCAATCCTGAGGTCGACATCGATTTCTTCTATAAGCAGAAGGACCTTTACATCATACACTACTTAGACCAGTCGACAATCACGGCACGGTATGACAGCATAACGGTAACTGAGCAAATTGACCAGTACAAGAACATGATTAGGACTCCTTACAAGGCATTCTCATTGCCAGAAGGCGACTTCAATCGGTTTAACCAGACTATGCTTTCTTATTTCAACTGTCTCAATGGCAGCTGGCTGCTCAACGTGATAAGGGAGCCAGAGGTGAAGATAAGGGAAAAAATGAGCATTGTGGCGGCGTGCATACTCATGAAACAGTTTGTGAAGAGGGTAAAGGACGTGGTGTGGATACCAATCTCGTTGGAGGAAATCCTCCGCGTTACAGGTTCCATACGCTTGCCTATGGAGTCGCTGTTCTCTAAGAAGTCGTTAGGGATAACGGGAATGCTCTCTGATGACCTGCTCATGATGGGGCTTGACGACTCGGTCAAGGACGACATAAAGTTGTATTTCTATCCAGTTGAGGTGAAATACTCCAACAGCAGCAGTGCGGTGAAGATAGGTGAGACCCAAGTGGAAAAGACTTACAAAGTGTTCAAAGACAATATAATAGATGATAAAGGATTTCGCAGGAATATATACGCCACATTCTTCGCCTCACAGTTTCTTACCAACGCCGACAAGTTCAACGCCAACGGTCTGCTTAGCCCGAAGGAGAAATCGAGAATAGATAATTGTCGCTATAAGTTGCTCAATCTCAAGTTCAGCGTTCCAGAACATGTTCCGGTTAATGACCTTGGCAATGCTGCAATAGTGCGTTTCACCGATACGTCCCAGCGGCAGTTGTTCTTACGAAATATTGAGGACGTGTCCGTGTGCCATATTTACCTCTCAGAGAAAGAGTGCTATCAGTGGGTTGCCGAAGAGACTGGCGAACTGAAGCACTTTGTTTACAATGATGAGATTGAGGAAAAAACTAATGAGTACGACGAAGACAATGAAAATGAGGACGTGCATCATGATGAGCCGGAAGCGAAACAGACTAAAGACGATTTGAATATAGCTGCGAAGAAACCTGGTCAGTTTACGGCGTACTATGGTCCAATGCCGGAGAATCTTAAAGTTAATAACAACGATACGAAGAATAATGAGTCCGAGTCTAAGGATGAACATAATAACGGTCCCATTGGCTTTGAATCGCCCATAAAGGTGATAGTTGGCTCGTCGAAAGTGACGGGTAAAGAGGTGTGCTTTGAACCTAACGATACCAAAAAGTTGTCGCATCCCAACATGGGCATCATTGGTACGATGGGCACTGGCAAGACGCAGTTAGCGCGATCTATCATTGCACAACTCTCAAAAGAGGGCGAGCACAATGTAGGCAAACGGCCGATAGGTGTGTTGGTGTTCGACTATAAAGGTGACTATAATGGCAAGGACTTTCTTGAGAGGGTAGATGGCAAATGTTACCGTACAAATTTCCCGTTCAATCCCTTCAAGCTCATTGCTGTGCCTGGATTGGAAGGCGTGAATTTGCCTGCCGTTACAGCGGATACCATCAGCGACTCGTTTGCGAAAGCATACAATTTAGGCGTGAAGCAGAAATCTCATATCAAGGACGTGATAAAGGATGTCTATAACGACTACGGCATAACGGCGGATCCGTCGACATGGTCGCGTCCCGTGCCGACTCTGAACGACGTGATAGAAAGCTATTTTGAAAAATATGACGCCAAAGACTCTGTTTACGCTCTGTTTAGCAGCTTAAATGATTATAGCATCTTCACTAATGACAACAGTAACTGCGTCTCAATATTTGAGTGGCTTCAGGGTGTGAGGGTCATCGACCTGACCATCTTCCCCGATGATACAAAGCGCGTCATAGTGTCGCTGATTCTAGACCTGTTCTATTCAGAAATGAAGAAGCTTGGCGCAAGTCGTACGTCAGGACGGTATCGTGAACTGAGGGCAATGATTATGGTCGATGAGGCCCATCAGTTCCTCTCAAAGGAGTTCAACTCTCTGAGAAGAATAATAAGTGAAGGACGAATGTTCGGAGTGGGCATGATACTGTCTACGCAGAACCTCTCCGATTTCAAGTCGTCACATGAGGACTACTCACAGTACATACTTAGTTGGGCAATACATCATGTAAACTCCATCTCAAAATCAGAGCTCGCAAGCGTGTTTGGTGCAAGTGATCCTCATTGGCAGGACTACATGGACTTTATCAACAGGGCTGAAATCTTCCAGAGCATCTGCAAGCTTGGAAGTAGGGTGGATGGTATCAGAGATTTGCCTTACTTTGAGCTGTTGAAAAAAGACCCGAGATTTGAAAAATGATTTTATAAGCCAAACTCATAATAGGGAATCTTATATGGCAGTACCTTTCAATATACCGCACTCCACATATATTTTAATGTGGGATCCTGAAATATCCAGTACCACAATGGAGAATTACCGGGAATGGATTTATAGTGGTGAGCACTTGACACCAAACTGGAGTATCTATGAGTGGGAGAACCCGACGTGGGATGACGATTTCTATCTCGTAAAAGTAGGTGGTGAAGGTGAGAATGGTATAGTGATGGATGGTATTTTTGAAGGACTGCCATATCTGAGAGAAAGCTGGCGAGGTAATGGTTCTTTCATTTTCTATCGCGATTTGTATATTAGAACAGGTTTCGACCCAGTCACAGAGCCAATTCTACGAACTTCAGAATTGAAGAAAGCTATACCTGACTTTAAGTGGGAAGGTGGACATTCTGGTCGAAAACTTACGGCTGAACAAGCGAAAGTATTGGATACTTTATGGAGAGCACACCTAAAAGGGCATGGGGATGTTGTCAATCGAAAGAAGACGATGCATGATTACAATATTGATCCTCGTCTGAAAGGTAAGATAAAAGGATTTGAGAAATGGCAAAGGCTTTGGGATTCTTATGAGGAAGCCATTAGCGAAGGCTCTTTTCATGACAGTCTTAACATATCTTTCAGTCATGACTATAAAGCTAAAGAATTCCACATTAAAGTGTGGGTTATGCCAAATAATATTATGCACATCGTTACTCATAATGTTCAAAAAATAGAAATGGATTTGGACAATGGCGTGTCTTATGGCGATTACATCTCTTTTTGGAAGTTAGGAGAATTTATAAAGATAGAATGTAATGGCATAAAATTATTGGCAAAGGAAGTAGAAATTAAAAGCATGAATGAATACCATAAAGAGTGGATTCCTGGCACCATCTAATACTAAAGACGAGACAACGGGTCTACATAATGTATTAATGCTATATAGAAAGTAGCTAGTGATACTCTATTTTTGTTTTCCCGACTGTTTTCCCAAGGGTGTTTTGTGGTAAGATAAAGGGAAATATCATAGGCTCATCAAATCAAATATGTTTTCCCTAAAAGAAAATCAGCGACTTGGAAAAGTTCCTAAATCGCTGATTTCCAGTGCGGACCAGCTAGGACTTGAACCTATGACCTCCATGCTTGTGAGTTTGTAGGTGTCTATTGTCTGCATAAGCATTATCTTAATGTTCATTGCAAAGATAGTGCAAATGAGTGGAATGGCAAAAGAAAAGACGAAGTTTTTCTTTGTCATTCCCTAATACTTGGTTGCAAGATAAGAAGCGTGACGGTCTTTCAGCGCCTTACCGCGCGATACCCAATAGCATTATGCCAGGGCAGAATATGTCATGAACAAAATAAGAAAAACCGCAAATCCTATAACGGGCAGGAAACGGTGATACCTGCCCCTTCTGGCCAGGCTTCTTTGCTCCTCTGGCTCTATTGCATTATATTGTTCCACCAGGACCTCTACATATTTTTCCCTCTTCAGAACGAAATCCTGTAGTAATGGGTAGGCGAATGCTAAAACCACGAATAGTAGGCCGAGAACGTAGAGCAAAGATATATGCCATGAATAGCTAAGCAATATCAGCAAGACTGCCGTTCCCCACAGAATTAGGAACGTTCCTGCCCATAGCGAATTGTATATCTTCATGACATCCAGTTCGTAGCTGGACTTCTTGTCGTAATAATATATTTCCCAAACGATGAACGGGGAAACCATCCAATGGAGTATTTGTTTCATATTTCTAAGATATCTGCTGCATACGTATGCGTTCGTTCACGGCATAGCCCTTGATGAGGTATTGCTTCAGCACACTGTTCGTAAGCTATTGCTTGCAAAGGTAATATATTTATCGTTAAGATCACAAGACAACGCAAAAAGATATGCTGCTCCATATGTTCCAGGTGTCTCCAGCCTCAATGTGGGTCAGTAAATATCAACAAGAGCTGAGGGCTATAAACAAAGTTTGTAGCCTATTCCGCGGGCATTGATGATGGTGATACGGCTATCCGCGGCGAGCTTATGGCGGAGCTTGGTGATGAATACATGAAGACTGCGCGAGTTGTAGTAGTTGTCGTCACCCCATAGCTCCATGAGGATGTCGTGCATGGACACCACCTCTCCCTTCTTCTCTATGAGAAGGCGAAGGATATGGGTCTCACGATAGGACAGTACTGTCATTTCGTTGCCGATGGTGAGTTGCTGTGTTGCGACGTTGAGTCGATAGCGGCCAATGGCCAGCAGTTTGCCTCTTTCCGATTCTGGGTTGGTCTGACTCGTCACGCGCTCTGCCAAAGCCCGGATGCGGACGATCAGCTCCTGCATGCTGAAAGGTTTACGCAGGTAGTCGTTGCCACCCTGCCGGAATCCTTCTACGACATCGCTGACCGCCGTGCGTGCGGTGAGGAAGAGCACGGCCGTCTGCCTGTCGGTCTCATGGATGCGCCGCACCATCTCAAAGCCGTCCATGCGCGGCATCATCACGTCGGCGACGATGACCTGCGGCCGGTGAGCATGGTAGTGCTTCAGTCCCTCCTCACCGTCGACAGCTAAGTCCACGTCAAAGTCAAGAGCCTCCAATGTCTCCTTGATGACCATGGCAAGTGCTGCCTCGTCCTCAACCAATAGTATCTGTGTCTTGCTCATTGTTCATCTCATTATTGTTGTCGGGAAAGTCCAACCGGAAGGTAGTTCCCTGTCCTGATCCCTTGCTTTGCACCATGATGCGTCCGCCTAACCGTCGCATCATGGTTGCTACGAAATAAAGTCCGAGTCCATAGCCCTTCACCTCGTGATGGTTGCCGTGCGGCACACGGTAGAAGCGTTCGAAGATATGGCGTTGTTGCTCCTTCGTGATGCCGATGCCTTCGTCGCTGATCCAAAGGCTTACCGCTTCTGGTCCATGAGTTGCCTTGATAGTGACTTTAGTTGTCTTTCCCGAATATTTGATGGCATTGTCCAGCAGATTGCCCATGATATGTTGGAAATGGGTGCGGTCGGAATAGAGCATCAGGTCCGAGGGAATGGCTAAATCTATCTCCACGTCTTTATCGGCCTTGAGCCTCATCTCCTCACAAAGCGGACGGACCACTTTCAAGATGTTGAACCGTTCTTTATAGATGACCAGGGTCTTTCGCCGCTCCATGCTCATCGAGAGGATCTGCTCAACGAGGTCGCCTAATTTGCCAAGTTGTTGGCCGATAAGCTTCAGATAGCGCTGCGTCTTCTCGGGGTTGTTGATGGAGTCGAAATGCAGCAGCACGTCGTTGGCGGCACTGGCTATGGCAATAGGCGTCTTCAGCTCGTGGGTCATGTTATTGGTGAAGTCGCTCTTCAGCTCGTCCAGTTCTCTTTGTCGGCGAATAATGTGGATTAGGATGACAAAAACCAGGGCAAGGAGGATCAGGGTGATGACAGACGTGGACAGTATTCCTGCCATCCGCCGCAACACCAACGGCGTGAGCTGTGGCACAACGACACGATAGGAGATCTTCAGAACAAGGTCGGTAGGAAAGTCCACGGCCTCGGTCTTACCGTGAAGCCTATTGCCAACGACCATAAGCGTGTCGGTGCGTTTCATATTGTGCAGGTCTTTCTGCCGTAGATAGAGATGGAGCAACTGATGCGGACCATGGATGCCTCTTTGCGAAAGCTCTTTCGTCAGGCATTGGTCCAGATAGCAGTAGTCGACCTGCATCCGATTATCCAACCACGTATGCAATCCCTGCTGTTTGAAGTTGTCCATCGGTTGTCCGTCGTTGGCAGAGGCTCCTAACTGTGAAATAGGCATATCGACGTATGCTCTTCTTTCTGTGGTGTCGTATTTGAGCGAGTTGCTATGGTCGGTCTTCCTCTGTGTGTTGTCGTTGAACGAAAACGTGAAATAGACATTTTCTTTCTGTTGTTGCATAGCCTTCTCCTGTCTGTCCAGCCGTCTCGCCATCTCTTCAGCGTCGGCCTGGCGGATAGCGTCGGCCACCTCGCCTCTCGCTTGGTTGTGCAGGGTGTCATAGAGCCCCTTCAACCAATATATCTGGTAGGCAAAGATGGCGGCCATAGCAATCGTCACCAACGATACGACGTAAAGTAGCGAGTGTCTCTTCATGATGCAAAGATAAGTCCTTTTTTGTAAAAAAGCCGTGAACGGTTGAGCGATTATCAGAATGATAAGACTAAATAACACTTCTCATAAGACTCTATAAGCAAGGAGTAGGTGTGGTGACGGCAGTTTTGCCTTAACTTTGCAGCAAAAACTTATTGATTTTATGAACAGACAGCTTATTATATTGCTTCTCATCACAGCCATTCCTCGTCATACTTATGCGCAGACAGTAGACTCGTTACGGATGGACAGCATGATCCATGCGCTGCCCGAGGTGATGGTTCGTGGCGAACGCCCTATAGCTAAAATCAAAGGTAGCACGATTACCTATGATCTATCGAGACTTCTGATGGGGAAAGGAGTGGACAATGTCTATGACGCACTCAAATATCTGCCTGGTGTGATGAAGAGTGGCGAAACAATCACCCTTGGCGGACAAGCCGCGACAATCATCGTCGACGGCAAGGTGACGACGCTTTCCGCCGAGGAGCTGGCAGCACAGTTGAAGGCCACACCCGCGGCAAGACTGGAGAAGGTGGAAGTGATTTATACGGCTCCTGCTCGGATGCAGGTGCGAGGGGCGGTCATCAATGTGGTGCTCAGCCACCATAACAACGACGGAGGGCCGCTGTCGGCTGAGCTGAATGCCTCATGGAGCCAGAGCCACGAGGCATCGTTCAGTGAGCGGGGCGCACTGCTCTATCAACACGGAAGTTTGAGCATGGATGTGCTCTACAACCACCGCCATGGCAAGAGCTACGGATGGACCGACAGCCGAAGCCATCATATCCTGTCCAGTGGCGACGCCTATGACGTGAACAGCCTACAGACCAACGGCGGACACGAACATGGCGACGACTTCCACTTTGCATTGGACTACCGGATTGCTGACCAGCACAAACTTAGCATGGTTTACACGGGACGTTACAACCACGACAGCTCACATTCCTCAACCATAGGAAACATTGTGGGCCGGGATCTCAGCCAGAGCCACAACCGGATGCACAATGTCCGCCTGGACTATGAACTCCCCATCGGACTGAAAACCGGTGTGGAGATGACCTATTATTCTGCCCCAGAAGAGCAATGGATGGAAAGCTCTCTGCCCACAGGTAACCTATCGTATGCGGTAACGAGCAGCCAGCGCGTGAACCGCTGGAAGGCCTATCTTGCTGAGGAGAAAGAGGTGGGAAAGGGATGGACAGTGAATGGCGGTGCATGGATGACAACCAGCATCAACCACAGCAGTCAGCACTATACGGACATGGAGACGACAACGGGCTCACAGCCCGACAATGCGACGGTGAGACAGCATGAAGACTATGTGAACATTTATGGGGGTGCATCCAAGGACTTCAACAGCAGATGGTCGGCTGAGGCGTCGTTGGCTGCTGAATATTATCATTCACCGGCATGGAACGAGTGGAGAGTCTATCCTACGCTGAACATCACCTACAAGCCGGCTGCCGGTCACATGCTGCAATTAGGTATGGACGTCAACACCAATTTTCCCTCTTATTGGGCCACCAACAACTTCGTGAGCTATGGCAATGGCGGTTACCATGAGGTGGCGGGCAATCCCGATCTTCGTCCGAGCAAACTCTATAAAGCCAGTCTGCTCTATCTCCTCCACGGCAAATACCAAGCTAAGGTATGGTTCCAACATCTCGATAAGGCCTTCTACCAATGTCCCTATCAGCGCAGCGATCGGCTGGCCGTTGTCTATCAATATGTCAATTTCGACTACGAGCAGCAGTTGGGTGCTCAGATTGTCGTCCCTTTCCATATTGGCAGATGGTGGAATGGCATGGGCATGGCCGTGGGCTTCTGGATGCGGCAGAAAGCGAGCCACTACTTCGATCTGTCTCTCGACCGCGAAAAGGTCGTCGGGGTGGTCATGCTCAACAACACCTTTATGCTCTCCTCCAAGCCTGATGTGGCACTCTCGGTAGATGCTCTGTACCAGTCTAAAGCTGTGCAGGGCATCTACAACATCAGCTGTTACAAGAATGTCAATGCCAGTCTGCGGTGGACCTTGCCCAGCAACCGTCTGGTGCTGCGTGTTTTCTGTGACAACATTTTCCCGAGTGGACGCCTCAAGCCTTCCGTGGATTATAAAGGCCAGCACTTAACCATAGACTTCTCCAGTTACCGTTGCTGGGGGGTGTCGGTAACCTATAAGTTGGGCGGCTACAAGAGCCCGCAACGGGAGCAACCCGATATGTCACGATTCAGATAATCATATTATGCGACGATTCTTTGTTTTTCTTCTTACTCTCATGATCACTTCACTGACGGTCTGCGCTGAAAATGGTAATAGAACTTATGCTGAGCTTGCTCACTTAGGTGACTCCTGCATGGCGGCCTATGACGTCACCCACGCCCTTACCTATTACCGCAAAGCGATGGCTGTCTGCCCCTCAGCGGCGGTGCGCATGAAAATCACCAATGGTTATTATCTTCAGCACAACTATGCCAAGTGTCTTAGTATGATGGAAGGCATGCCGCTCGACTCTCTTGATCACGACACGATGTGCCACCTCTTTGAAGCCTCCAGAAAACTGGGTCAGAAAAAGCAGGCAACAGCAATAGGTGAGGCTGTCATCGGGCGTTGGCCCATGGATGGCGAGATGGTGGCCAGGTTGGCGGGAGAATATCTGTCGGCAGGAATGGACATCAAGGCTGAGAAACTCTGTAACAATTACTGGATGCGCGACGAGACATGTATGGCGGTCAATGACATCATGGCGGATATCTATATGGTGCAGCGGCAGTGGCAGTTGGCCAAGGACAGCTACCTGTTGTTGCTGCAGCAGGGTGACTCCACGTATAAAAACATGCTCAACTTAGGTGTGTGCTATGAATGGTTAGGCGATGGCGAGAAGGCCAAGGAGGCTTTCAATGTAGCCATTGCGATGAGTGACTCCACGCTTGCTGCTCCGCTTTATCATCAAGGAACGGTGCTCAATGGCCAAAAAGACTATGAATCTTCCTTGGCGTGCTTCCGCAAGGCGCTGACCCTCTTGCAGCCTGATAGTGCCGTGTTGTTCACCTGCTATCGCGGTATGGCCGAGGGTTACTATGTCGGTAACGATTTCAGACGTGCGCTCCCCGAACTTCTGCAGGCACAACGTTATGACCCAACATCGCTTACAACAGCTTATTATATAGGTATCTGCTATGAGGCCCTCGGCGACAAGGCCCATGCCAAGGATGCCTATCTGCATTTCATTCAGATGACAGCGGTGGAAGAGGACCTTGGAGAAGATCTGAAAAAGATGGTGGAGGATGCAAGAAAACGAATACGGGCATGATGTCTTTCTTCACATTATACTTCGCTCTTTTTAGAGGGTTCTACCTGTATATCAATTCCGAGATGAGTTCATTTCTGCCTCGTGTCTATTATCAAGACTTGGGAATGGGAAAAAAGTAAAATGTCTTAATGCTAAGGTCACATTCTTATGCGCACGAGATTAACTGCAAAAGCGCGTGCAATTGCACCCGAAGTTGCAGTTAAAAGGTCCGAAACGCTTGCTTATACAAGATATTTGTTTTACCTTTGTACTGCAAAAACAGGGGCAATTACCCCTGAATTTGCAGTTAGTATAATTTTGTATCTTTCTGTTAGGCCGTGTCGATACTCTATTCGTTGTTCTTATTAATCAAGTTCACGACCACCTTCACCATGACATCCTTTTCTTCCGTCCGACTCTCAGCTATCATCAGCGTAAGGGCTACAAGGGTGCTGTCGGCACCGGCTGTTGCTGCAAGGTACGGCCAAGCACCTGCACCAACTGCCTAAGCTCGGAAATCTGCTGTTTGCGTATGCGTTCGTTCACGGCATAGCCCTTGATGAGGTATTGCTTCAGCACACTGT
>ERZ773245.727-NODE-727-length-31361-cov-10.940299_pt1 | contig 31361 bp, 24 predicted proteins | sample MGYA00580988_ERZ773245 | MGnify/ENA primary metagenome ERZ773245 (study PRJEB29015, sample SAMEA2737792) | human gut metagenome | biome: human gut; feature: human-associated habitat; material: faeces | place: China | collected 2012 ... | reverse complement strand
TGGCAAAGGGCCCAAGCCCTTGGCGCTGACACAAAGCGGTTTTCCTGGTTTTGGTGAAAAAATGGGCACGAGCAGGTTCGTAGCTCCATGGTAGCAGGATGACAGCGTAGAAAGACCTCGGAGGTCTCACGTGGACAGCAGACATACCATTAACACCTAACACCTAACACCTAAATACCACCTACCACCTCATTACTACATCGTCTTTTTTCCTAATGCACCATAGACGATGCGGGCGATCAGCGGGCGCGACGTCTCCTCGTTCAAGCCATGACCCAGGCGACCATAGATGAACGGCACCTCCAGACCCTTGATACAATAGTGCGTGATATCGGCAACCATGTCAACATTCTCGATATCAAACTCACCGTCGGCCTTGCCCTCGGCATAGACCTTGCGGAAGAGCTCCATCTCGTCCTCGTCGAAGTTCTTACGCACCTTCTCCACCGTCCAGATATTCCGGAAGAACTCAGCGCGCAGGTTACCGTTGCGCACCACCGTCTCCTTGATGGAGATAAGATGGGTATAGATGAGTTCGATGATCTTGTCCTGGGGCGGGATACGCTTCGAGGCCACCTCGTCGAGCTTCTCCGACAGCCGCTCCAGCTCCGACTCTATGACGGCATAGTAGATATCCTCCTTACGGCTGAAGTAGGTGTAGAGGGTACGGCGACCCTTACCCGACGCCACGGCGATGTCGTTCATCGTCGTACCATTGAGGCCGTTCTTAGCAAAGAGCTGACGGGCCACATCAACGAGTTTCTGTCTTGTCTTTGATACTGACATGCTGGCTGTGTTTCCTGTGTAAGTCATTTTTGCTGCACAGATGTTATATGTGTGCAAATTTATCCAATTTATACGACAGTGACAAGGAATTGCCGTGAAATAAGCATAAAACGGCTGAAAAAATCCGCCCGCAAGCAGAAAAAGAAGAAAAATAGGCATAAAAAGAAAAATAATCGCAGAAATATTTGGTCATTCCGTTTTTTCGTCGTAACTTTGCAGACGCAAATCAGAAATGAGGCGCTAACAATATTGGTAACATCGCGGAGTGGAGCAGTTGGTAGCTCGCCAGGCTCATAACCTGGAGGTCGCACGTTCGAGTCCTGCCTCCGCAACTATATATGCGTAAGTAGTTGGTAAGCAACACTTACGCATTTATTATTTTATATCAGGGGGCGTAACAACTTATATGCCTTCTTCAAATTATTACTTTCCACGTTCCACTCTTGTCGGAGCCTTCACGCTCAATAATGTTATGAGCTTTCAACCATTTGATACTATTATTAATGGTTGTTGCACTGACATGTACAAGTTCTGACATCTTTAGAATAGTCAGATTTGGATTAAAAAAGAGTAGCAATAATACCGAATAACGATTTACACTCAAGTTTTCTCTCAAGAAGTTGAGTGTATTTACACTTAAGTTTACATGTAACTTATCCCGAAGACCGCTAATTAAGCTAACTGTCTTACTTTCAATATCTTTTTGATCAATGATATTATTGATATAATCAACTACGTCCGGATTTACACCCAACCCTTGAGTGTAGATTTGCCATGTAGACTGCTCTCTTGAGGCGATTATTCTTTCTTTTTTCTTCTGATAAGAATCTGACAACCTCAGATCCTCATTATCAGTCACGACCAATCCTTCATTGATAAGTGATTGCACTATTTCTGAATCAAGAGAGTCCGTCTGACCTTCTTTGATCTTATAAAGTTGCAGCAGATGAAAGACGCTAAGTTTGTTATCATCATCCCGCTTTTCCTGCTCTTCGTCTATGAATAAATGAAACGCAGGATCTTCAACTTCACCATTCAGTTTCAATACCACTTGATAGGCATCTGAGAGAGTATAGTCAGGAAGAGCCTTTCCTTCTTCAAGACAATTATAGAAAATCTTGTCAACTCCTTGACCGGACCTCTCTATTAGGCCTGTCTTTTGAAGGACCTCACACAAACGCTTTGCTCTTGGCACACTGGGAGTCGTCAAAATGTTGAATACATCTACACCTATAGGGAAGCCACCAGCATTGGTTATCGTGATGCTGGCAGGACTTTGTCTGATGACGACGGAACTATTGATTAACATTGATCTGTGGCACAAGCTGTTAAGAACAGCTTCTCGGATAGACTCTTCGTTGAAAGAAGGAATATCAAAGATATACGGTCCGTCAGTGACGTGCTGCAATGGATTGCTTGCCGGCTGACTGATATAGTTCCATATTTTATCAATGGCAAGCATTAAAGGTTCCTGGAATTCTTGCCGCGCGGTATAAGGAATGGAGTTTTCGTTGAGACGGTACTCAACGATGACCTCATCCTGGGGCAGATACTTTCTGATTGCATCCCTGCTGCCAAGCAGCACCAAAGCGGCATAATTAAGTTTTCCGTCAGTTGTGAGCTCCAAATCATTCAGAATCTGTTGTGTCGGCTCATTCTTAAGTTTTGAATTCTTTTGCTTTACGGCATATTTCTGTTTTAAGACATCAATCGCATCTTCATCCAAATCAGATATGGTCAGTCCTTTACAGACCTTTGCCGAATAATCCGGCTCCTGTTCTGTAAGAATGGACAACATCTCAGCATCCGACATTTCCCTCAGGCTCTCGCCAATGCGCATTAGTGCGACACCCTCAAATCTCAGAAGTCTGCCAATCGGACGGGATGGAACCTCTATGACGAGAACTCGATTTACTCCTTCTTTCAGGGAATAAGCTTTAACTCGTATTTTCAACGCCTCGTAGATAGCGTCCATGAGTTGGCCTTCCTCACCTTCCGCAAAATCTGAACCACAGACTTTATGGGGATACTTGTCTTCCATGCCAAGGACCAAATATCCACCTTTTTCGTTAGCAAGAGCAACTACATATCCAAGGACACAGTGCCGCCTTTCGCGCGGATCTGATTTCTTGCCACCATTATATGGATAATTCTTTCTTGCGGCCTTGAATTCCACGTGATCCTCGCTTTCGCGCATTGTCTTGAGTCGTTCTATTGTTATCATAGTCTTTATTCCCTATTTGGTTTACAAAGTTAGAAATAATTTTATTACCTCCAAATAATTGGCCAGTTTTTATAATCATCTTCATTTTTGTTATTTCGCCACGGTTATGCTGGTGACAATGTAGGGGCCTGGGGTGGCGCAACTTTATGCCTTGGCAATTTTCGTCAGGGCATCAGTCCCTGACCATTTTCCCAAAAATTTGATGTGCAGGCGAAGCCTGCGTACCACGCGTATGAGCATTCATGCTTAGGAAAATAGTCATGGACAGCCTTCCGCTCCCATGGAGCTATGGTGGCGGTGAAGTGATGGGGCGGTCTTTGCGAGCAAGCTCGCAGACTGCCCCATCACTTCACCACCACCACTACGGGGTCAAAGCCTGCCCATGACGAAAATTGCTTCGCATAAAATTGCCCTCCGGGCATAAAATAAGATTTGCACCCAATGCAGAAAATATTACGCCTGCAGGGTGAGGGCGGCCATGATGGACTGCCCCTACAGCGGCACAGGCAATACCACGACAAACCGGAAAACCAACAATCCCCGCGGTCAGAGCTGTTTGTTAGAACCCCACAGGAAGTCGTAGAGGTCGCGCTTCATCTTTCTGAAGCTCTGTTTCTCCTCTTCAACAAATCGTTTGTTCGCTTGACGTATCCTGCCCTTTTCATACTGGCTCATACCACGACGGCCGCCGCTCTTGCGTGTGGCAAGATAGACGATCAGCCAAGCGACCATTAAAGCGAGAAAGCCTTCCATAACCGTATCTGATTTTTCCGCCACAAATATACGAAAAATCCTTGAATCACGCAAATAAAAGGGCTCATCTATATAGTAGAAAAATCCATGTTATGATGCTTGTACTGATCCCGGATCGTCGAAGAGCACTGACCCAGGCGGGGGCACACCATGAATCAGCACTGACCCCGGAGGGGTCACGTGGACAGCAGGACATACCGAAAATCTCCCCAATGGTATTATATCGGAAGAGTTAAAGGAAAATGGTCATGCTCAGGCTTTAGCTCCTTGGGGGAGCTATGGTGCTGAAGTGATAGGGCAGCCTTTGCGAGCAAGCTCGCAGGCTGCCCTATCATTTCAGCACCACCCTTATCAGGGTCTAAGCCTGCCCATGACGAAAATTACTTCGCATAAAATTGCGCTTACGCGCATAAAATGAAAATTGCACCGCAGGTGCATAAAATGGAGCATCTCCCTAAAAATGTCCGTATGAAATATAGTATGAGCCTATTAGCCGTTTGGAAAGGCTGGGGTGCAGAATCGGCCGCTTTATTTTATGCCCAAGGACTGGTTTTGCAGTAATCGGCCGCTTTATTTTATGCGCTCCGCGCAATTTTACGCGAAGCGATTTTCAGCATGGACAGGCTTGACACCCGTAGGGGGTGGTGCTGTCGTTATGGGGTAGCCGCGAGCTTGCTCGCAAGGCTACCCCATAACGACAGCACCACAGCGCCCATGAAGGCGCGGAAGCCTGTCCCGGCCTATTTTCCTTAAAATCTTTTCTTCGTGTTCTTCGTGGATAATATTTGTCCTGCTTTCCACGTGTGACCCCTCCGGGGTCAGTGCTCTATCGCCGTACGTACTTGCAAGAGACATCGTCAAACAATTGTTAGCCGACCTGCCGACAATTGTTTGCCAACCTGCTGATAATTGTTAGCCGAACTGCTGACAATTGTTAGCCGAACTGCTGACAATTGTTTGACGTTGCGTCAAGAATTGATTAATGCTATGTAACCGATTGTTGATGTTACGTTAACTTATTTTGCGGTCTGCTGCACCCAGCTTCGTTAGCAAGACATTTGACTGGACTTCCGGACTTCTGGACTTCCGGACTTCAAAAGTTCTTCTGACCTTCTGTCCTTCTGGACTTCTGTACTTCTTCAGTCCTTCTTCCGGCCTTCAGAATCTTCTTTCTTCCCCTTTTCTCCCATTTTGTACGCACACAGTCTTAACGGCTCTATAATGATGCAAAAATGCGTTAAAATAGTTGGAGCGTATTGATATTCTTCCTATCTTTGTTGCGAAATGAAAGGCAAAGTGAAACGAAAGATTGTTATCGAAACACCACGTTGGGTAAATCGAAACGCATACAACGCTTCCGTTGACATTTGCAACAGTTCTCTTATAGCCCCAATGAAGAGAACGATAATTAACGACGCTGAAAACTAAAAGATATGAAAACAGGAATCTCAAGCCAGGAATATGATGTCATCATCATAGGTGGTGGTATTACCGGAGCGGGAACGGCCCGCGACTGCGCCATGCGTGGTCTGAAGGTGCTGTTGGTAGAGAAGAAAGACTTCACCAATGGTGCTACGGGCCGTAACCATGGTCTGCTGCATTCCGGTGCACGTTATGCTGTCACCGATGGTGAGTCGGCATCAGAGTGTATCAAGGAGAACACCATCCTCAGGCGTATCGCCCGTCACTGTGTAGACCCTACCGACGGTCTGTTCATCACGTTGCCGGAAGATGACCTGAGTTACCAGAAGACATTCATTGAGGCCTGCCATAAGGCTGGCATCCGTGCCGACGCCATAGACCCTGAGGAGGCCAAGCGCATCGAGCCCGCCGTCAACCCCGACCTTATCGGTGCCGTCCGGGTGCCCGATGCATCCATCGACCCCTTCCGACTGACCATCGCCAACATCGTCGACGCCCGCCGTCACGGGGCCACGATACTCAACTGGCATGAGGTGACCTCTTTTATTATAGAGAATGGCCGCGTCCTCGGTGTACACCTTCGCGACAACCGTACGGGTGCCGAGCAGGAGGTCAGAGCACGCCTTGTCATCAATGCCGCCGGCATCTGGGGACATCTCGTGGCACAGCTCGCCGGACTCACCATCAACATGTTCCCCGCCAAGGGAACGCTCCTCATCTTTGGACACAGAGTCAACAACATGGTCATCAACCGCTGCCGCAAGCCGGGTAATGGCGACATCCTCGTCCCCGACGACACCGTCTGCGTCATCGGCACCACCTCCGACCGCGTGCCTTACGATACTATCGACGACCTGCCCATCACGGCCCAGGAGGTCGACGTCCTGCTCTCAGAGGGTGCTGCCATGGTACCGTCGCTGAACACCACACGTATCCTCCGCGCCTACACTGGCGTCCGGCCTCTCGTGGCTTCCGACAACGACCCCTCGGGCCGTAGCATCAGCCGTGGCATCGTGCTCCTCGACCATGAGACACGTGACGGTCTGGCCGGTCTCATCACCATCACAGGCGGAAAGATGATGACCTACCGTATGATGGCTGAGGTCGCCACAGACCTGGCCTGCAAGAAGCTTGGTGTAGATAAGAAATGTGAGACGGCGACGACACCGCTCCCCGGCAGCGAGGAGAACAGCATCGAACCGTCACATCCCGATACTCCCGTCGACTACTCCGCTATGGACTTCTACACCCGTCAGGTGCAGCTCGGCCGTCATGGCACCGCCACGAAGAAGATTGCCGACAAGACCGTCTTCGACCGCTCGCTGGTCTGCGAATGTGAGCAGGTCACTGTGGGTGAGGTGAAATATGCCGTCGACGAGCTCCATGTCCACAACCTCGTCAGCCTGCGCCGCCGTACCCGCGTCGGTATGGGCACCTGCCAGTCGGAGCTCTGTGCAGCCCGTGCCGCCGGCGTCCTCTGCACACTCAACCACAACGCGGAGCGTGAGCGGGGCGACTTAGCCGCCTTCCTCCAGGAACGCTGGAAAGGTCTCGAACCCGTCGCATGGGGTGACACCTTAGCTGAGGCTCAGCTCATGCAGACAGTGTATAAAGGAATGTGTAGATTAACAAAAAGCTAAAGTGATAGTGATTACACTATACATTACACATTACACACTATACATTATTCATTACTATGAAATTCGATACTATTATAATAGGTGGCGGTCTCACCGCCCTTACCGCCGGCATCCGTCTTGCCAAGGCCAATCAACAGGTGGCGGTGATTGGAACTGGTCAGAGCTCTCTGCTCTTTAACTCCGGAACCTTCGACCTCCTCGGCTACGATGCTGAGGGCAGGGAGGTAGCTAATCCCCTTGAGGCCATCGTCTCCCTTCCCGCAGGTCATCCTTATCATAAGGTCAGCGACATCCGTGGCACCATCGCCGAGGCTAAGGAGTTGCTCAGCGAGGCCGGCATCATCGCCGCCGGTGACGACAGCTACAACCACTACCGCCTCTCACCCATCGGTATGCAGGCTCCGACCTGGCTCTCCTTGGATGACATGCTCACGACAGACGGCAAGACACTGCCTTATAAGGATGTTGTCTTAGCCAATATCGAGGGCTTCCTCGACTTCCATACTGAGTTCCTGCGCCCCGCTTTGGAGCAGCTTGTCGCCCATGTCACGGTGAGCACCTTCACCACTCCCGAGTTGACGAAGGCACGCAAGAGCCCTTCTGAGTTCCGCGCCACCACCATCGGCAACTACCTCGACAGCCGCGAGGCCGCCATGAACCTTGCCCAGGCCCTCAACGCGCTGCCCAAGGCCGACGCCATCATCCTCCCTGCTATCCTCGGACTCCGTGGCGACATCGCCCAGACCATCGTCCGCGAGCAGGTGAAGACACCGGTGCTGAGTCTGGCCACCATGCACCCCTCCCGCTGTGGCATGCGCATCCAGGAACAGCTGCGCCGCCGCTTCACAGACCTCGGTGGGGAGGTATTCCTCAGCGACACCGTGGAGCGCGCCGACATCGACGGTGGCACCGTCAAAGCCGTCTATACCCATAACATGGTCGAGGAGCCTCTTCAGGCCGACAACTTCATTCTCGCTACAGGGTCGTTTATGAGTCGCGGACTCTCCAGCAACTATCAGACCGTATGGGAGCCCATCTTCCATGCCGACGTCAACGCCTCGAAGAATCGTGGCGACTGGCACGACCCGAAGTTCTTCAACACCCAGGCCTTCCTCTCTTATGGTGTTGTCACCGACGACAAGCTTCATGTCCTCAAGGACGGCAGTCCCGTCAGCAACCTCTACGCCGCCGGTACCATCCTTGCCGATAATGACTTCAACCACTATGCTGACCACGAAGGTGTGGACATGCTCACAGCTCTCGAAGCTGCTAAAAACATACTACTATGAACGCAAAGACTCAACTTTCCAGCATATCCGGACACGAGCTTGAACAGTGTCTCAAATGTACCATCTGCACCGTCTACTGCCCTGTGGCAGCCGTGGAGCCGAACTATCCGGGTCCTAAGCAGTGTGGTCCAGACATGGAGCGCTACCGCCTGAAAGATGGTGGCACCCGCTTCTTCGAGGAGAACCTCAAGCTCTGCCTGAACTGCAAGCGCTGCGAGGTGGCCTGCCCCAACGGTGTGAAGATTGCCGACATCATCCAGGCTGCCCGCATCAACTACAGCACCCATAGACCCAGCCTCCGCGACTGGGCTCTGGCCAACACCGACATCGTCGGCACCCTGGCCCACAGCCTCGCCCCCATCACCAACTTCGCCTTAGGGCTGAGCCCGGTGAAGAGCATCATGCACGCCGTGCTGAAGATAGACAAGCACCGCCAGTTCCCGTCCTACTCCTTCAAGACCTTCGAGTCCTGGTTTAAGAGCCAGGCCGCCCAGCAGACAGTGTTTAAGAAGCAGGTGAGCTACTTCCACGGCTGCTACGCCAATTACAACTATCCGAAGCTCGGTAAGGACTTTGTGAAGATTATGAACGCCTGCGGCTATGGCGTCCGTCTCTTGGAGAAGGAGCGCTGCTGCGGTGTCGCCCTCATCGCCAACGGCATGCCCGGTCAGGCTAAGAAGCAGGGCGAGCTCAACATCCACTCTATGGAGAAGGCCGTCGCCAACGGTGATATGATTCTCACCACGAGCTCCACCTGCACCTTCACCATGCGCGACGAATATCCCGAGCTGCTGAAGATTGACAACGCCAAGGTGCGCCAGAGCCTGATGCTCGCCACCCGCTTCCTCTACCAGAAGATAGAGAGCGGTGAGATAAAGCTCGCCTTCCGCAAGGACTACCACAAGCGCGTGGCTTACCACTTCGCCTGCCACATGGAGAAGATGGGGTGGTCGCACTATTCCACGGCGCTGCTGCGCATGATCCCCGGTGTGGAGCTGACACTCCTTGAGAGCCACTGCTGCGGCATCGCCGGCACCTACGGCTTCAAGCGCGAGAACTACGAGCGGTCACAGGCCATCGGAAAGCCACTCTTCGACAATATCAAGAATGTCAACCCCGACTGCGTGTCTACGGACTGTGAGACCTGTAAGTGGCAGATAGAAATGTCGACGGGCTATCCCGTAGAGAATCCTATCTCCATCATCGCCGACGCCCTCGATGTCGACGAGACTAAAGCCCTCAATATGAATAATTCTAACAAATGAGGCAATAACTTCCCCACGAGAGAGTTATAATAGAAAACGATTTATACAACCTTTAAAACCAACAAAACTATGGACGAGAAAAAGTACATCCTGGCCCTCGACCAGGGAACGACGAGCTCCAGAGCCATCGTCTTCGATCACAATGGACAAATCTGCTCAGTAGCACAGAAAGAGTTCACACAGTACTTCCCCAAACCCGGATGGGTGGAGCATGACGCCAACGAGATTTGGTCGAGTGAGGCCAGCGTCATCGCCGAGGCAATCACGCAGATAGACATCAACGGTAAGGATATCGCCGCCATCGGTATTACCAACCAGCGTGAGACCACCATCGTATGGGATATCGACACAGAGGAGCCTATCTACCACGCCATCGTCTGGCAGGATCGCCGTACGGCCGAGTACTGCGACAAGCTGAAGGCTCAGGGTCTCGTCGACAAGGTTCGCGAGAAGACAGGTCTTATCATCGACGCCTACTTCTCCGGTACAAAGATTAAATGGATTCTCGATAATGTCCCCGGTGCCCGCAAGCGTGCAGAGATGGGCAAGCTGCGTTTCGGTAATGTCGACTCCTGGCTCATCTGGCGTCTGACACGCGGTACAGCCCATGTCACCGATGTCACCAACGCTTCCCGTACCATGCTCTTCAATATCAACACTCTGCAGTGGGATGACGACCTGTTGAAGCTTCTTGACATTCCTCGCTCTATGATGCCTGAGGTGAAGAGCAGCTCAGAGATTATGGCTCACACCAAGACCACTATCTTCGCCCATGAGGTGCCTATCGCCGGTGTTGCCGGTGACCAGCAGGCCGCCCTCTTCGGTCAGATGTGTATCGAGCCGGGTTCCATCAAGAACACCTACGGCACTGGTTGCTTCGTTATGCTGAACGTCGGCGAGAAGCCCGTGCTCTCCAAGAACAACCTCCTCACCACGGTAGCGTGGAAGATAGGTGATAAGGTCAACTACGCCCTCGAGGGCTCTATCTACGTCGGCGGCAGCGTCGTGCAGTGGATACGTGACGGCCTCGGATTTATCAAGAGCAGCAGTGAGATAGAGGAATTGGCCTCTACCGTCCCTGACAGCGGCGGTGTCTATTTCGTTCCGGCCCTCACCGGTCTGGCTGCTCCTTACTGGGATCCATATGCCCGCGGCCTCATCTGCGGTATCACCCGCGGCACCACACGCGCTCATATCGCCCGTGCAGCCCTCGACGGCATTGCCTTCCAGACCTACGACATCGCTCAGGCTATGGCTAAGGATATGAATGCTCCGCTGACAGAGCTCAAGGTCGACGGTGGTGCTTCCCGCAACAACCTGCTCATGCAGTTCCAGGCCAACCTCCTCGGCATCAACGTCGTACGTCCGAAGATTACAGAGACTACAGCCCTTGGTGCTGCTTACCTCGCCGGCCTGGCTGTCGGCTTCTGGGAGAACATCGACGAGCTGAAGAAACAGTGGCAGGTGGAGCGCACCTTCGAGCCTGTCAAGGACAGCCCGGAGATTGAGGAAGCCAAGAAGGGTTGGGCTGAGGCTATCAGCAGAACCCTGACAAAGAAGTAACTCATTTTGGGAATTGTTAGAATTGACGTAGAATACAGAGGATAATAGGATACCAACTGTGAAGTCCTATCCTATTATCCTATTCTACCGATACCGATTCCCCTAACCTTTCATACAGACAAATCTTTAAACTAAAACTATTATGGATCCAGTATTAATGCATCTTTGTGCCCTTGAATTCCTCGGCACACTCATTCTCGTTCTCATGGGTGACGGCGTTTGCGCCGCATGTAATCTTAACAAGAGTAAGGCTCAGGGCGCCGGTTGGGTCGTCATCGCCTTTGGATGGGGTCTCGCCGTGATGTCCGGTGTCTTCGTGGCTCACGAGAGTGGTGCCCACCTCAACCCTGCTGTCACCATCGGTCTGGCTTGCACAGGCGGCTTCGGTACCTTCCTGGCTAACGCTGGTGTCACTGCTCCTTTGGCAACAAGCGTCATCGGTTATATCGTAGCTCAGATGCTTGGTGGTTTCTTGGGCGCTGTCCTGGTATGGCTCGTCTATCGCGACCACTTCAACATCACAGAGGACAAGGAAGCTGTGCTTGGTACTTACTGCACCATGCCGGCTATCGACCACAAGGCTGCCAACTTCTTTACTGAGCTTGTCGCTACCTTCGTGCTGCTGATGATGATCATCGGTACCGGTCACTATGGTGACAACGTCGCCAATGTCGGTGCTGTCAGCGCATGGCCTATCACTGCCGTCATCGTTTCCTTGGGTATGTCGCTCGGCGGTCCTACCGGATACGCTATGAACCCTGCCCGTGACCTCTCACCGCGTGTCGCTCATGCTATCCTGCCGATGGCTCACAAGCGTGACAGTGGCTGGGGCTACTCCTGGGTGCCTGTCTTCGGTCCTATCTGCGGCGCCATCATCGCTGCCTTCGTAGGCAAGGCCTTCGGTCTCTGCTAAACGGCAACCATCTACCTTATTTTTTCTGGGAGTCCTGGAATCTCATGATGTAGGTTATACAGCGCCTTTCCGGGGCTCTCTCCTTTCCACTTCAATTATCATCTACCTATGAAAAAGTTTTTCTTAGCAGCTCTCTGCCTTCTTGGCATGGCTGCAGTCCCCGCTCAGGCTCAGAAGTTACACGAGAATGCCAGTCTCGAGACCTCACACCTCTGGCGTGGCTTGGAGGTCGGTAACGGTCTTATCTTCAACAACGATGTCTCTATCTCCGACAACAACGGCCACTTTAAGCTCGGCTTGTGGGGCGGTATGTCTACCGACGGTGACTATAAGGAGGCTGATGTATACTTCAACTTCAATCACAGCGGTTTCAACCTCGCTGTATGGGATCTGTGGAACTTCTCCGCAGGTATCCCCGGCAACGGCAAGTATTTCACATGGGCTGCCGACCGCACCTCTCACCTGACCGATGTGGCTATCAGCTATGACTTCAAGCCGATGTGCAACTTCCCATTGACGTTGACATGGGCTACCCTCGTCCAGGGTCGTGACCGTGGTGAGCTGGCACGCTATGGTCAAAATAATGTACCTCTCCCAGAAGGTCAGCGTCAAGGAGAAATTGTCGACAAAGGCATTGCTCAGAACGTGTACTCTACCTTCGTGCAGGCAGCTTATCGTCTCTATGAGGACGAGAACTGGAATGTGGATGCTTCTGTAGGTGCTGCTTTCGCGCTGAATCCTTATGACAAGAAGTATGGCATGAACAACAACCTCTATGGCAAGCATGCTGGCGTCAACGACGTCCGTCTCGGCGCTACCTATAAGCTGAAGATTGGCAAGTACACACTGCCTGTGGGCGGTCAGATGATGTGGAACCCGGAGGCTTCAAAGGCTTACTTCCGCGCTACAGTGACATTACTCGACATTTAATACCTTATCTCAACCCTTCTCTCAGCGCCTGGCGCCCGGACAGCTATCACCATCCGGCGTCAGGCGCCTTTTTTTGAAAATATCCGCGCTATTCATTTGCCCTATAGGAAAACATTTGTATCTTTGCATAGTTTTTTATAGGGTACTCTATTTTTGTTAAGCGAGATATGAAAATATTACTATTGGGTTCCGGCGGGCGTGAGCACGCTTTGGCTTGGAAGATTGCGCAGAGCGCAAAGTGCGAGAAACTGTTTATCGCTCCGGGCAATCCCGGCACAGCACAGGTTGGTGAGAATGTCGCCATCGGTGTTGACGACTTTGAGGCGCAGAAGAATTTTGCCGCTGCCAACAACATCGACATGGTTGTCGTGGGTCCTGAGGATCCGCTCGTCAAGGGTGTCTATGATGCTTTCAAGGCCGACGCACGCACAGCCTCCATCCCCGTCATCGGTCCTTCCAAGGCTGGTGCCGAGCTTGAGGGCAGCAAGGACTTTGCCAAAGGCTTCATGAAGCGTCACGGCATCCCTACGGCCGCCTACGAGACTTTCGACGGTACCACCGTGGAGGAGGGCCTGAAGTTCTTGGAGACGCTGAAGGCGCCCTATGTCCTCAAGGCCGACGGCCTGGCAGCCGGCAAGGGTGTGCTCATCGTCCCGACCTTGGAGGCTGCCAAGGAGGAGTTCAAGGAGATGCTCGGCGGCATGTTCGGCGACGCTTCTGCTAAGGTCGTCATCGAGGAGTTCCTCTCCGGCATCGAGTGCTCCGTCTTCGTTCTCACCGATGGCAAGCACTATAAGATTCTTCCTGAAGCTAAGGACTACAAGCGTATCGGTGAGCACGATACCGGTCTGAACACCGGCGGCATGGGCTCTGTGTCGCCCGTCTCCTTCGCTACCAAGGAGTGGATGCAGAAGGTCGAGGACCGCATCATCAAGCCTACCGTCGACGGTCTTGCTGAGGAAGGCCTTGACTACAAAGGTTTTATCTTCTTCGGTCTTATCAATGTCGCTGGCGACCCAATGGTCATCGAATACAACTGCCGTATGGGCGACCCGGAGACGGAAGTCGTCATGCCACGTCTGAAGAGCGACATCGTCGACCTCTTCGAGGGCGTTGCCAACGGCGACCTTGACAAGCGCGACATCGTCTTCGACGACCGTTCCGCTGTCTGTGTCATGCTCGTCTCCGGCGGTTATCCCGTTGGCTATAAGAAGGGCTTCCCCATCACGGGCGCCGACAATATCCCTGGCAGCATCGTCTTCCATTCCGGAACAGCGATGAAGGACGGACAGCTTGTCACCAACGGCGGTCGCGTCCTCGCCGTGACTTCCTATGGCAAGGATAAGGATGAGGCCCTGCAGAAGAGCATGGAGGGTGCCACTGAAATAGAGTTTGAAGGCAAATACTATCGTCGCGACATCGGGCAGGATTTATAGTGAACAATTTTCAGAAACATATAGCGCAGTCGCGGTGGGCCTTGCCCATCACGGCTGCCTACGGTCTTGTGGTGACGTCGGCCGCCGGCCTCGTCACCGATGGTCTGTGGCTTAATTTTGCCATGCTCCTCGTCTCTACGGTGATGATGGCGGAGCTTAACAACTACTATGCCCTCATCCGCATCTATTCGCGCATGGTGTCATGCTCTTTTCTGGTCATGACGACGATGTCGCTGTTTCTGTTCCGTTCCCTTGATGTTGCCGCTGTCCAGCTCACGATGATAGGCTTTCTGCTCCTCATCCTGCGCAGCTACCAGGATCCGCGGGCCTCGGGCTGGACGTTCTATGCCTTTCTGTCTTTGGGTATTGGCAGCGTCGTCTTCCCGCAGATGTTGCTCTTTGTGCCGCTGCTGTGGATTCTCATGGCCGTGTGCGTGATATCCTTCAGTCCCCGCACTTTCATGTCGTCGCTCTTGGGGCTTCTCACGCCCTACTGGCTCGTGCTGGTATGGTTACTCTATGAGGGCAATGTGTCGTGGCTCGGTGCGCATTTCCTCAGTGTGGTGCGTTTCACCACTCCCTTCGACCTGTCGGGCATCGGCATCCATCAGTGGCTGACCTTCGCCTTCGTGCTGGTGGCAGCGCTCACGGGTGCCATCCATTTCATCCTCTACAGCTACCAGGACCGTATCCGTATCCGTCTTATCTACGAGATGTTTATGACCATTGACGGTTTCTGCTTCCTGCTTGCACTCGTTCAGCCCCAGTTCTTCGACTGTCTCATGGGCATGGCCATCGTGCTCACGGCACCGCTCATCGGTCATTTCTTAGCCCTGACGCACTCCCGGCTCAGTGGCATTGCCTTCATCGTCTTCGCTGTGGCAGCGTTAGGCCTGACAATTTTCAATATCACCCTTGCGCCTTAAGTTCAGAAGTGATGACGGACATCTTAATCAACTATGGCTATTGGGGCATGTTGGTGGCGGCATTTCTTGCCGGCAGCTTCTTCCCGTTCTCCAGTGAGGCCGTGATGTTAGGGCTCTTAGCAGCAGGGCTGAAGACGGAGCCCCTCATCATCTACGGCACCATCGGCAACGTCTTGGGCTCGATATTCAACTATGGGGTGGGGCGCTTGGGCAAACTGGAGTGGATAGAGAGATACCTCCATGTCAAGAAGAAAGACCTTGACCGCGCCCAGCGTTTCATGGCCGGTCGTGGTGCCTGGATGGGCTTCTTTGCTTTCCTGCCCATCATCGGTTCCGCCATCACCATCTGTTTAGGTCTGATGCGCGCCAACATCTTTATCACTGTGACAAGTATCACTATTGGAAAGCTGCTAAGATATATCGTCTTGATGGCGGGAGTTAGCCTGGTTATCTGATATAGCCCTTTCCCTCGCAAAGTGAGTATTTTTCTTTGAAAAAAGCCGAAAAGGCGGGGCTTTTCTTTGTCATGTCGCTTGTTTGCAGTAACTTTGCAAGGTATTGCAGTAAAAAGTTATCGATAACACATTATTTATTCCTGTCAACAGATGAAACAGTATCGCTTAGTAGACACTATCTTAGGCTGGGTGGCCTTTGCCATCGCTGCCTTCACCTATGTGTCTACCATTGAGCCGACAGCCTCTTTCTGGGACTGTCCTGAGTTTATCACAACAGGCTACAAGCTTGAAATCGGTCACCCGCCAGGGGCACCTTTCTTCATGCTCACGGCCAATCTCTTCAGCCATTTCGCCAGCGACCCCTCGCAGGTAGCACGCATGGTCAACACCATGTCGGCCCTGCTCTCGGCCACTACGATTCTCTTCCTTTTTTGGACCATCACGCATCTCACGCGCAAGCTCATCCTCAAGGACTGGGACTCCCTGACCCTTGGCAAGCTCATCGCCATTGAGACCAGCGGTATGGTCGGCGCCCTTATCTACACGTGGAGTGACACGTTCTGGTTTTCCGCCGTCGAGGGTGAGGTCTATGCCTATTCTTCGGCCTTCACAGCCATTGTCTTCTGGCTTATCCTGAAATGGGAAGACCATGCCGACGAGCCTCACAGCGACCGCTGGCTCGTGCTGATATTCTATATGACAGGCCTGGCCATCGGTGTGCACCTGCTCAACCTGCTGTGCCTCCCCGCCATCGTCCTCGTCTACTGCTACCGCCGTTTCCCCAATGTCGAGACCAAGGGGTCCCTTGTGGCACTCCTCATCTCCTTTGTCATCGTGGCTGCCGTCCTCTATGGCGTCATCCCCGGCATCGTGACCGTGGGTGGATGGTTTGAGCTGTTCTTTGTCAACACCCTCGGCCTGCCTTTCAACACAGGTCTTATCATCTACATCGTCTGCCTTGTGGGCTGCACGCTCTGGGCTATCTACGAGAGCTATATCGGACAGAACAAGAAGCGTGAGAACATCTCCTTCCTCCTCTCCTTCGCCCTCATCGGTATCCCCTTCTATGGCTATGGATGGTCGGCAGTAGCCATCGGCATCGTCGTCCTGGCCGTCGCCGCCTATCTCCTCAACCGCAAGAAAGTCGTAGAGAAGAAGAAGGTGTACCTTGTCACCTCGCGCTTCAAGAACACCGTTCTGCTGTGCATGCTCATGCTGATGATAGGCTATTCCAGCTATGCCCTCATCGTCATCCGCTCTGTGGCCAACCCACCAATGGACCAGAACTCCCCTGAGGACATCTTCACCTTGGGCTCCTATCTCAGCCGTGACCAGTATGGCGACCGTCCGCTCTTCTACGGACAGGCCTACACCTCACAGCTCAAGCTCCAGCAGGATGGCGACATGTGCCGCCCCGTCATGGACGAGGGCGCTCCCGTCTACAGCCGGAAAGAGAAAGCCTCCAAGAACGAGAAAGACTCTTATTTCGTCGTCACACATAAGAATAAATATGTGTATGCGCAGAACATGATCTTCCCGCGCATGTATGACCAGGCCCATACCCAGGACTATGAGTCTTGGATGGGTGGCGTCGACGGTACGGATATCCCCTACGACCGTTGCGGCGAGCAGATGACGGTGAAGATGCCGACACAGCTCGAGAACCTGCGCTTCTTCTTCTCTTACCAGTGCAACTTCATGTACTGGCGCTACTTCATGTGGAACTTCGCGGGCCGTCAGAACGACATCCAAGGTCAGGGCGAGCTTGAGCACGGCAACTGGATTACCGGTATCAAGTTCCTCGACGACGCCCGTCTCGGCGACCAGAGCAAGCTCCCCGACGAGCTCAAGGCCTACGACCCCGTCACCAACCCCAATGGCAACAAGGGGCATAACGTCTTCTACTGCATGCCGCTCATCCTCGGTCTCATCGGCCTCTTCTGGCAGGCTTTCCGTGGACGCCGAGGCATCCGCCAGTTCTGGGTCGTCTTCTTCCTCTTCTTCATGACAGGTTTGGCCATCGTCGTCTACCTCAACCAGACGCCGGTACAGCCGCGTGAGCGTGACTACGCCTATGCTGGCTCCTTCTATGCTTTCGCCATCTGGTGTGGCATGGGTGTGGCCGCCATCATCGACCTGCTGAAGAAGCACCTCAAGGTCAGCAACGTCGCCGTTACGGCCCTCGTCGCCGTCCTCTGCCTGCTCGTACCTATCCAGATGGTCAGCCAGACCTGGGACGACCACGACCGCTCAGGCCGTTACACCTGCCGTGACTTCGGTCAGAACTACCTCATGACGATGCAGGATAAGGGCAATCCTATCATCTTCACCAATGGCGACAACGATACCTTCCCGCTCTGGTACAACCAGGAGACCGAGGGCGTGCGCACCGACACACGTGTCTGCAACCTCTCCTATCTCCAGACCGACTGGTATATCGACCAGATGAAGCGCCCGGCTTACAACTCGCCGTCAGTGCCTATCTCCTGGCCGCGTCTCGACTACTGCTCGGGGACCAACGAGTATGTAGAGGTGCAGCCCAGTCTGAAGTCGCAGGTCCTCCAGTTCTACAAGGAGAATCCCGCACAGGCCAAGGCACAGTTCGGTGATAATCCCTTCGAGCTGAAGAACATCATGAAATACTGGGTGCGCTCCAAGGATGCCGACATGCATGTCATCCCCACCGACACCGTCTATGTCACCATCGACAAGAATGCCGTGAAGAGGAGTGGCATGATGATGGCTGCCGACACTATCCCCGACCGTATGGTTATCTCTTTGGCCGGAAAGAATGCGCTGTACAAGAACGACCTCATGATGCTTGAGATGATTTCTCAGTGCAACTGGACGCGACCGCTCTATGTCGCCATCACCGTGGGTGAGGAAAACTTCATGAACCTCGGTGACAACTTCGTGCAGGAAGGTCTTGCCAACCGCATCACGCCGTTCACCACGAACAAGCCCGGTGCTAAGAACTTCGACACGGAGAAGACCTACCGCAACATGATGTTCCGGTATAAGTATGGTGGCCTGTCGACGCGCGGTCTGTATATCGACGAGACCGTGATGCGCATGTGCTACACCCACCGCCGCCTCTTCGCCACCCTGGCCCTCCACCTCATCGCAGAGGGCAAGACCGACAAGGCCCGCAAGGTACTGGCAAAGGCCGCCAAGGAGATACCTACTTATAATGTGCCGATGAACTATATGTCGGGAGGTGCCGACCTGGCCAAGGCCTACGCCCTGTTGGGTGACAAGACCGACGCCATGAAGTGCATCAATGCCGTGTGGAAGAGTGCCGACCAGTACGTGGAGTACTACCTCAGCCTCGACGGTATCCGGTTCCAGCAGTCCAACCGAGACCTGATGATTCAGCTGACGGTGATGAACCAGGTCGCTGACGTCACGGAGCTCGTCAGCAAGTCGCTCGCTGCACGCCAGCGCACTCAGATTGAGCAGCTCTACAGACGCTACATCGGTCAGGGCGGACAGCCCATGGGAAAATAAGATGTTTATAGAACAACCTGCGAAGTGGCTGCGCTGGATCTATCCCAAGGCAACGTGGCGCATGGACAAGCACGACCACTCCGTCTATCTCACCTTCGACGACGGACCCATCCCTGAGTCCACGCCGTTCATCCTCGACACCCTGAAGAAGTATGGCGTCAAAGCCACCTTCTTCATGGTCGGCGAGAATGTGCTGCGATATCATGACCTCTACAACCGCATCGTGGCGGAAGGCCATCAGGTCGGCAACCACACCTTCCACCACCTCGGCTCGCTCAAGCACATGGCCATCACCTACGGTCAGGACGTGAGCATGGCCAACGAGCTCATCAAGGCCCATCTCTTCCGGCCACCCCACGGATGGATGAAGTCCGACGTCTACTGGTGGGTGAACCGCTACTACAAGATTATCATGTGGGACCTGGTGACGCGCGACTATTCCAAATGGATGACCGCCCAGGGCGTTGTCAACAATGTCAAGCGCTATGCCCGCAACGGGTCCATCATCACCTTCCACGACTCTCTCAAGGCCATCGACAAGCTGAAGACGGCGTTGCCGGAGAGTATAGAGTGGCTGATAGAACAAGGATATGAGTTCAAAACGTTTGAATAAAGAACTTATTAGAGCCGAGGCGTTGCGTCTCGGCTTTTCTGCTTGTGGCTTTGCCCGCGCCGGACACGTCAGCGCCGCCATGGAGTCGCGGCTGCGGCAGTGGCTGTCCCAGGGTGGCAACGCCGATATGGCGTATATGGCCAACTACCTCGACAAGCGTCTGGACCCACGCCTGCTCATGCCTGGGCTGAAGACCATCGTCTCCGTGGCCCTCAACTACGCCCCTGCGAAGCATATCCCCGACGGCGAGCCTCAGATTTCGGCCTATGCCCTCGGCCTCGACTACCACGACATCGTGAAGAAGAAGCTGCGCCAGCTCGCCGCTTTCTGTCTGGAGCAGGAGGGTGTCGACGCCCCCGACGATACCCGCTACCGAGTCTTCGTCGACACCGGTCCCGTCTTGGAGCGCTACTGGGCTGTGGAGGCTGGTCTGGGGTGGATAGGCCGCAACCATCAGCTCATCATCCCCTTTGCCGGAAGCATGTTCTTCCTCGGTGAGCTCTTCCTCGACATCGAGCTGCCGCCCGACGCGCCGATGGCGAGCCGCTGTGGCCGTTGCCACAAATGTGTCGACGCCTGTCCGACAAAGGCTATCACACTGTCTGAGGGCAGAGGTGACGGCGACGGCCTGTATGCCAGCGTGGGCTATTTCGATGCCGCGCGCTGTCTGTCCTATCAGACGATAGAGAACCGCGGTGCCCTCTCCGAAGAAGCCAAGGCCGCGATGGGAGACACCTTCTACGGCTGCGACCGCTGTCAGCAGGCCTGCCCGTGGAACCGTTTTGCCAAACCCAACGACACTCCCGAGCTGCAGCCCAAGGACGAGCTGTTGGCGATGACGCGTGAGAAATGGCACCATCTCTCCGTCGACGACTACCGGCGACTCTTCAAGGGGTCGGCCGTCAAGCGGGCCAAATACGACGGGCTGATGCGCAACATTGATAACTTGGAATAACTATGAGATACGTAGACGTGATATTACCCTTACCCCTCAACGACAGCTACACCTATACTGTCAGTGATGCCGTGGCTGCCCAGGTGCTCACCCTGACCGGTGGCAGCGGCATGGGTATGCGCCTGCTCGTGCCTTTTGGCAAGACCAAGACCTATTGTGCCATCTCCCTGCGTGTCCATGACGATAAGCCCGACCTCTGCGACGACAAGATTCGTGAGGTGCTGAGTCTCCTCGACACCGCTCCCGTCCTTCTGCCCGAGCAGATGCGGCTGTGGCGCTGGATGGCTTTCTATTATATGTCGCCATTGGGTGATGTCATGAATGCCGCCCTTCCCGCCGGTCTGAAGGCTGAGACGGGGTATCGGCCCAAGACGGAGACCTGCCTTCGCCTGCCGGAGAAGTTCTCCACGCCCGAGGGCCGCAACATCGCCCTGGAGCTGTTGCGGCGCATGCCCCGTCAGCAGCAGGTCTTCAGCGTCTTCCTCACGATGTCGGGAGCAGACATCACGCGTGAGGCACTCCTCAACGAGTCGCACAGCACGTCGGCCATCGTCAAGCATCTTGTCGACGGTGGGTTCCTACAGACTTACGAGCGTGAGGTGGGACGTGTCAACACCGGTGGCGAGAGTCACCCCGAGCGCATACAGCCGCTGAGCCAGGAGCAGCTGAAGGCCTTCGACGGCATCCGCAAGGGTTGGGAAGCACACGCCGTCGTGCTGTTGCATGGCGTGACGTCGAGCGGAAAGACGGAAATCTATATCCATCTCATCGAGGAGACCATCCGTCGTGGTCAGCAAGTGCTCTACCTCCTTCCCGAGATAGCCCTCACGGTGCAGATGACACAGCGCCTGCAGCGCGTCTTCGGTTCCCGGCTCGGCATCTACCACTCCCGCTACAGCGACAGCGAGCGCACGGAGATGTGGCAGCGCCAGCTCTCCAACCATCCCTACGATGTCATCCTCGGTGCCCGCAGTGCTGTCTTCCTGCCTTTCCGCAGGCTCGGCCTCGTCATCATCGATGAGGAGCATGAGACAAGTTTCAAGCAGCAGGACCCCGCACCCCGCTACCACGCCCGCAGCGCGGCCATCGTCCTGGCACAGATGTACGGAGCCAAGACGCTCCTGGGCACGGCGACACCGTCTTTGGAGAGCTATTACAACGCGCAGACGGGGAAATACGGGCTTGTCACCCTCACCCACCGCTTCAAGGACATCCAGCTCCCGGAGATTGACGTCGTCGATATCAAAGACCTGCGCCACCGCCGTATGATGACGGGCCCGTTCTCGCCCCGCCTCCTCGCGGCTATGCGTGCGGCCTTGGCAGCCGGCAAGCAGGTCATCCTCTTCCAGAACCGCCGTGGCTTTGCCCCGGTGCTGTCCTGTTCTGTCTGCGGGTGGACGCCGAAGTGCCAGAACTGCGATGTCTCGCTGACCTATCATAAGCGTTTGAACCTGCTGACCTGCCACTATTGCGGGTTCACCATGCCCGTCCCGTCGGCCTGCCCCAACTGCGGCAACCCGCACCTCTCCGACCGTGGTTTCGGAACGGAGAAGATAGAGGACCTGGTGCGCGCCACCTTCCCCGAGGCGCGTGTGGCACGTATGGACCTCGACACCACCCGAACACGCGGGGCTTACGAGCGGCTTATCGGCGACTTCGGACGCGGCAAGACCAACGTCCTCATCGGCACGCAGATGATTAGCAAGGGCCTTGACTTTGATAATGTTGCCGTGGTCGGTATCCTCGATGCCGATGCCATGCTCAACTACCCCGACTTCCGGGCCTACGAGCATGCCTTTATGATGATGAGTCAGGTGGCAGGGCGTGCCGGGCGCAGAGGCCAGCGCGGTCTCGTCATTCTCCAGACGAAGAGCCCGCAGCTCCCCGTCATATCGCAGGTCGTCCACAACGACTACATGGCCTTCTACCGCGACCAGCTCGTGGAGCGCGGCATGTTCCACTATCCTCCGTTCTTCCACCTTGTCTATATCTTTCTCCGGCATAAGACCGAGGGCGTCGTGGAGATGGCAGCCCAGGAGATGGGCGCCGCCTTGCGCCATGTCTTCGCTGACAGAGTCCTCGGACCTGACAAGCCAGCTGTGGCGCGGGTGAAGACGCTGTTTATCAGAAAGATAGTGTTGAAGTTAGAACTCGGCATCGACCAAAAGAAAACCCGCCACGCACTCTATAAGGTGCGTGACGGGATATTGTCACAGCCCTGCTACCGCTCTGTGCAGGTCTTCTTCGATGTCGATCCGGTGTAACAGGAAAAGCTTCACAGCCTAAGGGCTATAAATCTTTTTCTTGTTTATAGCGTTTTAAATCTCTTTTGAATTGGGTCGTTTGCTTTATTTCCATCTTTAGAGATTCCTTACCTAATCAAAGGAATTACGCGCTTATTTCTGTGCATCTTTCGCTGTCAATCAGAGAGAATCTTACTCAGCTCTGTCTCTGAGAGTCCTGTGACTTTGGCTATGACGTCCATGGACATTCCTAAGCTTTTCATAGCCTTTGCACTTTTCTTCTTTTCTTCTAAGGCTCCTTCTTCCCGGCCTTCTTCCCGGCCTTCTTCCCGACCTTCTTTCCGGCCTTCTTCCCGGCCTTCTTCCCGGCCTTCTTCCCGGCCTTCTTTCCGACCTTCTTCCCGACCTTCTTCCCGACCTTCTTTCCGGCCTTCTTCCCGGCCTTCTTCCCGACCTTCTGCGAAGCCTTTGCGGCGTGCACTATTATAATAGGTGCGCTCCGTGCGCACAATATCCCAGAACTTGTCATAACCCTCCAACTGGGCAGGTGTATAAGAAGATTCTTCAAGAATGTCGACAGCCTTTCTTACCTCGGGGTTGTCAAGGAACTCTTGTGGAACCTTGCTCGCCCCACCCATCTCTGTGAGAAAGCGCAGCCACAGCACCTGCATCTTTTTCTCGGAGAAATTCTGAGGCTTAAACTTTGGCAACTCCACAAAGATGAGGTGCAAGCCCTCGATAATCTTTTCAGGGTGGTCGATATTGGCCACGGCATACTGATGGTAGTAGCCGGGCAAATTGGGCTCGAAGGTTTCATTGACAAGGTTGAGCGAATAGACCGGCTGAAGAAATTCGAAGTTCTCACTTTTGTCCAACTGCCGCACATAGGCCTTGGAAGCGTTGAACAATACGCGCTGCTTGAATTCTTCCGACCATATCATTTGCATCTCCACAAGGAACTGCCGTCCCTGCTCATCCTTGCATCTCACATCAACGATACTGTTCTTTTTGAGTGGTGTCTCGGGAACGAGCTCTATGGGAATATATTCTACGCTCTTGACCTGATGCTCAGCATCAAGAGGCAGAAGGGCATTGAGCAGGCTGATGACAAGGTCCGGATGCTCACCGAAAACTCGTTTGAACGTAAGGTCGGCACGTGGGTCTAAGTATCTCATAAGCGCATTCTTTTTGGCAAAGATAACTATAATTTTCGGATAATGCGTCAATTATTAAGAAAACATCTCGTTGCGCACCTGATATTTTCTGTGAGTTCATGGCGAGAGTACCGAATTTATCTGAATGCTGTTTGACTTCATATCTCCTTTGTCGCTTCCTTGAGCCATGCCACATCCTCGCTGTCGGTGAGCTGTGGGGCCAGGACGTCGTAGACATGCCGGTGGTAGGCGTTGAGCCAGTCGCGCTCCTCCGTTGTGAGCATGGACGTGTCGATGGGGTCAGTGTCGATGGGGCAGAGCGTCAGAGCGTCCATCTGCAGGAAATCGCCGAAGTCTGTTGACCGATAGGGCGTGATGAGCAGTGTGTTCTCGATGCGCACGCCAAACTTCCCGGCGAGGTAGAGTCCGGGCTCGTCGGTGACCGTCATGCCGGCGTGGAGTGGGGCAGGCATATACTCCATGCGTATCTGGTGAGGACCTTCATGGACGTTGAGGTAGGAGCCAACACCGTGGCCGGTGCCATGGAGGAAGTTGTAGCCCTCACGCCACATCGCCTCGCGGGCCAGGGCGTCGATCTGAGTACCTGAAGCGCCGTCGGGGAACTTGGCCAGCTCCAGTTGGATATGTCCTTTCAGTACGAGGGTGTAGACATGGCGCTCCTCCTCGGTGACAGGTCCCAGGGCGATGGTGCGTGTGATGTCTGTGGTGCCGTCCTCATACTGTGCGCCGCTGTCGAGGAGCAGCAGACCATGGGCTTCGAGAGGGGCGTCGGTCTCAGGTGTGGCCTCGTAGTGGACGATGGCACCGTGGGGACCGTAGCCAGCGATGGTGTCAAAGCTGATGTCGCGGAAGAGTGGCTGCTCGGCACGCAGGGCCGTCAGCTTCTTGTCTATGCTCATCTCCGTCTGCCCGCCTTGGGCGACAGCAGGCTTGAGCCAGCGCAGGAACTTCACCAGTGCGATACCGTCTTTGACCATGGCGTTGCGGAAACCGGCTATCTCCGTGGCGTTCTTCACGGCTTTCATGGCCGGCACGGGTGAGGCGAGGCGCACAATCTCCTTGACGTGACGGCGGTCGCCGCGCGCTGCTATATTATATAATGTGTAAGATGTCTCGGCGGGGTCGAGGAGAATGTTGTATTCGAAGTAGTCGCGGAGTCCCTCGCCAATCTTGTCGTAGTCGGCGATGCTGACCCCCTGCGAGGCCAGGTAGACCTCGGTGCGCAGCGTTATCTTCTTCTTGTTGACATAGAGTGTCACCCTTTCCGAGCTGACGAGGACGTAGGCCACGAAGACAGGGTTGCAGTGCACGTCGCTGCCCCGGAGGTTGAGGAGCCAGGCTACATCGTCGAGGGCCGAGACGAGGATGCCGTCGGCATGGACGTCGCGGAGGGCACGGCGCAGGCGCGCTATCTTCGACTTGGTGTCCTCACCGGCGTATTCCATGGGGTGAACCGTTATCTTGTCGTCGGGAATGGCCGGGCGGTCGCCCCAGATCTCGTTCAGCGGGTCGAAATTGGTGCGCATGGTGATGCCGCCCTGCTGGCGCAGGTCATGGATGAGCGCCTCCACGGTCTGGGTGTTGCAGCACATGCCGTCGATGCCCACCTGTGCGTTCTTGTCGCCGAGCTCGCTGCCGAGCCACTCCGCGATGGTCGGCGTGCCCTTGGCCTTGAGCTTCATCAGTTGGAAGGAAGTACCGTCGAGCTGTTCGGCGGCAGCGAGGAAATAGCGGCTGTCGGTCCACAACGCAGCCTTGTCCAAGGTCACCACGGCGGTACCTGCCGAACCGTTGAACCCACTGATCCACTCGCGGCCCTTCCAGCGCGCGGGCGTATATTCACTGTTGTGGGGATCGGAGCTGGGGAAGATGAAGGCGTCGAGATGCTCACGGCGCAACACCTCACGCAGCGCCGCCAAACGTTGAAGAATAGTCGTGTTTTCCATAATATACAATGTGGTGTCAATAACTCTTACATACAAAGATAATATTTTTTGTGCCACACCGACATTGCAAAGCGGAACCTTTTAATATAAAACAACATTTCATAAAGAAAAAAAGCTATCTGTTCTGAGTTTTTTTTATATCTTTGCAGCCGTAAAGAAATTAGAAACTCTTTAAATATTTAGTTCAGTTATGAAGTATTTAACTAACGAAAAGCTCCTTATCGTCGGTGCAGGCGGTATGATTGGTTCCAACATGGTTCAGACAGCTCTTGCTCTTGGTCTGACTCCTAACGTTTGCTTGTATGATATCTACGAGCCTGGCGTTCATGGCGTTTACGACGAGATTGAGCAGTGCGCTTTCCCTGGTGCTAACGTCACTTACTATGCACCTGCCGTTGAGGACATGAACAACCCCGAGAAGGTTGCCGAGGCTGCCAAGAAGGCTTTCACCGGCGCTAAATATATCATCTCCTCTGGTGGTGCTCCCCGTAAGGCTGGCATGACCCGTGAGGATCTGCTCCAGGGCAACTGCAAGATTGCTGCTGACTTCGGTGAGAACATCAAGAAGTACTGCCCGGACGTCAAGCACGTCGTTGTCATCTTCAACCCTGCTGATGTCACCGCTCTGACAGCCCTTATCCACAGCGGTCTGAAGCCCAACCAGCTGACTTCTCTTGCTGCCCTCGACTCTACACGTCTGCAGCAGGCTCTGGCTCACGAGTACAATGTGCCTATGGACAAGGTGACAGGTGCTCACACTTACGGTGGCCACGGCGAGCAGATGGCTGTCTTCGCTTCTCAGGTGAAGATCGACGGCAAGCCCCTCTCTGAGATGGGCCTGAGCAAGGAGCGTTGGGAAGAGATCAAGCAGCTCACCACACAGGGTGGTAGCCGCATCATCAAGCTCCGCGGCCGCAGCTCCTTCCAGAGCCCGGCTTACAACGCTGTGAAGATGATCGAGGGTGCTATGGGTGGCGAGCCCTTCACACTCCCCGCTGGCTGCTATGCTGACATCCCTGAGCTCGGCATCAAGGACGTGATGATGGCACTGCCTACAACAATCGACGCTACAGGTGTGCACTACACAACTCCTACAGGTACTGCTGAGGAAATGGCAGACCTGCAGAAGAGCTATCAGCACCTCTGCGACATGCGTAAGGAGGTCATCGACCTCGGCATCGTCCCCGACATTAAGGACTGGAAGAAAGATAACGCTAATCTCTAAGGAGGAGATAGCATTTTCATAATATGTTTTGTGGGCCTCGAACTATGAAGTTCCAGGCCCACTTTTTGTTTGCCCTTTTCGCAAGTGTTGTAGATGCCCGGCGCGGTCCGTGGCAAATGTTAGCGCATTCTCCCCCTATGTCATCTCTGGAAATCCCGCACAATGGGTCATACAATCCGCAGATAGGGTAAGAAGATTTTGGCATTATGTTTGTACCTTTGCAGGCGTATTGTATAGAACATCTATGCAAGTGTATAGAACAGAATATAACATGGACAAAATTCACGATTTATCTTTCGGGGGCGAACGCCCTCTCTTCGGCGCCCACGACGTGTGCCTGGAAAATATAACTATCACCGACGGCGAGTCGGGGATAAAGTGTTGTCACGACATCGAGTGTCACGACTCCAAATTCTTCGGTAAATACCCATGGTGGCATGTGGACCGCAGCCTTATCACAAGCTGCTATTTCGCACCGGCATCGCGCTCGGCTATCTGGTACAGCAACGACATGGTGATGAAGGACTGTGTCATCGACGGTCCGAAGTTCTTCCGTGAGATGAAGAACTTGGAACTGGAGGATGTGAAAATCAACGACGCCGACGAGACCTTCTGGCGCATCGACGGTCTGAAACTGAAGAATGTGGAGCTCCACGGTGGCACCTATCCCTTCATGTTCTCGAAGAATATCTATGTCGACGGCCTTGTCAGCGATGCCAAATATGTCTTCCAGTACTGCCAGAATGTCGAGGTTCATCATGCCAAAATTACGACCAAGGACTCTTTCTGGGAGTGCGACCATGTCACTGTCTACGATTCCGAGCTCGACGGTGAGTACCTGGCTTGGCATTCTAAGAACATCACTCTCGTGCGCTGCCATATCAGCGGAGAGCAGCCGCTGTGCTATATGGATCATGTGACACTCGTGGACTGCACCTTTGATGCCGCCTGCGACCGTGCCTTCGAGGACTGCTCGAATATCGACGCCTCTATCCGTGGCACCATCACGAATGTCAAGAATCCTATCTCCGGTAAGATTGTCGCCGACGAGATAGGCTCCGTCACCTACAATGAGTTTGCCAAAGGTCACGACTGCGTCATCGCCAAGCGCGAGGCTAATGCTTAACACCCGTTTCTATGACTTACGATTTCGATACCGTCATCAACCGCCGCGGCACCAACAGCTATAAATGGGACATCTTCCACGAGGAGGATGTCATCCCCTTGTGGGTTGCCGACATGGACTTTGCCGTCGCCCCCGCCATCAGTGCCGCCATCCGGCGCCGTGCCGAGCATCCGGTGTGGGGCTACACCCGTGTCCCCGACAGTTATTACGACGCCATCATCTCCTGGTTCCATCGCCGCCATCAGTGGGACATCTCCCGCGACTGGATTGTCTATACCAGTGGTGTGGTGCCCGCTACGAGTGCGAGTATCCGCGCCCTGACGCTGCCCGGTGAGAATGTGCTGTTGCAGACACCGGCTTATAACTGCTTCTTCTCCAGCATCCGCAACCAAGGATGCCAGATAGTGGAGAACGAGCTCGTCAGAAAAGGCGACACCTATGTCATCGACTTCGACGACTTCGAGCGGAAGTGTGCTGATGACAAGACCACCGTCTTCCTGCTCTGCAATCCCCACAACCCCGCTGGCAGACTCTGGACGAAGGAGGAGCTGCTTCGCATGTACGACATCTGTGCACGTCATGGCGTGCGTATCATCAGCGACGAGATACACTGTGAGCTCGTCATGCCCGGTCAGCATTTCACGCCCGTGGCTACGGTGAGCCCGGAGGCCCAGGACAACGTCGTCGTCCTCAACTCTCCGTCGAAGAACTTCAATATCGCCGGTCTGCAGATTGCTAATATAATATGTAAGGATGCGGAACTCCGCCGCCGCATCGACCGTGTTATCAATATCTTTGAGGTCTGCGACGTCAACCCTCTCGGCGTCATCGCCCTTCAGGCCGCCTACAACGACAGTGAGGACTGGCTCGACGCCCTCAACGAATATCTGTGGGGCAACTACCGCTATCTGAAGTCGCGCTTGGAGAAGGAGCTGCCCGCCGTCGACGTGCTCAGACTTGAAGGCACCTATCTGGCCTGGGTCGACATCCGGAAGTTGGGTCTGACGAGTGATGAGGCCACCGACCGGTTGCTGAAGCAAGGCAGAGTCTTTGTCAGCAGCGGGACGATGTACGGCAGGAAAGCCGGGGAAGGATACCTCCGCGTCAACCTCGCTTGCCCCCGCGCCACACTTGAGGAAGGAGTGGGCAGAATGGTTAAAGTGTTGGCTGAAAAGTGAAATTTTTAGCTAATTCTTTGGCTATCTGAAAAATAAGGAGTAATTTTGCACCCGCTTATAGTGGACGAGTGCCGCTGTGAGCACAGAACATACGTTTAATTTAAAATTTTAAAACCAAAACAAAATGATTATTGTACCTGTAAAGGAAGGCGAGAACATCGAGAAGGCTCTCAAGAAGTTCAAGAGAAAGTTTGAAAAGACCGGCGTCATCAAGGAGCTGCGCACACGTCAGCAGTATGACAAACCGTCTGTGAAGAAGCGCCTTAAGATGGAACACGCCGTCTACGTACAGCATCTTCGCGACGAGGAGGAACTCTAATCTTTACCAAAAGAGAAGAAATTCTTCTGAAAAAATTTGGTAGTTTCAATTAATTTCCATAAATTCGCAGTGTAATCGGATAGAAGTCCGAAAAAGGTGAATTGACAGGAAATATGGTAAAGGAATTCTTGGATTTTCTTCGCTTCGAGCGTCGCCGCTCGGAGAAGACTGTTATCTCGTATAGCGTGTCGCTGAAGGAATTTGAGGAGTTCTTCCAGCACCTGGACAAGGAACTTTCCTGGGAGACCGTTGATGAGGATGTCATCCGTGACTGGCTGATGCACCTCATGGACAACGGCATGAAGGCTTCGAGCGTGGGGACACGCTTTGCCGCCTTGCGGTCGTTGTATCGTTTCGCCCTCTCCCGCAGACTTGTCACCCGCGACCCGACTTACCGGGTTGAGGCTCCTAAGAAGAGCAAGCCTTTGCCTCACTTCCTTAAGGAGAGCGAGATGAACCGGCTGCTCGACGACATAGAGTGGGGTGACGGTTATGTTGATGTCCGTGACAAGACCATCATCATGACCTTCTATGAGACGGGTATCCGTCTCTCCGAGCTTACAGGCCTCGACGACGCTGCTGTGGACCTCGGCTCCTGCCAACTCAAGGTGACGGGAAAAGGTGATAAGCAGCGGATCATACCTTTCGGCAATGAGCTTAAGGGGGCTTTGCAGCGCTATATGGCGATTCGAGACGAGAACGTCGAGAAGCTGTGCGGAGCTGTCTTCCTCACCGAAAAGGGCAAGCGCATGACAAGCGGGCTGGTGCGCAATCTGGTGGAGAAACATCTCGCACTGGTGAGCACGCAGAAGAAACTGTCGCCGCACGTGTTGCGGCACACCTTCGCCACAGCCATGCTCAACAACGGCGCAAGCATAGAGAGTGTCAGACGTCTGCTCGGTCACGCCAGTGCCTCCACAACGGAGATCTACACCCATGTGACCTTTGAGCAGCTCAAGCGAGTTTATAAAGATGCCCATCCCCGGGCGTGAGTTTAACCTTTAAAAAATGGTAACTATGGAAGTTAACATCAAGTCGATTCACTTCGACACTACCGAAAAGTTACAGGCGTTCATCGAGAAGAAGGTCGCCAAGTTGGAAAAGTCTTTTGAAGATATTAAGAAAGTAGAGGTGCAATTAAAGGTTGTCAAGCCTGCTACCGCACAGAACAAGGAAACGAGCCTTACCGTTACCGTACCCAACGGCAACCCCATCTATGTCGCCAAGACGTGCGACACCTTCGAGGAGGGCGTGGACCTGTGCGTGGACAGCATGCGCGAGCAGCTGACGAAATTCAAGGAAAAATTACGCAATCATTGAAAATTTCCTCAAAAAGTTTTGGAGATTAAAAAAATATGACTACCTTTGCAGCCGATTTCACGACAACCAGTCGGCTTGCGAGTTCGGCTGCAAAGGAAATGCCTCTTTAGCTCAGTTGGCCAGAGCACGTGATTTGTAATCTCGGGGTCGTT
>ERZ773245.724-NODE-724-length-31478-cov-4.961620_pt1 | contig 31478 bp, 29 predicted proteins | sample MGYA00580988_ERZ773245 | MGnify/ENA primary metagenome ERZ773245 (study PRJEB29015, sample SAMEA2737792) | human gut metagenome | biome: human gut; feature: human-associated habitat; material: faeces | place: China | collected 2012 ... | reverse complement strand
AATATTGGGCCGTTGGTGGAGATATAAGTGGATCACTTTTCATCCGTCGTTGACACCTGCCCTGCCTGAAGACGCGGAAAACTGTTTAACAATGCCGTTCAGACAGCTGTCGTCCTATCTCTAATGAAAATGTGAAACAACTGAGCGTACACATTGAAACCATAGAAGCCGTGAGCAACGAACACGTCGGGAACGACGAACTGTGTAGGAAAATTGCCACCATTTCGGGGATTGCTATTCTTACCACCACTGCAATTGTCAGCACCGGGTAGTATCGGCTTCAAAAACCGGCGTCAGCTTGCTGCATGGCTTGGACTGGTTCCCCGACAGTGCTTCAGCGTAGGTAAAAACACGCTGGGGTCTATCAGTAAACGGGACGATGTCTATATCAGAACGCTACTGTTCCATGGTGCGAAGACAGTGTCAAACGCCAGAAAGGGCAGACAGGTCCAGGAAAGTTGGCTGGGCAGACCAGTCTCGCGGCGGAATAAAAATGTTGCCACCGTAGCGCTGAACAACAAAAATGCCAGAGTGCTCTGGGTATTGCTAACCAACGATAAAGAGATTTCACCAGAAGAAGTGATGGTAGCTGCATATATGTAAATGAAACTACTTCTGTCTGTTGAAAAATAAAACCAACCTACTGATTGCTAAGGATAAACAAGTATTAAAGGCCAGACTGATAAGACCGCGACTAAGTGAACCTGTATCTGACATGGCATAGCTTCGCTAATGTGTCATCATGATTAGGACTAAATCTGTGAATTCCTTTAGGAAGCACGGACACAGGCCAATCTGAGTCCATATGTATGATTGGAATCTTACACAGATGACTTTTTGACACGGGGACTTGGCAAACAGGGGCGACCATGTATGTCAGATATGACAATCTCACTTCCGAAAGAAGTCAACGGGCACGTTATCTGTTCAACCAGAATCCGACACATTCTGGCTATACGAAAGAGCATACTTATGCAAATCTATATGCTTTTCCGGCAACAAGCAGGAATCTCAGCGCTGAGGCAGGAATTAGAGGTAAAAACGCCCTACCGGGCCATGAATCACCCGGTCATTGGAGTAGTAACCAAAGCAGATTTAGCCAGCATGGAACACATATCTTTGGTGAAATGTTGGTTACGGGAAGCTGGAGCGCACAACGTGTTAGTAACCAGTGCGGTTAATAACAATGGAGTTACAGAACTTTTTGCCTTGCTGCATACAGAAGAAGGCTGTTGCTAATTTCGATAGGTTCTCAGATGAGAATGATGACGGTGATACACAGATAAGAATCAATGAGCAATGAGGGTTGCCGGGCAACCCTCATTGAATAAAACAGGAATTACTTCGCTTCGCCGTTTTTCATTTCGCCCATAGCTTTCAGCTTTTTGGAGATATCGCGGCGTTCTTTGGAGAGCTCGGCATTTTTGATGATGTAATCGTCAACGCGATCTTCATAGTCACCTTTCATGCTGGCGATGATGCCCTGGATTGCTTCAACGCTCATCCCGGGCTTGATGTAATCGCTCAGGTTGTCCAGCAACAGGACGCGCTTCTGGTTGTCACGGATCTTTTTCTCAACGTCCTGAATTTCACGTTGCAGTTTGTTCTTACGACGGAACAGACGAACAAATTCCAGTACGTCCTGGAATGAAGGCTTGGTAGTTTCCATTTTTATACCCCTGATAATGTGAGAGTCGGATTCGTTTAAGCAACCGCTATTCGTTAGGGCCAACATTACTCATAGCTGCCGCAGATGACAATGCTTTTATCCCTTTTCACTATCATACCCTTTATCCTTGCTGAATCGAAGCAGCAGCAAGATGATTCTGAAGTTCAGGAATTATTTGCGCAAGGCCCGGCAAATCAGACTCGATAGCAACTCAAGCTGATGTGCCGTTTCCATGTTCAGCCACACATAACCATAGATTGGTGTTTCCACAACCTTCAGGTCATGGTGGTTATTCAGCAACTGACGCAGCTCTTCCACAGCATCGTTCAATTTTTCCGTATTGGCAAAAACCGGCTGCGGATTACCTTCGTACAGCGCATGAACAAGGCTCAGCAGTATTTGCTGCATCATGTGCTGGGTATCACGAAGTTTTTGCGCGTTCAATAACACGAAATGGCTGGGGCGCGTGGCCCAGTATGCATTGATTTGCAACTCCAGCATACAAACCAGATTGCGGTTAATGGTCTGGATACCTTCATATATCGATTTTGGAATACGAGTTTCTTTGCTGGCGGGCGCAATCAGCCCACGCATTTTCACGGCATCGGTCAGGAGTTTTTGTAGATGGCTTTCCAGACGTGGGCGTTCGAGTAAGTTCGGTGAGAATGCAGATTGATAAACCCGATTATACTCGGTCAGACTTTTCGCCAGTTGAATGCGCCAGTGGATGAACGCCCGTTGTGGCCAGATACCGGTAAACAACATTGCCAGTAAAGAGCCGAGGATCACATCGCCGCTTCGCCATAACGCCGTATCAATTTCACCTGTCGGGGAACCCACAACAATTGCCAGCGTCACCCCAATCAATAATCCTTGATACGGTTTCTTGCCCAGCGCCAGCCAACCGCAAAGAAACATAGCCGCCGCGCACCAGACTAACATCAGCGGTAACGAAATTAACTCCAGTTGCAGAGCGATAAGACCTAAAATCGAACCCAACACCGTACCGCCAATACGTTCGAAGGCGCGAGGGACAACGTTACCCCAGAACGAGATTGGCCCCATAATCACCACCATGGTGACCAGCGGCCAGGTGCTTTCCGGGATAGTAAACAGGCGGATAATGAGAAAAGTGAGCAGGAATGCCAGCGCGACCCGAGTACCATGCACAATGCGGTAATGGCGGTATACCCGGATTTCAAACGGGCTTAATGACTTATCGGCACGCACGCAGAAACTCCGTAATGAAGATTAAAAGCGCTCATAACTCATCTGTCGGCCAGAAGGCCCGCCTCTGAATTATCCGACGGACAAACCGGGAACAGTGTAATTTCCCGGCAGGAGCGAAAAAATTGAAAGGCGCATCTTACTCTTTTCGCTTTCAAAAAAAGAGTGGTCATCGCGTTAACACACCGCCCTGAGATGAATTAGTGATGTTTTGGCTGCACCGCAACATACATTTCGATATCCCAGTACCCATCTTCCGCGCCATTGTTCAAATAAACCTCGAAGCAGGGCTTTGGTAACATTTCATAAGCACTGTCCTGCAAGAGGCTATTAAAGAACTGATACCAGGGTTTAGCAAAATCATCACCGACTACACGAGCCACCGCAACCGCATACTGACCACCTGAAATTTCTGTCAGAATGACGCCCTCACTGTTTTCGGGGAGCGTAAAGTTATTCGGCACCGTCACGACGATGTCGCAGCGTAATTTTTCGGCGGGTGTTTCATCTGGATTGTCGTAAAAGACAGCAACCCACTCCTTCGGCACAATATTTTTGCTATCTACCCACATCATCAACTGCTCAAAGCCTTTCTTTACCGTCTGTTCCCACGGGCCAACGAGATGGAAACCTGCAACGGTACGTTTATCTTCCTGCTTAATCTCGTAGTTCATGACGTCCCATTAATACTGTTTTTATATACAGTATAATTGCGATATTAAAACCACAAGGAATGAGTGTTGATTATGCGAGCAGACTCGCACTCCTGCCAGTCTGCTGCAAAAGAAAGGTCAGGCCTTATGGTGGAAATAATCACTCAGGCGAGAAAACATGCTGCCTTCCCCGACAGATTCCAGGGTAACCAGCGGCCAGTGCGCCACCTGTTTATCACGGTCGTAAAGTTCAATTTCCCCTACCCGCTGATGGGCGCTAATTGGCGCGGTGAGCTCTTTACCATCAAGGGTATATTTGGCTTTGATATGTGGAATTTCGGCTTTCGGTAGCACCATCCAGAACTCTTGTTCCGTTCCCAGGTCGATATTTTCTTTATCGCCATACCAGATGCGTTCCGTACCGACCTTTTTCCCACGGTGCAAAATTTGCACCGTAGTAAAGTTTTGTTGCCCCCAACGCAGTAATTTTCTTGCCTCTTCCTCACGACCTTTTGCACTGTCAGCCCCCATTACCACTGCAATGAGACGACGCTGCCCATCGACAGCCGAAGCAATGAGATTAAACCCGGCACCAGAAGTATGACCCGTTTTCAGGCCGTCAACATTCATGGTTTTATCCCACAATAACCCGTTACGGTTTTGCTGGGTGATACCGTTCCAGGTGAGACTTTTCTCACTGTACATATGATAAAACTCGGGCTCGCCGTGGATGATAGCGCGAGAAAGCACAGCTAAATCATAAGCCGAGCTATGCTGACCTGGTGCATCCAGACCATGCACTGTTTCAAAATGCGTATCCTTGAGATGCAGCTTCTCGGCATAGTTGTTCATCATTTCAACAAACTGCCGTTGCCCACCGGCAATATAGTCAGCCAGTGCAACACAAGCGTCATTTCCGGAATCCACAATTAAACCACGGCTTAAATCACGTACCGATACGCGATCGCCCTCTTTCAAAAACATCAGTGAAGAACCGACAAACACTGGATTATCTTTCGCCCACGCATCGCGCCCCACGGTGACAATATCGTCTGGCGTAATGCGATGACTATCGATAGTGCGATCCACGACATAGCCCGTCATCAGCTTTGTCAGGCTGGCGGGATTGCGCTGTTGATGCTCATTACCCGCGGTGAGGATCTGACCGGTGGTGTAATCCATCAGTACCCAGGAGCCGGCATGAATCTCTGGAGGCTGAGGTGAAAAAGGAATGTTTTCCGCCGCAAAACCAGACGATAAGTTAAAAATGAACAAAGAAGCAGCAATAATAAGACGGCGTTTCAACAGCAAACCCTCAGGAGTTTCAAATAGCTGTTCTTTTTACGGAAATACTTATGAACTGGCTGGAATAAAGTGCAAGAAAATGTGACTATCCTCTCATTTTTATCTGACATGATCTGTTGTCACTCGCTGTCAAATTGTCGCGCTAAAGCTGATTAGCACGGTGATATTTGATACTCTGGCAGACAGCAGAAATAACGGATTTAACCTAATGATGAATGACGGTAAGCAACAATCTACCTTTTTGTTTCACGATTACGAAACCTTTGGCACGCACCCCGCGTTAGATCGCCCTGCACAGTTCGCAGCCATTCGCACCGATGACGAATTCAATGTCATCGGCGAACCCGAAGTCTTTTACTGCAAGCCCGCGGATGACTATTTACCCCAGCCTGGAGCAGTATTAATTACCGGTATTACCCCGCAGGAGACACGAGCGAAAGGAGAAAACGAAGCCGCGTTTGCCGCCCGTATTCACTCGCTTTTTACCGTACCGAAGACCTGTATTCTGGGCTACAACAATGTGCGTTTCGACGACGAAGTCACACGCAACGTTTTTTATCGTAATTTCTACGATCCTTACGCCTGGAGCTGGCAGCATGATAACTCGCGCTGGGATTTACTGGATGTTATGCGTGCCTGTTATGCCCTGCGCCCGGAAGGAATAAATTGGCCTGAAAATGATGACGGTCTACCGAGCTTTCGCCTTGAGCATTTAACCAAAGCGAATGGTATTGAACATAGCAACGCCCACGATGCGATGGCTGATGTGTACGCCACTATTGCGATGGCAAAACTGGTAAAAACGCGTCAGCCACGCCTGTTTGATTATCTCTTTACCCATCGTAATAAACACAAACTAATGGCGTTGATTGATGTTCCTCAGATGAAACCCCTGGTTCACGTTTCCGGAATGTTTGGTGCATGGCGCGGCAATACAAGCTGGGTGGCACCGCTGGCGTGGCATCCTGAAAATCGCAATGCCGTAATTATGGTGGATTTGGCAGGAGACATTTCGCCATTACTGGAGCTGGATAGCGACACATTGCGCGAGCGTTTATATACCGCAAAAGCCGATCTTGGCGATAACGCCGCCGTTCCGGTTAAGCTGGTGCATATCAATAAATGTCCGGTGCTGGCCCAGGCGAATACGCTACGCCCGGAAGATGCCGACCGACTGGGAATTAATCGTCAGCATTGCCTCAATAACCTGAAAATTCTGCGTGAAAATCCGCAAGTGCGCGAAAAAGTGGTGGCGATATTCGCGGAAGCCGAACCGTTTACGCCTTCAGATAACGTGGATGCACAGCTTTATAACGGCTTTTTCAGTGACGCCGATCGTGCAGCAATGAAAATTGTGCTGGAAACCGAGCCGCGTAATTTACCGGCACTGGATATCACTTTTGTCGATAAACGGATTGAAAAGCTGTTGTTCAATTATCGGGCGCGCAACTTCCCGGGGACGCTGGATTATGCCGAGCAGCAACGCTGGCTGGAGCACCGCCGCCAGGTATTCACACCCGAGTTTTTACAAGGCTATGCAGAAGAGATTCAGATGCTGGCGCAGCAGTATGCCGACGATAAAGAAAAAGTGGCGCTGTTAAAAGCGCTTTGGCAGTACGCGGAAGAGATCGTCTAGTTTGAAGCCTCCGCCGCTGATACGGCGGAGGACAATGTTGGGTCAGGCTTTTTGAACGGTGATGCTCCACGCAGCATCGCCAATCTGCTGATAATCGGTGATGGCATGTCCTTCTTCTGCCGCCCACTGTGGGATTGCTTCAGTTGCCTGGGTGCAATCAAACTCAATTACCAACTCATCGCCGCTGGCCATTTCTGCCAGTGCTGCTTTTGCTTCTATGAGTGGAAACGGACAGACCTGCGTCACCACATCCAGCTTTTTAATCGCCATCTTTACACCTTACTTAATTTGCCGCAGCAGTTGCCAGTCGTGCCTTACGCTGCGGTCGAACATACACAAGCCAGGACGCAGTCCAGACTCCGAGAATCATAAATACAAGGCCAATCCAGCCCTGCCAGGTCATCATTGCAGTCATGACCAGTCCATTACCGATAGAGCAACCACCTGCAATGCTGGCACCGAAGCCCATCAGTACACCACCTAACCCGCTACGTAATGTTGTTTGTGCATCAGCAGCGCGAACGCGGAACTCACGGCTCGCTTTGGCTGCAATAAATGACCCCACGAAGATCCCTAACACCAGGAAAACGCCCCAGTTAATGTATTTCACGTCACCCGCGACCAGAAATTGCAGAATATTGGCCGTTGGGGAAGTGATTCCTAACCCAAACATGCGTCCGGTTGCTTCACTCAGGGGCCAAGCTAAAAGCGCAATCAAACCGATGAGTACAGCAGTGACAAAGGGATGCCAGCGTTTTTCAAACAGAATATGAGCGATCCCGGTTCGGCGCGGCGGTAAGGTCGCGACTTTGAGTTTTGGCTTCTTCAACTCTTTCATCACCACCCAGAGCGTTATCACCAGCAAAACGGCAACCAACGGCCACACAGACAAATTAAAAGTATCAGCAATAGAGTTATGTTCAGTAGTGTAGTGCTGCAAGGTTTGATTTAAACCACTGGCGTGTGGAGAACGCATCACCGCACTCATCACCATATAAGTGAAAAGCGCGATCCAACTGCCGATCAATCCCTCACCCGCGCGATACCAGGTCCCGGTGGCACATCCACCCGCCAGAACAATTCCCAGCCCGAAAAGATACCCACCTATAACAGTACCAAGCCACGGGAACGCCCCGGCTTCGTAAGTCAGTAGGCCCGCCTGAATTAACGCAAAAACCCCCACGCTTTGTACCGAAATTGCAATCAGCAAGGCGTAAAACATGCGATTATTTTTCGCGATATACATATCGCGAAAACCACCTGTCAGGCAAAAACGCCCACGCTGCATGACAAATCCCAGCAGAGCACCACAAATTAGCCCGCTTAATATCATTGAAAACATAAATTAATTAACCAGATGAATGTTAATGGGGAAATTATTCATGACTGGTGGAATGCAGACCAATAACCAAATTCTCTAAATTAGAACAAATGGTTATTAATGAGGATTTCGATAAAAAAGAATAAAAAAACCGGAGCCAAATGTTCATTCGACTCCGGTTTATTATTAGAAAAGATGATTATGCTACGTCTTCGTACTGCGGAACCGGATTACGGAAACTCTTGGTTACGCAAGCCAGGTAAATCAGACCGATAGCAGCCCAGATCAGACCCAGAACCATTGAGCTTTCTTCCAGGTTAACCCACAGCGCACCAACGGTCAGCGCACCACACATCGGCAGGAACAGATACTGGAAGTGATCTTTCAGCGTCTTGTTACGCTTCTCACGGATCCAGAACTGCGAAATAACCGACAGGTTAACGAAGGTGAACGCCACCAGCGCACCAAAGTTAATCAGCGCCGTAGCCATTACCAGGTCGAAGTTGATTGCCAGCAAGGCAATCGCGCCAACCAGGATGATGTTCATTGCCGGAGTACGCCATTTCGGGTGTACATAACCGAAGAAGCTTTTCGGGAACACACCGTCACGCCCCATTACGTACATCAGACGCGCTACGCCTGCATGCGCCGCCATACCGGACGCCAGTACGGTAATGGTGGAGAAGATCAGCGCGCCAACCTGGAACGCTTTACCCGCAACGTACAGCATGATTTCAGGCTGTGACGCATCCGGATCTTTAAAGCGAGAGATATCCGGGAAGTACAGCTGCAGGAAGTAAGTTGCAAAGATGAAGATCATGCCGCCAATCAGTGCGGTCAGGAAAATCGCACGCGGGATCACGCGCTCTGCATCTTTGGTTTCTTCCGACAAGTTGCTGATGCCGTCAAAACCGGTAAAGGAGAAGCACAGGATTGTCGCCCCGGTAATCATCGGGATAACATGCGCATCGCCAGACCAGAACGGACGAGTGCTCGCCAGCGTACCCGCGCCTTCACCTTCAAATACGCCATAAACAACCATGCCCAGAATCACCGCGATCAGCACTACCTGCAACACGACGATTACAGTGTTGAAGTTCGCTACGGATTTCAGACTACGCAGGTTAAAGGCGGTCATAAAGGCCACCAGCGCCACCACAAACATCCACGATGGGATGGAAGGCACCAGAGCTTCAAAATAGATTTTCGCCAGCAGAATGTTGATCATCGGCGCGAACAGATAGTCGAGCAGAGAAGACCAACCCACCATAAAGCCGACAGTCGGGCTAATGGATTTCTGGGCGTAAGTGTATGCAGAGCCAGCAGAAGGATAGCGGCGAACCAGCTTCCCGTAGCTCAGAGCCGTAAACAGGATCGCAATCAATGCGAACGCATAGGCTGTCGGCACATGACCATCCGTGAGGCCTGAAACGATACCAAATGTATCAAACAGCGTCATCGGCTGCATATAGGCAAGACCCATCATTACAACCGGAACTAACGTAAGCGTTTTACGCAATTCCACGCGAGAGGTGTTTGGAGTAACGTTATGCGACATGGTCATTCTCCTTTACGGTGATAACCGTCGCGTAAGCAAAAAATTGCCCCATTTTTTTGGATTCCTCAGCGACAACAACTGTCGATTTTTAGTAAATATCTATCCGGTACGAAGCCCGGCCTCTTGGTATGAATGATTGGTTTGAAGCAAAAAATAACCGACGCTAATTAAACGTCGGTTTTTAGTCATTTTTTGACAGCGGCGCATTGTGCCTAAATGGGGGGGAAATGACAAGAGAATGAGAGGCTTGTCATAATAATTTTTCTTTAAATGGCTGATTTTCCGTCATCAGATTTTGCATAAACACCGGCGATCGCACTATTTGCTAAAATTTCGTCCCGCCACCAACCACTGGCAAGCCCCGCGGTCTGTTCATTCCAGCCAATCCAGACGGGTTCAAAGAGGGTTTGGGCGACCACTTTCTTCTCGATTAACGCACCACTATCGAGAAAACGTTGCGCCAGATAACGGGGTAAATAGCCGCAGCCGAGGCCGCTAATTTGCAGCTCCAGCTTGGTTTTAAAATCGAAAACGGTAATAGCTTCTTGTTCGTCGAGAAGTTGTGAGGCCGTAGAAGCGCCGGCCTGTGCAGTGTCCCCCACCACAATCGCCCGATATCGTTTAATGATACGACGGTTTAACGGTTCTTCTTCCAGGGCTAACGGATGATGAGGCGCGACCGCAAAGACTTGTTCCAGATCGCCCAACCGAGAGAAACCAAACTCACTGGAAGATGGTGGCTCATGCATCGCGCCAACAATAATATCCGCTCGCCCCTGAGTCAGGGCATCCCATGAACCACCGAGTACACCATTGATAAACTTCAGGCGCGTCACGCTATGATGTTGATAAAAAGCCTCAATGAGTGGCGCAAGCAGAGAAAAAGGGAAGGTGTCGTCCACGCCAATCACCAGCTCGTTTTCCCAGCCTTCATGCAGTTTGATCGCCTGCTTTTCCAGTTCTCGCACGGTATGCAGAACTTCCCGCCCTTTCTCTAATAACATTTTTCCGGTGCGGGTGAATTTAGCGCGGTGTCCGCTGCGATCAAGCAATTGAATATTAAGGTCGCTTTCCAGCTTGTGAACGGTGTAACTCAGAGCGGACGGCGTCTTGTAGAGTTTGGCCGACGCCGCCGCAAAACTGCCTTCTTTTTCTAAGGCATCGAGGATCATCAACACATCCAGCAGTGGTTTCATACACGCCCCCTTGCAGTGTATGCGGCGTCCTGCTGGCGTGATCGTTTACTCCAGCGGCATTACCAGCGGATCGGGATACTGGTATTCAAATCCCAGTTCATTACAAATCCGACTGCCATCAATAATCTTACCTTTGCCGCTGTCCAGACTATTTCTGAACTGCGGAGGTTCCAGCCCCAATAAACGGGCCATCTGCGGATAGAAAACATTACGCGCAGGGTGAGCTGGCGCACATATATTATAGATGTGTCCGCCTTTAGGTGCCTGTAACAACAGAGTGATAGCGCCAATAACATCTTCTAAATGGACTAAATTAACACCATGTTCACCATCAGGGGCGGTTTTTCCGGCAAAGAAGCGTCCGGGATGACGTCCCGGTCCGACCAGGCCCGCAAGACGCAGAATATCGACCGAAGTACCGGGTAAATTGTGCAGCCAGTCTTCGAGTTCTTCTAATACTCGTCCACTGTTGGTCACCGGATTACGCGGGGTGGTTTCTTTCACCGTGCCTTGCGCGTCGCCATAGACAGATGTCGAGCTGGTAAAAATAATGCGGGGAATACGATGGGCCAGCGCGCTATCCACTAACTCTTGTACCGCTTGTAAATAGAACTCATCGCCGGGGCCGCTACGACGTGCCGGAAGCGTAATGACCAGCGCATCGGCATCCATCAGGGCATCCAGATCGTCAGAATCGCAAACTAACTCAGGCTCCATGCGAAGCAGATAGCTATCAATGCCACTCATTCGGGCCGCTTCGACACCATCTTGTGTGGTTTTACTCCCGGTGACTTGCCAGCCTCGCGCTGAAAGTGACATCGCCAGCGGCATGCCTAACCACCCTAACCCGACAATTGCGACCTTTTTCATCCGTTATCTCCTGATACACCTTAGATCTATAAGGCTACGCTAGCGTATCAAAACTGACAATTCATTCTATGAATGAATCTGTTCAATAATGATAACGACATGCTGCAATGAGCAGTGAATCATCAGTAACCGCGTATACCAGACGGTGCTCCTCTGTAATGCGTCGGGACCAGAAACCTGACAAATTATGTTTCAGGGGTTCTGGTTTCCCCTTACCTTCAAATGGTGTTCTGCGGGTATCTTTGATAAGTTCATTGATCTTTTTAACAATTCGCTTATCTGTTTCCTGCCAGTACAGATAATCATCCCATGATTCCTCAGACCAGATTAGTTTCACTCAATAATGTCCTTTTCCGTTCCTTTGCCTGATTTCAGGCTATCGATTGAGTCCATCAATCTCCGGGCGTTAGCGGGGGAACGCAGTAGATAAGCCGTCTCTTCCAGCGAGTTGTATTCTTCGAGTGACATCAGAACACAAGCCTCTCCATTCTGACGAGTAATGAGGATCGGGGCATGATCTTCAACGGCTTTCATCATTGTTGCCGACAAATTCTGACGCGCTTCGCTGTAGCTAATTGTACGCATGTAAATCTCCTCTTTTGTACAGTTCATTGTACAATGATGGGTGTTAATTCACTATTTATTAATTAGTTTGTAGATCAAGACATTGCCAGCGAGACGAAAAATCAGACTTTGCTCTTTTTGGTGCTGTCAAGTTAGAGGACAGTCCTCTTAGCCCCCTCCTTTTCCCGCTCATTCATTAAACAAATCCATCGCCATAAAATATATAAAAAAGCCCTTGCTTTCTAACGTGAAAGTGGTTTAGGTTAAAAGACATCAGTTGAATAAACATTCACAGAGACTTTTATGACACGCGTTCAATTTAAACACCATCATCACCATCATCCTGACTAGTCTTTCAGGCGATGTGTGCTGGAAGACATTCAGATCTTCCAGTGGTGCATGAACGCATGAGAAAGCCCCCGGAAGATCACCTTCCGGGGGCTTTTTTATTGCGCGGTTGTTAACGGTTCAGACAGGTTTAAAGAGGAATAAGAAAATGACAGACAACACTCGTTTACGCATAGCTATGCAGAAATCCGGCCGTTTAAGTGATGACTCACGCGAATTACTGGCGCGCTGTGGCATTAAAATCAATCTTCACACCCAGCGCCTGATCGCGATGGCAGAAAACATGCCGATTGATATTCTGCGCGTGCGTGACGATGACATTCCCGGTCTGGTAATGGACGGCGTGGTAGACCTTGGGATTATCGGCGAAAACGTGCTGGAAGAAGAGCTGCTTAACCGCCGCGCCCAGGGTGAAGATCCGCGCTACTTTACCTTGCGTCGTCTGGATTTCGGCGGCTGCCGCCTTTCGCTGGCAACGCCGGTTGATGAAGCCTGGGACGGTCCGCTCTCCTTAAATGGTAAACGTATCGCCACCTCTTATCCTCACCTGCTCAAGCGTTATCTCGACCAGAAAGGTATCTCTTTTAAATCCTGCTTACTGAACGGCTCTGTCGAAGTTGCGCCGCGTGCCGGACTGGCGGATGCGATTTGCGATCTGGTTTCCACCGGTGCCACGCTGGAAGCTAACGGCCTGCGCGAAGTCGAAGTTATCTACCGCTCGAAAGCCTGCCTGATCCAGCGCGATGGCGAAATGGAAGAATCCAAACAGCAACTGATCGACAAACTGCTGACCCGTATTCAGGGTGTGATCCAGGCGCGCGAATCAAAATACATCATGATGCACGCACCGACCGAACGTCTGGATGAAGTCATCGCCCTGCTGCCAGGTGCCGAACGCCCAACCATTCTGCCGCTGGCGGGTGACCAACAACGCGTAGCGATGCACATGGTCAGTAGCGAAACCCTGTTCTGGGAAACCATGGAAAAACTGAAAGCGCTGGGTGCCAGTTCAATCCTGGTCCTGCCGATTGAGAAGATGATGGAGTGATCGCCATGAGCTTTAACACAATCATTGACTGGAATAGCTGTACTGCGGAGCAACAACGCCAGCTGTTAATGCGCCCGGCGATCTCCGCTTCTGAAAGCATTACCCGCACCGTTAACGATATTCTCGATAACGTGAAAGCACGCGGCGATGACGCCCTGCGGGAATACAGCGCGAAGTTTGATAAAACCACGGTTACCGCGCTGAAGGTGTCTGCTGAGGAGATCGCCGCCGCCAGCGAACGCCTTAGCGACGAGCTAAAACAGGCGATGGCGGTGGCAGTAAAAAATATTGAAACCTTCCACACTGCGCAAAAACTGCCGCCGGTAGATGTTGAAACACAGCCAGGCGTGCGTTGCCAGCAAGTCACGCGCCCGGTAGCTTCAGTTGGGTTGTATATTCCTGGCGGCTCCGCCCCACTCTTCTCAACGGTATTAATGCTGGCAACTCCTGCGCGTATTGCGGGCTGTAAAAAAGTGGTGTTGTGCTCACCGCCGCCGATTGCCGATGAGATCCTTTATGCGGCGCAGCTGTGCGGTGTGCAGGACGTGTTTAACGTCGGCGGCGCACAGGCCATTGCCGCTCTGGCGTTTGGTACGGAATCTGTGCCGAAAGTGGACAAAATCTTCGGGCCGGGTAACGCCTTTGTCACCGAAGCGAAACGTCAGGTGAGCCAGCGTCTGGACGGTGCGGCGATCGATATGCCCGCAGGCCCGTCGGAAGTGCTGGTGATTGCTGACAGCGGCGCTACGCCAGATTTCGTGGCTTCTGATTTGCTTTCTCAGGCTGAACACGGCCCGGACTCACAGGTGATTTTACTGACGCCCGCTGCTGATATGGCGCGTCGCGTTGCCGAGGCCGTCGAACGCCAGTTGGCAGAACTGCCGCGTGCCGAAACCGCCCGCCAGGCACTGAACGCCAGCCGCCTAATCGTGACCAACGATTTAGCACAGTGCGTGGAGATCTCCAACCAGTACGGCCCGGAGCACCTGATCATTCAGACCCGCAACGCTCGCGATCTGGTCGATAGCATCACCAGCGCCGGTTCGGTATTTCTTGGTGACTGGTCACCGGAATCGGCAGGTGATTACGCCTCCGGCACCAACCACGTTCTGCCGACTTACGGTTACACCGCCACCTGTTCCAGCCTCGGGCTGGCAGATTTCCAGAAGCGCATGACCGTGCAGGAACTGTCGAAAGAAGGCTTTTCTGCGCTGGCTTCAACCATAGAAACACTGGCCGCCGCCGAGCGCCTGACCGCCCATAAAAATGCCGTTACTTTGCGTGTTAACGCCCTTAAGGAGCAAGCATGAGCACCGTGACTATTACCGATTTAGCGCGTGAAAACGTCCGCAACCTGACGCCGTATCAGTCGGCGCGTCGTCTGGGCGGTAACGGCGACGTCTGGCTGAACGCCAACGAATATCCCGCAGCCGTGGAGTTTCAGCTTACTCAACAAACGCTCAACCGCTACCCGGAATGCCAGCCGAAAGCGGTGATTGAAAATTACGCGCAATATGCAGGCGTAAAACCGGAGCAGGTGCTGGTCAGCCGTGGCGCGGACGAAGGTATTGAACTGCTGATTCGCGCTTTTTGCGAACCGGGTAAAGACGCCATCCTCTACTGCCCGCCAACGTACGGCATGTACAGCGTCAGCGCTGAAACCATTGGCGTCGAGAGCCGCACAGTGCCGACGCTGGACAACTGGCAACTGGACTTACAGGGCATTTCCGACAAGCTGGACGGCGTAAAAGTGGTCTATGTTTGCAGCCCCAACAACCCGACCGGGCAACTGATCAACCCGCAGGATTTTCGCACCCTGCTGGAGTTAACGCGCGGTAAGGCGATTGTGGTTGCCGATGAAGCCTATATAGAGTTTTGTCCACAGGCATCGCTGGCTGGCTGGCTGGCGGAATATCCGCACCTGGCTATTTTGCGCACACTGTCGAAAGCTTTTGCTCTGGCGGGGCTTCGTTGCGGATTTACGCTGGCAAACGAAGAAGTCATCAACCTGCTGATGAAAGTGATCGCCCCCTACCCGCTCTCGACGCCGGTTGCCGACATTGCGGCCCAGGCGTTAAGCCCGCAGGGGATCGTCGCCATGCGCGAACGAGTGGCGCAAATTATTGCAGAACGTGAATATCTGATTGCCGCATTGAAAGAAATCTCCTGCGTGGAGCAGGTTTTTGACTCTGAAACCAACTACATTCTGGCGCGCTTTAAAGCCTCCAGTGCAGTGTTTAAATCTTTGTGGGATCAGGGCATTATCTTACGTGATCAGAATAAACAACCCTCTTTAAGCGGCTGCCTGCGAATTACCGTCGGAACCCGTGAAGAAAGCCAGCGCGTCATTGACGCCTTACGTGCGGAGCAAGTTTAATGAGTCAGAAGTATCTTTTTATCGATCGCGATGGAACCCTGATTAGCGAACCGCCGAGTGATTTTCAGGTGGACCGTTTTGACAAACTCGCCTTTGAACCGGGCGTGATCCCGGAGCTGCTGAAGTTGCAAAAAGCGGGCTACAAACTGGTGATGATCACTAATCAGGATGGTCTGGGAACACAAAGTTTCCCGCAGGCGGATTTCGATGGCCCGCACAACCTGATGATGCAGATCTTCACCTCGCAAGGCGTACAGTTTGATGAAGTGCTGATTTGTCCGCACCTGCCCGCCGATGAGTGCGACTGCCGTAAGCCGAAAGTAAAACTGGTGGAGCGTTATCTCGCTGAGCAAGCGATGGATCGTGCCAATAGTTATGTGATTGGCGATCGCGCGACCGACATTCAACTGGCGGAAAACATGGGTATTAATGGTTTACGCTACGACCGCGAAACCCTGAACTGGCCAATGATTGGCGAGCAACTCACTAAACGAGACCGTTACGCCCATGTGGTGCGTAACACCAAAGAGACGCAAATTGACGTCCAGGTGTGGCTGGATCGCGAAGGTGACAGCAAGATTAACACCGGCGTTGGCTTCTTTGATCACATGCTGGATCAGATCGCCACCCACGGCGGTTTCCGTATGGAAATCAACGTCAAAGGCGACCTCTATATCGACGATCACCACACAGTCGAAGATACCGGCCTGGCGCTGGGTGAAGCGTTAAAAATTGCCCTTGGCGACAAACGCGGTATTTGCCGCTTTGGTTTTGTGCTACCGATGGACGAATGCCTTGCCCGCTGCGCGCTGGATATCTCTGGTCGCCCGCACCTGGAATATAAAGCCGAGTTTACCTACCAGCGCGTGGGCGATCTCAGCACCGAAATGATCGAGCACTTCTTCCGTTCGCTCTCTTACACCATGGGCGTGACGCTACACCTGAAAACCAAAGGTAAAAACGATCATCACCGTGTAGAGAGCCTGTTCAAAGCCTTTGGTCGCACCCTGCGCCAGGCCATCCGCGTGGAAGGCGACACCCTGCCCTCGTCAAAAGGAGTGCTGTAATGAACGTGGTGATCCTTGATACCGGCTGCGCCAATCTGAACTCGGTGAAGTCTGCCATTGCGCGCCACGGTTATGAACCCAAAGTCAGCCGTGACCCGGACGTCGTGTTGCTGGCCGATAAACTGTTTTTACCCGGCGTAGGCACCGCACAAGCAGCGATGGATCAGGTGCGTGAGCGCGAACTGTTTGATCTCATCAAAGCCTGTACCCAACCGGTGCTGGGAATCTGCTTAGGGATGCAACTGCTGGGGCGGCGCAGCGAAGAGAGCAACGGCGTCGACTTGCTGGGCATCATTGACGAAGACGTGCCGAAAATGACCGACTTTGCTCTGCCACTGCCACATATGGGCTGGAACCGCGTTTATCCGCAGGCAGGCAACCGCCTGTTTCAGGGAATTGAAGACGGCGCGTACTTTTACTTTGTTCACAGTTACGCAATGCCGGTCAATCCGTGGACCATCGCCCAGTGTAATTACGGCGAACCGTTCACCGCGGCGGTACAAAAAGATAACTTCTACGGCGTGCAGTTCCACCCGGAGCGTTCTGGTGCCGCTGGCGCTAAGTTGCTGAAAAACTTCCTGGAGATGTGATGATTATTCCGGCATTAGATTTAATCGACGGCACTGTGGTGCGTCTCCATCAGGGCGATTACGGCAAACAGCGCGATTACGGTAACGACCCGCTGCCGCGATTGCAGGATTACGCCGCGCAGGGTGCAGAATTGTTGCATCTGGTGGATCTGACCGGGGCAAAAGATCCGGCTAAACGTCAAATCCCGCTGATTAAAACCCTGGTGGCGGGCGTTAACGTGCCGGTGCAGGTTGGCGGTGGCGTGCGTAGCGAAGAAGACGTGGCGGCGTTACTGGAAGCAGGCGTTGCGCGCGTGGTGGTTGGCTCCACCGCGGTGAAATCACCAGAGATGGTGAAAGGCTGGTTTGAACGTTTCGGTGCCGATGCCTTAGTGCTGGCGCTGGATGTCCGTATTGACGAGCAAGGCAACAAGCAGGTGGCAGTCAGCGGCTGGCAAGAGAACTCGGGCGTTTCACTGGAACAACTGGTGGAAAGCTATCTGCCCGTCGGCCTGAAACATGTGCTGTGTACCGATATCTCGCGCGACGGCACGCTGGCAGGTTCTAACGTCTCTTTATATGAAGAAGTGTGCGCCAGATATCCGCAGGTGGCGTTTCAGTCCTCCGGCGGTATTGGCGACATTGATGATGTGGCGGCCCTGCGTGGTACTGGCGTGCGCGGCGTAATAGTTGGTCGTGCATTACTGGAAGGTAAATTCACCGTGAAGGAGGCCATCGCATGCTGGCAAAACGCATAATACCGTGTCTCGACGTCCGTGATGGTCAGGTGGTGAAAGGCGTACAGTTTCGCAACCATGAAATCATTGGCGATATCGTGCCGCTGGCAAAACGCTACGCTGAAGAAGGTGCAGACGAACTGGTGTTCTACGATATCACCGCTTCCAGCGATGGCCGTGTGGTAGATAAAAGCTGGGTATCTCGCGTGGCGGAAGTGATCGACATTCCGTTCTGCGTGGCGGGTGGGATTAAGTCTCTGGAAGATGCCGCGAAAATTCTTTCCTTTGGCGCGGATAAAATTTCCATAAACTCGCCTGCGCTGGCGGATCCGACGTTAATTACTCGCCTGGCGGATCGCTTTGGCGTGCAGTGTGTTGTGGTCGGTATTGATACCTGGTACGACGGCGAAACCGGTAAATATCATGTGAATCAATATACCGGCGACGAAAGCCGCACCCGCGTCACTCAGTGGGAAACGCTCGACTGGGTACAGGAAGTGCAAAAACGCGGTGCCGGAGAAATCGTCCTCAACATGATGAATCAGGACGGCGTGCGTAACGGTTACGACCTCGAACAGCTGAAAAAAGTGCGTGAAGTTTGCCACGTCCCGCTGATTGCCTCCGGTGGCGCGGGCACCATGGAACACTTCCTCGAAGCCTTCCGCGATGCCGACGTTGACGGCGCGCTGGCGGCTTCCGTATTCCACAAACAAATAATCAATATTGGTGAATTAAAAGCGTACCTGGCAACACAGGGCGTGGAGATCAGGATATGTTAATAGAACAACAACGTCGCGAACTGGACTGGGAAAAAACCGACGGACTTATGCCGGCGATTGTGCAACACGCGGTATCCGGTGAAGTGTTAATGCTGGGCTATATGAACCCGGAAGCTCTGGACAAAACCATCGAAAGCGGCAAAGTCACCTTCTTCTCGCGCACTAAACAGCGACTGTGGACCAAAGGCGAAACATCGGGCAATTTCCTCAACGTAGTAAATATTGCGCCGGACTGCGACAACGACACGCTACTGGTACTGGCGAATCCCATCGGCCCGACCTGCCACAAAGGCACCAGCAGCTGCTTCGGCGACACCGCTCACCAGTGGCTGTTCCTGTATCAACTGGAACAACTGCTCGCCGAACGTAAATCTGCCGACCCGGAAACCTCCTACACCGCCAAACTGTATGCCAGCGGCACCAAACGCATTGCGCAGAAAGTAGGTGAAGAAGGCGTGGAAACCGCACTGGCAGCGACGGTACATGACCGCTTTGAGCTGACCAACGAGGCATCTGACTTGATGTATCACCTGCTGGTGTTGTTGCAGGATCAGGATCTGGATTTAACAACGGTGATTGAGAACCTGCGTAAACGTCATCAGTGAGTTGCGGGGTAAGCGGATGCGATGTTGTCGTCGCATCCGGCAAAAAAAAACGGGCAAGGTGCCACCACCCTGCCCATTTTCTTTAAAACCGAAAAGATTACTTCGCGTTGTAATTACGCAGAGCATTACGCCCCAACACAATCCCCGCGCCAACCATGCCGCCCAGCAGCACCGCCAGAATCAAGGTGATTGCCTTTTTCGGACTATCGCGACGAATAGGTAACGTCGGTTTCATTACATAACGGTAAGCATGAATATCAAGATCATCAACTTTTAAGCTTTCGATATCCAGCAGGTTTTGACGAGTCTGATAGTAGTTTGGTGAGAACACCAACGGACGGGTCGCCTCATGCTTAATCATCGACTCCAGCGCTTCGCTCCCCAAAAGGAACAACGTATCTTGTGTCACATCTTCAGTCTGCTGAACCTGTGGCTTTGTCACCTGCGCCTGATTCGCATACTGCAACGCTTCCTGAATCTGACGGATACGCAGATCTTTCTGCTCCTGCGCGACTACTTCCTGAGTTTTCAGAGAATCCTGCAAGTTTTTCATACGCAGCGCGATGTTGTCTTTCAGGTCTTTTTCCAGTTCTTCATTAACCTGGTCGTCAACTTGCTGGATATACTTCGCCAGCTGCTTCTGCGCACCTTCAGGTGTTTCACCAACATAAGACACCGCTAAAGATAATGACTGATTTTTAACGGTAGGCTCAATGGTCAGCTTCTCTGCTTCTTCCTGGTTATCCAGCGTTTCCGCTAATGCTGAAAATGCAGTGCTGTAACGTCCGATAAGTGAAGCCTGAATGTCGGAGACTTTCGGTACAGCCGGACCGTAAATCACATTCATCGCGTTGGTATAACCAGCGATTTGCCCCACATCAGGTTGAGTAACGATAGCTGTGGAAGTCCACTTTTCTTTGGCAACGGCCAGATACCCTATAGCCAGGGCAATAGCCACAATGACAGAGATGATAATTGTCATCTTGCCGCGCCACAACTGCACCAGTAAATCAATCAAATCAATCTGTTCCGGGTCATGGTTTTGCCCAGAAACATTATTATTTTCTACTCTCATCATTACCCTAACGGACGAAATAATTTTAAGTCGCCATAGATTAGCGATAATCGCCATGAATGCTATAGGATAAATAATAAAAATAATGAATTATTACAAAGGGAACATAAGAGAATCAGGGCGAAAATCGCCCTGATAACAGGATGTTAGTCACTGCCAAAAAGATCGCGGGTGTAGACTTTGTCTGCCACATCCTTAAGCTCTTCTGCCATACGGTTGGAAATAATGACATCGGCTTGTTGTTTGAAAGTGGCGAGATCACGTTCCAGTCGAGAGTTGAAGAATGAATCTTCTTTCATCACCGGTTCGTAGATGACCACTTCAACGCCTTTCGCCTTGATACGTTTCATAATCCCCTGAATGGAAGACGCACGGAAGTTATCTGACCCGCTCTTCATAATCAGACGATAAATACCCACCACTTGCGGTTTGCGTGACAAAATGGCATCGGCAATAAAATCTTTACGCGTGCGGTTTGCATCGACAATTGCCGAGATCAGGTTATTCGGCACAGACTGGTAGTTCGCCAGTAACTGCTTGGTATCTTTCGGCAGACAATAACCACCATAACCAAACGACGGATTGTTGTAATGGTTGCCAATACGCGGATCGAGACAAACGCCTTCGATAATCTGGCGAGTATTCAGCCCTAAACTTTCTGCATAGCTATCCAGTTCATTAAAGTATGCTACGCGCATCGCCAGATAAGTATTAGCGAAAAGTTTAATCGCTTCTGCTTCGGTTGAATCGGTAAACAGGGTTGGGATATTTTGCTTAATCGCGCCTTCCTGTAATAACGCCGCAAAACGTTCTGCGCGTTCTGAACGCTCACCGATGACAATACGTGAAGGATGGAGATTATCGTAAAGAGCTTTACCTTCACGGAGAAATTCCGGAGAGAAAATAAGGTTATCGATACCCAGACGTTCTTTAATTGATTTGGTGAAACCTACCGGAATTGTAGATTTAATCACCATTACCGCGTTGGGATTAATTTCTGTCACATCGCGAATGACCGCTTCCACGCTTGAGGTATTAAAATAATTTGTTTTCGGGTCATAATCGGTAGGTGTGGCAATAATAACGTAATCGGCATTTTTATACGCGTCATACTTATCTGTCGTAGCGCGGAAATTGAGATCTTTAGTCGCCAGATACTCTTCAATCTCCTTATCAACAATCGGTGACTGCTTCTTGTTAAGCATGTCCACTTTGGCCTGAACGATATCCAGTGCAACCACTTCGTGGTTTTGCGCAATCAGAATACCATTTGAAAGACCAACATAACCTGTTCCTGAAATTGTTATTTTCATTAGCTCTGACTTCTTCCGGTTAAACATTTAGAGTGGTCATTAGTCCACCACCACAACTTCATCTACTGCGGGATTTTTAACGCTGATGCGGTTGAACTGTCAAGACAGCGATCCTGCTGTGCGGCTCTGTATTATATCGCTTTTTTAACCATAAATTATAAAAAAAGGCCATAACCTGCCGCTTTGTATAATAAAAAAGCCCGGAGGGTTTCTCCGGGCCTTGCATTGATTAATTGATTTAAATCAGATTAATCCAGCCATTCAGTATGGAACACACCTTCTTTATCAATGCGCTTATAAGTATGCGCACCGAAATAGTCACGCTGTGCCTGGATCAGGTTCGCAGGCAGAACAGCGGCACGGTAGCTGTCATAATAGGCAACCGCAGCGGCGAAGGTCGGAACCGGGATACCGTTCTGTACTGCATAAGCAACGACATCGCGCAGCGCCTGCTGGTAATCATCGGCAATTTGTTTAAAGTACGGAGCCAGCAGCAGGTTAGCGATCTGCGGATTTTCGGCATATGCATCGGTGATTTTCTGCAGGAACTGCGCACGGATGATGCAGCCAGCACGGAAAATCTTCGCGATTTCGCCGTAGTTCAGATCCCAGTTGTACTCTTCAGACGCAGCACGCAGCTGAGAGAAGCCCTGGGCGTAAGAAACGATTTTGCCCAGATACAGAGCACGACGAACTTTTTCGATGAACTCAGCCTTGTCGCCAGCTGGCTGCGCTTGCGGGCCAGAGAGAACTTTAGATGCGGCAACGCGCTGATCTTTCAGAGACGAGATATAACGTGCAAACACAGACTCGGTAATAAGCGACAGTGGTTCACCGAGATCCAGCGCACTCTGGCTGGTCCATTTGCCAGTACCTTTGTTTGCTGCTTCATCCAGAATCACATCAACCAGGTAGTTACCGTCTTCATCTTTTTTGGTGAAGATATCTTTGGTGATGTCGATCAGGTAGCTGCTTAGTTCACCGTTATTCCACTCGGTAAACGTCTGCGCCAGTTCTTCGTTGGTGAGGTTCAGGCCACCTTTAAGCAGAGAATAGGCTTCAGCAATCAGCTGCATATCGCCGTATTCAATACCGTTGTGAACCATCTTCACATAGTGACCTGCACCATCGGCACCAATATAGGTAACGCATGGCTCACCGTCTTCAGCTACTGCGGCGATTTTGGTCAGGATCGGTGCAACCAGTTCATAGGCTTCTTTCTGCCCACCAGGCATAATGGAAGGACCTTTCAGCGCACCTTCTTCACCGCCGGAAACACCGGTACCAATGAAGTTAAAGCCTTCTGCAGAAAGCTCACGATTACGACGAATGGTGTCCTGGAAGAAGGTATTACCACCATCAATGATGATGTCACCTTTATCGAGATATGGTTTGAGGGAATCAATAGCAGCATCCGTGCCTGCACCTGCTTTCACCATTAACAGGATGCGACGAGGCGTTTCCAGAGATTCAACAAACTCTTTCACCGTATAGTAAGGAACCAGTTTCTTGCCTGGATTTTCAGCAATCACTTCTTCCGTCTTCTCACGGGAGCGGTTGAAAATAGAGACGGTATAACCACGGCTTTCGATGTTGAGCGCAAGGTTGCGCCCCATCACTGCCATACCGACGACGCCGATCTGTTGCTTTGACATTGTTTACTCCTGTCAGGGGGTGTTCACCGCGATGTATGCGCGACTTGAATATGATTGAGATGTTATCTCAAGTTGCACGAATGTGTGTAGTGCTGAATTTCATTAATGCAACAAATACCGTTCTTCAATTCTGTATACCGGCATCTACGTGTAATCAAACCTACGCACACATATAAGCGTAGATAAACCTATAACATCAAGAAATCAAAGAGGTAATATTTCCCAGCACATTCGCAACATATTGCTTAGCCTGATTTTCATCACTGGCCTCAGCATAACAACGGAGTTCTGGAGCATTACCGGAAGGACGGAGATGTATAATATCACCATTATTTAAAGTAAATCTTGCACCATCCGTTTCATCAATAGCGGAACAGGATAATGATTCATAACCTAAACTATTAAGGAAATTATTGGGTGATGATATGGCATTTTTTATAATTTGTTGACTTGAATCTGAAGGGAAGTTTTTAACTCTATCTGACCAAGTGAATCGCTGAGGAAGATTATTAATCAATTGAGATATAGTACTATTGCGAGAGGCTATTAAGAGCATTAATGCTGGTAACACAGCATCCCGTGTAGGTAACGATTTTAATTCCTTGCCATTAATTTGTAAATCGGAGGCAAGGAGAAAACCACCATTAGCTTCAAAACCAGCGACTGAATCAAATTGCTTAGCAAGATCTGCAAACGCTGCAATTACATAAGGAGAACCTATTTTCGTTCGTTGTATACTTGCAAATTTATTAGACTGTTCAATTGCTGTATTACAACTCACTGGAATAGCCAACGCCTTGATATTAAGTTCAATAGCAGTAAGTAACCCCAGAATATCGCCTCTTAGCCATTCACCATTTTCATCGGCAACTAAAGGACGATCACCATCACCATCTGTTGAAAAAATAGCATCAAGATTATATTTTTTAGACCACTCTCGTGCAAGTATACGATCTTCATCGCTTACTGCTTCCGTATCAATAGGGACGAACTCATCACTTCTACCGAGAGAAATGACCTCAGCCCCCAATTGATTAAAAAGAGGTGCATATAGATCTCGTCCTGCACTAGAATGCTCATATACTCCTATTCTTTTCCCCTTTAAAATATCAGAATTAAAAAGAGAAACATAACGTTCCAGGTAGCAGTCCGCACCTTGAGAGCTTATTTCAAGATGAGGTAATACACCTACAGGAGAAAATGTATATTCACTATTTACAATTGCGAGCTCATCCTCTTTTGTGATTTCACCATCTGGTCGGTAGAATTTCAAACCATTACGGTCAAAAGGGATATGACTCCCAGTGACCATTATGCAGGGAATATTTTTCTGCATCGAATAATGAGCTAATGCAGGAGTAGGAATGACACCATGATATTCAACCTCAAATCCATGTTGTTTTATAGCATATGCACATGCCTGAGCTATTTCGTAACTACTTGGGCGGTTATCAATGGCTAAGGCAACAATACGAAAGTTAAAGTTATTCTGTATAACAGAAAGGAAAGCGTGGGTGAACGCCGCACAAACATCATGAGTAAAATCTTTCACTAAACCGCGAGCACCACTTGTACCAAAAACAATACCGCTTTGCGATAATATTGAAGCTGTAGTTAGCATGATATTTATTTCTCTATCTTATAAAAAATCAGTCGTCAAAACGGATGATATCATCTTCCCCTAAATACGAACCTAATTGAACCTCAATGAGTTCAAGGTCAGTTTCACTCGGGTTTTCAAGTGTGTGTACAATTCCGGCAGGAATATATGTTGATTGATTTTCTGTTAAAAGGGTCTCTTTAATACCATTTACAACCTTAGCGGTACCAGATACAACTATCCAATGTTCTGAACGATAATTATGCATTTGAGTTGATATTTTCTCTCCTGGCCTTACCGTAATTCGTTTAACCTGAAAATGCTCCCCATTATCTATAGAGTTATATTTTCCCCAAGGTCTATAAACTGCTTGGTGAATATTTACCTCATCTCTATTTTCTAATCTTAACTTATCAACAATAGATTTAACATGCTGTGCCTGTTCTCTATGCGTAATCAATAGAGCATCTTTAGTACTAACAATTATTAAATCCTCAACACCAATTGTTGTTATAAGTTTATTATCATTAAATACCAGTGTGTTTTTCGTCGCAATTGTTTTTACGTCCCCAGTCAATACATTTCCTTCAGAGTCCTTCGGTAAAACCTCCCACAATGCCGCAAATCCCCCAACATCACTCCACCCAGCATCCATTGGCACAACAACAGCATCTTCTGTATGCTCCATCACTGCATAATCGATAGAGTCATCAGGGCAAGCTTCAAAAGCAATTTTATTTATGCGAATAAAATCCTCATCCACATCTTGTGTCTGCATTGCAAGTTTACAGAAAGAGTAAATATCTGGGCGAAATTTTTTTAATTCACTAAGATAACGACTGGCTTTAAATAGAAACATCCCACTATTCCAATAGTAATCTCCGCTAGAAATATAAAGTTTTGCAGTATTTATATCTGGTTTCTCAACGAAACTATCCACAACATATCCATGCTTATATACTTCACCACGTTTAATATAACCATACCCTGTTTCGGGCTTATTACCTATAATACCAAAAGTAACTAACTTTCCAGATAATGCTAATTCTCTAGCCATATTGATTGATTGTTGAAAATGATTAACATTATCAATAATATGATCTGCTGCAAGTACTAATAAGAGCGGATCTTGACCAGATTCAGTAGCTTTAATAGCAGCCAACGCAATTGCTGGTGCCGTATTGCGACCAACAGGCTCCAGTAGAATACCATCATGTTTAATATTTAACTGTCGTAGTTGCTCTGCAGCAATAAATCGATGTAGTTCATTACAAATCAACATGACAGGCGAGTGTTCAAGACCTTTCAAGCGAGCGATCGTGTTCTGCAACATCGACGCTCCACCAGTCAGCGATAAAAACTGTTTAGGAAAATTACTGCGGGAAAGAGGCCATAAGCGAGTACCCGAACCACCAGCCATGATAATAGGTTTTATATCTGTCATAGATATCATTTCAATATTTCGTCAATTTTGTTAATTAGAGGTTTTAATTTTTCATCCCAAGAGTGATGTTCCTTAACATAACAGAACGCATTCCTAGCAATCATTTCAGCAAAATTAGCATTTTTTTTGAGCATAAGGATATGGTTTACATACTCGTCAATTTTATTTGCTACAAGCACGCTTACGTTTTCTTCTGCAAATAACCCTTCTAATCCAGTAGAAGATGTAATTGTAGGAATGCCTAAAGCCATATATTCAAGGATTTTATTCTGCACACCTGCAGCTAATCTCACAGAACAAATACCAGCAAGTGCTCCGCGTGCTATTTCACCCACATTTTCTACTGCACCTGTAACTACCACACCAGGGATTCGTGTTAACTTTCTACTACCGTCTGTAGGAATTTTTCCTATCACATGAAATTCATAATTGTCATATTGTCGAATAATAGGTAATACATTTTTTGCAAACCAGTAGGCAGCATCAAAATTTTGGGCAGAATACATATTACCAATGAACACGAGTTTTTTTCCATTAGGAATAAACTCATAAGAAAACTTAGAAAGATCAACACCATTTGAGCAAACCAATGTATTACATAAGTCTAAGTTACTATTGGCGTATAAAAAATCCCTATCTATGCTTGAAACAAGAACATTACAATCAAAATATCTTGCAATTTTTTTTTCATATTTATTAAGCCGATTTCGCTCAATGTGATAAATAAACCCTTTCAGTCCAGCATTATTATTCAAAAGAGAGATTCTTGAGTAATTCATAGATATTGCATCTGTCATCTCCAAAATTTTTTTAACATTAAGATTTTTAGCATATTCCGCAGTTCTAATAAGATGGGTTAAAACCAAATCATGACTTTCAGACATAGATTCAACAAGTTTTTTTAACTGTTTTGACTGATAATAAGCAACTTGAAGAGGTTTTGAACTTGATAATGATAATAAGCAGTTTAAATATGATTTCCACTTTGGCAAATAGACACGATGAACTGAGCTAAATACTTTATCATCTGGAACTATATAATTCATTTCCAGATAATTTTCACAGAGTGATACCAAGGTTACGCTGTAATACTTAGCCAGAACTTTGCAAATTTCATATATTCGTAAGCGATCTCCACCAACAACTGGATAAGGAAACCTAGGAGTGATAACTAAAATCTTTTTCAACTTCCCTCCATCAACTTTAAATATTCATGAGCTGCTTGAATAGGATCATTATTAATATCAGATTTTAAACGACATACTAATGGTAATTCATTCCTAGATAGTTTTATTAAAAATTCTATAATAGAACCCTCATCGGGCTTAAAACGGCAACAGATATCATTCGCGGCTTCTAGCATCGATGGGATATCAGAAATCATTACAGGACATCCAGAAGCTTGAGCCTCTAAGACCGGCATACCAAAACCTTCATATGTTGAGGCCAAAATAAATGACGTCGCACATGCATAAAGCCGAGGCAAATCTTCAGACGGTACATAACCTAGCTTTTTGATTATCCCTTGTTTAATACCAAGTTCAACAAGTCGATCAATCTCGCCTTGCATCCACCCCTTTCCTCCAACAATAGCCAACAATGGTAGCTCATATCCTAGCTCCACGGCTTTAAGATAAGCTTTGATGAGAACAACCATATTTTTACGAGGTTCAAACGTGCCAATCGTTAATAAATAATTTGATATTCCATATTTTTCAAATATGTATATTGAATCACTTACGTTATTAGAAAAATAAGACTTATTAATTTGTGGATGAATAACTTTATCAGGAGCTCTTCCATAGTTTATTAGCATTTCCTGAGCAGTAGATTGACTCACAGCAACTATTCTATCAGCTCGTCTAACAGACCAAGGTTGAAATAGCCTCCTTGAGTATCTACTCAATAAAGGCATAGTTTCTCCTGCATACTTATAGACTAGATCGTGCACAGTCAGAATCAATTTTGTTTTTTTAGGAGATAGCAGAGGTAAGTAACCGTTCCCCCCCCAAAATACATCTGGCTTATCTCTAAATAAACTAGTAAGTAATTGACTATTTTGCCAAGCAGGGCCTTTTCTGGAAGGAATATGAACAACTTTCCGCACATTACGACAATCTGGAAAATAAATTTCCTGATTTGAATACAGAATAAACTCGTGTTGCTCAGCCATTACCATATTAACCAATATTTCGTTAATATAATTTCCTATTCCAGTCTTATTTTTTACTAATGCTGTTGCATCAACACCAATTAACATAGTATACCTAATATTTTCTCTAATACATTGTTCGAGTCGCATCACTTTTTTCAAAAATTGAATAATAAGGAATATACAACTCTGGATGATAGTTATACACTGCTGTATATAAACGAGGGAGGCTTATTACTAAGACGATAAGTAATTTAGACAAAATATTGACCCTTAGTGAACTAATAGTCAATGAAAGCAAAATTATTTCAAATACATTAAAATATTCAGCACCTCTCAAACCCAACATCGGCACTACATTAATAAACACAAAAAATATCGTAGCACCCAGCAAATATAAATTAAATAAATAAGCATACGTTGGTATAAAAAAACGGACCAGTATATAAAAGAAAAATAGCATAATAATCCTTTTTATATACCATAGATGGATAAGAGATGCTTGATCGCCAAGATCTGATTTTATAGTATAATAATCGTGTAGTTTCTTCACTAATGGTAAATTTTCAAAAAAAATAAAAACGAAATCTAACAAAACAGGAATTATGAATATGGAAAAAATTATAACTACAGCTAAGTATAACAAATAAAAGGATATCTTTTTCATTTTTTTAGGAACAAAGTAAATCAATAAAAAAACCAAAGAACTAAAATGAAAAAGAAATGATACTGCTACAAATAAAAAAGACAGTTTAGACTTATTATTTAAATATAAGTTCAGGCTTATCAAGCACATTGATATCGCAATAGTTTGTCTTATAGTTCCTATATACCCCAAGTAATAAGTTGAAAAAAACAAAAGTATACACAAAACAGGAGTCTTGGTTCTTAAAAAGACAAAATAAAAACCAATAAGTTGTAAAAAAGTAACTGTAAATAAAAAACCAGTATAATCAAAATCAAGGACCCTACATAATTGCACTAAGGCTCTAAAACCTAATTCATATGTTTGTGATTGATAAGAAAGAGTTGTAGCATCATAGTAAAAATCATAATATGCAGTCCAATCATTACCGGTTTTCCATCTTAATGATGCGAGTAAAAAAAGTGAAAATATTGCAAATAGAGAAATCACAAAGTATTCGTTTCGTCTATTTTTTCCCAACACAGTTTCAAAAATGAAACATAAAAAAAGAAAACTATAGATTATAATATACAATTCAATTTCCTAAATAAATATAAGTATTGCTGAGTAATAACCCTACTAGAAAAATTATTTTTTAATATATATCCATCAGAAGCGGAATACATTAATTTAATAGAGTCGTAATCAATTTTTATATCAAAATCAATCAAGCTGACAGAAGAAAATATTTTGGATAATTCAGACAAGCCTCCTCTTTTTGTGCAGAGTACTGGAGTCATATTTGCTATTGATTCTATAACAATTCTCCCAAAAGGTTCATCCCATAAAGATGGCACAATTAAACAATCAATTTCCTCAAAAAATTCTGTAGGATTTTTAAAACCAACAAAACAGACTCTGTCATGGATATATTTATCTGCATAACCTTCTTCATCTTTCCCAGCAATAAGTAGTATTGAGTTTTTTGTATTACACAAAAAATGGTTAATTAAATCATCAATGCCTTTTGCATTATTTATTTGCCCCAAATACCCAAAAACCCTTACTTTACTTATTACCTTCTTTTTTTTACAGACAAAATCATTGAAAGAAACTGAATTATATATCCGAGAATAACTTAAACACTTGGAATAATCTTTGTGAAAAGATGTAATGTAATCACTTATTCCGACAAAAGCATCAACCCACCGAGATAAAAACCTAAACTCGAGAACCTTAATACTAGATATAATATTATGACCAGGACATAATATCTCATCTTTATATAACTGAACATTATTAGATAAAAGATAATAATCTCTGACTGTATGACACACTGGAATTCTCAATATAAATGCAGCAACCCATATAGATAAAGAGAAGCCACTAAGATTATTAGTCCATATTACATCTGGTTTTTTTGAAACAAAAAAACAAATTGATCTAAAAAACATAACTATATTAAATAGATCTATTAATTGCCACAAAACTTTCTTGAATAAACTTATTTTTACACTGCAATAGTTGTGTACGCTATATACATTATATGGACTCCATTTAAATAAATTTACTCCATTTAAAAATTCATTTTTTGGACTCTTTTTATCCCATAAAGATACCACACTTACTTGCTCACCCTGTGACGCTAGTTCTTCGCAGACTAATTGTACGGATCGCTCTGCGCCTCCTTTCCTATTAGGATAATATAGAGTATTAAAAACTATAATATTCATTACATACCCCAAAATTAATATAAATAAAACATTATAAAATAGAGAACGATTTCGAATCGTGGTCACGAATTTATCTATAGTTAAATCAGCTAGGTAGGGGAAGATCACAAGTTTTATTCCTTAAAATAACACCATTAAGAACTTAAATTATATTAAACAATATTTAACAGTGTTATATTCGACAAAACTAAGTAAAAGACCACCATTCCGTTTTCTACTCTAGCAACTCCAGGGCAAGATTACGAAAGCCCGCTCCCAGCAAGCACTGACGCCAGATAGTTTCTGTCCATGGCTGCTTTTCGCATCTTACGTCTTAACCCTGCCTTGAATACCTTATCATTCGTCAAAATAT
>ERZ773245.680-NODE-680-length-33005-cov-8.182337_pt1 | contig 33005 bp, 26 predicted proteins | sample MGYA00580988_ERZ773245 | MGnify/ENA primary metagenome ERZ773245 (study PRJEB29015, sample SAMEA2737792) | human gut metagenome | biome: human gut; feature: human-associated habitat; material: faeces | place: China | collected 2012 ... | reverse complement strand
GATGTTATCAAAAAAGCAGACCACAACATGTATGAAGCAAAGATGAGAAAGAAGGAAACAATCTAAAATAATGAAGATCAGTCGCTTAAATAAGTGGCTGGCCTTTTTTATTTAATTGTAAAAGTAGCGTTTTTATGTTATAAAAATCTAGCTTAATTATAATAATTATGATAGAATACATCCAAAGGATGAGATAGTATGAGTTTACAAATTATATATGGTAGAAGTGGTTGCGGAAAGACGCAATATATTTTTAATGAGATAAGTAAAAACATAGATAATGGCAGAAAAAAGTATATTATTACACCAGAACAGTTTTCGTTTTCTGCAGAAAAGGAACTTTTAAGGTCTTTAGAAGATGAAGAACAAAATTCGGCAGTTATTAATGCCGAGGTTCTTACTTTTGCGAGAATGGCACACAGAGTTTCTAGTGAAGTTGGTGGTAGTAATAAAACTGTACTTTCAAATTGTGGAAAATCTATGTTAATTTATAGCATTCTTTCGAATAAAAAGAATAATCTTAAATTTTTAGGAAAATCAGATAGCAATATAGATATGGTTATGACCCAGATTACAGAGCTTAAAAAGCATGGTGTAACATTAGAAAATCTTAAGACTTTGATGGAACAGGTAGGAGAAAATGATTTATATTTGGAAAACAAGTTGCAAGATATTTATACTGTTTATAGTAAGTTTCAAGAGAAGATTGTAAATAATTATGTTGATGAAAATGATGCTTTAACAATATTGGAAAACCAGCTTGATGCTACTGATATGTTCAAGAATACAGAGATTTATATAGATGAGTTTGTAGGATTCACTAAGCAAGAATATGCTATAATTGCTAAGCTTTTGAAGCAGGCAAGCAAGGTTACAATTACAGTAACGAGTAATTCTATGGAGAAAACTGATGAGGCAAGTAATGATATTTTTTTCAGCAATAAAGAAACAATTGAAAAAATATTAAGAATTGCAAAAGAAACAAAGACGGCTGTGGAAGAGCCAGTATTTTTAGAGAAGATTTATAGATTTAAATCTAAAGAGCTAAATCATATTGAAAGAAATTTATATAATTTTCCATATAAAAAATATGATGGAAGTGTAGAAAATTTAAGTTTGTTTTTAGCAAATAACCAGTATTCAGAAATTGAAGAAGTTGCAAGAAGAATTTTAGAGCTTGTAAGAAGTAAAAAGTTTAGATACAGAGATATTTCTGTAATCACAAAAAACATAGATGTGTATTCGAATTTGTGTAGGGCTATTTTTAAGGAATACGATATTCCAGTTTTCATAGACGAAAAGAGAGATTTGAGCCAGAATATTCTTGTAAAATATTTAATTTCAATATTAGATATCTTTGCTAGAAACTGGTCATATGATAGTGTATTTAATTATATTAAATGTGGATTTCTAAATATTACTCCGAGTGATATTTACCTTCTGGAAAATTATGCTTTAAAATGGGAGATAAAAGGCAGTAAATGGTATAAGGTTGACTGGAATTTCCATGATGAGGACAGTATTGGTAAGGCAACAATCGACCATATAAATGAGCTTAGAAGAGAAATTGTAACACCATTAGTAGAGCTAAAAAATAATTTATCTGGAAACAAGACTGCAAAACAGATTTCAGAAAATTTATATAATTTTTTAATCAAGAATAATATAGATAAAGTTCTAGAGAGCAAAATAAAAGAATTAAATGATATGCAAAAGGTTGATATTGCAGCAGAATATGAGACTAGCTGGAAGATTGTAATGCAGGTATTAGACGAGATTGTACTTGTATTTGGAGATGAGAACATCACTTTTGAAAGCTATATGCAGATATTAAAAACTGGTCTTGGAGAAAGCAAACTAGGAACTATTCCAATGGCACAAGACGAAGTTACTGTTGGAGACGTAGACAGGTCTAGAAGCCATAAGATTAAGGCTGTGTTTATAATTGGACTAAATGATGGAATGTTTCCTTCAATCAATAAGGCCGAAGGCTTTTTAAATGATGATGATAGAGAAAAGATTAAGCAAAACGGAGTAGAGCTTGCAAAAGGCACAATAGACAGAATTTATGAGGATAATTTCAACATTTACAAAGCCTTCACAACCGCAGAAGAAAGAATATTTTTGTCATATTCATCATCAGACATGGAAGGAAAATCTTTAAGACCATCAGTTTTAGTTTCTAGAATAAAGAAAATATTTGAAGGATTAAAAGAAACGAGTGATGTAATATACAGAAAATCTGAAATTTCTACAAAGGAAAATACTTTTAAGGAATTATTAATAAACTTACGTGAGTTTAGAGATGGTAATGAAATTGATACAAAATGGTTTGATGTTTACAATTTATATAATGAAAGTGAAGAATGGCACGAAAAGCTTGCATCTGCTGTAAAAGCTTTAAATTACACGAATACAGCAGAGAAAATTAAAAAAGAAAATGTAGAAAAAATGTATGGAAGTACATTAAAAACCAGTGTATCAAAATTGGAGCAATACAGCGGTTGCCCATTTTTGTATTATTTAAAATATGGATTAAAACTGAATGATAAAGAAACATTTAATGTTGAAGCAGTTGATACAGGCTCATTTATGCACGATGTAATAGACAACTTTTTCGGAATAATAGAAGAAAGAAATATTAATTTAAAAGAAATTACAGACGAAGAACTAGAGAAAATAGTAGCAGAAATAGTAAGCGAAAAGCTAAAATTAGACAGAAATTACATATTTACAACAACATCAAAATATAAAGTGTTAAGCAATAGGTTACAAAAAGTTGTTACTATGTCTGTAAAATATATTGTGCAAAGTTTAAAACAAAGCGAGTTTGAAGTATTCGGGCATGAATTAGAATTCGGCGGGGACGGTCAGTATAAACCAATTACTGTTATAACCGAAGATGGAAAAAAGGTAGAGATTACAGGAAAAATAGACAGAGTAGATATAATGAAAAATCCAGATGGAACATATGTAAGAATAATAGACTACAAATCTTCTGTAAAAAATATCGATTTAAATCAAGTGTTTTATGGACTTCAGTTACAGCTTTTAACATATTTAAACGAGACTTGCAAGGTAGAAGATTTTATACCTGCCGGGGTATTATATTTTAATTTAATAAATCCTACAATCGGAACAGACAAAAACTTGACTGATGAAGAAGTAGAAGAGAAAATTAGGCAAGAGTTCAAGATGAAAGGCTTAATTTTAGCTGATGTGAATATAATTAAAAAAATGGACACAAATATAGAAAATGAGCCAAAAGGTATAAGCAAAATAATTCCGGCGACAATAAAAAAAGACGGAGAGATAAGCGATAGAGGCACGAGTGCTGTAACAAAAGAGCAATTTGTTTATTTGCAAAAATACATGGAAAAAATAATAAAACAAATATCAGAAGAAATTTTACAAGGCAATATAGAAGTAAAACCATATTATAATGCAAGTACCAAAAAAACACCATGTGAGTATTGTAAATACAAGTCTATATGCAGGTTTGATGAAAATACGAAAAACAATGAATATAAATATATTTCAAAATTGAATAAAGATGCGGTTTTAGAAATGATTAAAAATAAGGTGGTTTAAGAATAATTAAAATTTTGGCTGTGTCAGATTTCGTTTAAAACGCGGTTACATACAGCAAGTATGCGCCCTTGCTTTTTAAACTCATCTTCCTTGTCAAAATTTAATTCTTCATAAACTAATGTGGAACATAAAGAAATGGAGGTTATATGGATTTATCTAATGAGAATATGGTTCATGTAAAAAAAGATGGAATTGAATATTTGCAATTTAGAAGATTGTTAGAATTCAAAAATTTAGTACATGCATATACGCTAGGTGTGTACGGAATTGATTTTAATGGTAAGGCTGAAAAAAGTGTCACAGAGCATAGCTATAATATGCTTTGTGATGCACTAGAAATAAATAGAAAAAATGTAGTAAAACCGCACCAAACACACACAGATTGTATAAAAAATGTGGATAATAATTTTCAAAAAACATCAAAAGAGTATTTAGAAAATGTGGACGGTTTGCTTACAAGTAAGCCAGATACAGACTTAGTATTATCATTTGCAGATTGTACACCAATTTTATTATATGACCCAGTAAAAAATGTAATTGGAAATATTCATTCTGGGTGGCGTGGAACAGCTCAGAAAATAGGTCAGAAAGCCGTGCAAAAAATGATAAGTGACTATGGCTCTAAACCAGAAGATATTATTGCATGTATCGGTCCGTGCATTGGAAAATGTCATTTTGAGGTAGATGAAGACGTAAAAAATATTTTTGAACAAGCATTCAGTTATCTAAATAGAAATTGTGATATAATAGAAAAACGAGAAAATAAATATCATATAGATACAACTTTAATAAATAGATTAATGTTAGAAGAATGTGGATTACAATCTACAAACATAATAGAAAGTAAAATTTGTACAGTATGTAATTCTAATGTAATACATTCATATAGAGCACAAAAGGATAGGGCTGGCAGAAATATTACCGTTTTAGGAATGACATTTGAAAAATAATCATAATTTTGGCTACGTCAAATCTCATTTCAAACGCGGTTACATACACAAAGTATGCGCCCTTGCCTTTGAAATTCATTTTCCTTGCCAAAATTTAATTCTTTTCCAAATAAATAAAAAGGAGAAAATTTTATGATACCTACTAAATTAAAAAAAGGTGATACTATAGGAGTAATTGCTCCATCAAACTATATAGAAAAAGACGATTTGGAGTATATAAATGCTTCCATTGCATTAATGGAGGCTTCTGGTTTTAAAATAAAATTCGGCAAATACGTATTTGAGAATACTCTAGGTTATGGAACATCACCAGAGAAAAGAGCAGCAGACATTAACGGGGCTTTTAAAGACGACGAAGTAAAAGCCGTAATGTGTGTAAAAGGTGGTGAAGATTCCAACACAACTCTAGATTATATAGATTATGAAATGATAAAAAAGCATCCCAAAATAATTTGCGGTTTTAGTGATAACACCAGCATTCTAAATGCAATACACGAAAAGACAGGGCTTGTAACATATCATGGACCAACATTTAAATCGCTAACATCATGGGAGACAGGCTATGCCTATAAGCAATTCATAAAAACTTTTGCAGAGAATACAGAAAGTTTAATAATGGGAGAACCAGAAGACGAATACACAACTATACAAGCAGGACAGGCTACAGGAGAACTTGTTGGAGGAAATTTATCACTATTTACAAAATTAGTTTGTGGAAAATATGCCGTAAATTTACAGGGTAAAATTTTGTTCTTAGAGGAGCTTGGGTTTGAAGCTGCACCAGAAATGGTAAATAGCAATATATATTATTTAAAACAAAATGGAGTATTTGACAGAATTGCAGGACTATGGATTGGAAATTATGAGCATCCATCTAAAATAAGTCTTGAAAAAATAATAAAAAATGCTATTGGAGATGAATATAAATTTTCAATAATAAAATCAGATAACTTTGGTCATATTGACAAAAAAATAATAATACCAATTGGAACAAAAGCAGAAATTAATACAAATGAGAAAATAAAAATTAAGTTAGTAGAAAAATGTGTTGATGAAGGAAAATAAAATTGGTGATAAATTATGTATGATAATTGGGAAGATTTGGAGCAATCGATTAAAGACTGTAAAAAGTGTAAATTATGCACAAACAGAACAAATATTGTCTTTGGCGTAGGCAACAAAAATGCTGATGTAATGTTAATAGGAGAAGGTCCTGGTGCAGACGAGGACAGGCTTGGAGAGCCATTTGTTGGTAAAGCAGGCAAGCTTATGGATAAGGCTTTTCAAGCATTAGAAATACATAGAGACAAGGTGTATATAGCAAACATTGTAAAATGTAGACCACCTCAAAATAGAACACCTGAGGCTGATGAGGCACAGGCTTGCCTTAATTATTTAAGAAATCAAGTAATATTGGTAAAACCTAAAATAATAGTGTTACTAGGAAGTACAGCCTTAAAAAACATACTTGGAGAAGAATATGGAATAACAGCTTCAAGAGGAAAATGGGTAGAAAAGAAAGAAATACTTTACATGCCAACTTGGCATCCGGCTGCATTACTTCGTGATGAAAATAAAAAAATAGATTTCTGGAAAGACTTGAAGTTAGTGAAACAGAAGGCTGATAAGATGAAAATTGAAATTTAAAATGAAAGGTATAATCATGAAAGAAATTGAAGAGATAAGAAGTTATTGTTTGAATTGTAAAAATAGTCAGTGTAGAATAAAAGGTTGCCCACTAGGTAATTGCATTCCGGAATTTATACATGAGGTCGATAGTAAAAGAGCATATGAAATATTGTGCAATACTACTGTGCTTCCAGCAATATGTGGAAGAATATGTCCACATGAAAAGCAATGTGAGGGGAGCTGTATTCGTGGAATAAAGGGAGAGCCTGTTTCAATAGGTGCGATGGAAGCTTATATTGGAGATTTAAGTATTGAAAATAATTACGAATTATCAATAGAAGTGGACGAAAGAGCAAAAGATAAAAGAGTTGCTGTAATAGGAAGTGGACCAGCAGGGCTAACGTGTGCAGCTTTTTTAGCAAGAAAAGGCGTAAAGGTTACAATATACGAAAAACATGATAAGCTTGGAGGCTTGCTAACACACGGAATTCCAGAGTTTAGATTGCCTAGAGAAGTAGTAGAAAAAACAATAGAAAAAATATTGGATTTAGGAGTAGAAACAAAGCTAAATCAAGAGCTTGGAAGAGATTTTGAAATTGAAGATTTAGCAAAAAAATATGATGCAGTATTTGTTGCTATTGGAGCTAACATTCCAGCCAAGATGAATGTAGAAGGTGAAGGTTTAGAGGGTGTTTATGGGGGAAATTATCTATTAGAATATAATAAACATCCAAACTATACTGGAAAAAAGGTTGCTATAATCGGTGGTGGTAATGTTGCAATGGATTCTGCTAGAACAATAAAAAAACTTGGGGCAAGTGAAGTTTATGTAATTTATAGAAGAGCTGAAGAGCAAATGCCTGCAGAGAAAAAAGAAATTGCAGCTGCAAAAAAAGAAGGAATAGAGTTTTTATTTCAGACTAATATAGTTAAAATATTGGGAAAAGAAAAAGTAGAAAAGCTAGAATGTATAAAAACAGAATTGGTAAAAAAAGAAGGAGAAAATAGACTATCACCAGTAAATATAGAAGGAAGCAATTTTATTTTAAATATGGATTATGTCGTAATGGCAACAGGATCTAAACCAGAGAATAATATCATAGAAAAATTTGAAAGAAATGAATATGGTTATATAAAAATAGATGAAAATATGCAAACTTCAATTAATAAAGTGTTTGCTGGTGGAGACATAGTAGGACAGAAAGCAACAGTTGCATGGGCTTCAAGAAGTGGAAGAGATGCTGCAGAAAAAATTTTAAAAATAGCTTGTAATATTATGTAAAATATTGTAAAATATATTATTGTACGTGCACATTTTATGTGCTATTTGAAAAATTACCTTATATGACAAAGAAAGGGAAACAACAATGAACAATGAAAAGAAGTACAGAGAAATTGCTAAATTCTGCATGAAGCAAAAAGCTGATGAGAACATTGCCAGGGAATACGAAGAGTATGGCATGAAAGATGCAATGAGAGCATCCAGAATTTGCAATCGGTTGCGGTGGATTTTAGATCCGTACTCGAAAAGCCTTGTCAGAATGACATTTGATGTGCGTGAAGACGAGGGTTCGAACAAGGAAGCAAAAGAGACTGTTCTGAAATACATCAACGAGGGCTATAAAGCTCGTCTGGCTTTCATCGGCGACTACAACTATGCAATGGACTCCTACGGAGTGGCTCTTACATTCCAGAAGGATAATGAAGAAATCAATCCTGATAATAGCATGGTTTTTGTCGTTCCTTATGGGAAACTGTTGCAGTTCTGCGGGACTCTGAACCAGTGGTTCACTAAGTAACCCTTTTAAGGGTAATAAAAACCGAAGTAAATCAATGCTGTGAGTATAGCGTAGATTTGCTTCGGTTTTTTTATATTAACTAAAAGGAATAAGTATTACTTTGTCCGAATATTAACGAACTGATTCTTTTTTCCAAATTAATTTTTTTATGTAATTTATAATTTTAGTAAATTTATTTTCCTTTTTAGGAATCAAATAAGTATTATCATCATCTAAATAATCAGACAATGAATCATATCTGCTATCTAGTTTTTCCATTACTTGAATATAGTAATTATTAAAGAAAAAGTAGTTAATTGTAGTTCCAATTATGTCTTGAAAACTGTACAATTTTTTTCTAAATATATCTACATCATCAGAAGTAATAAGTGTTTTTAAAGAATTTGTAAAATACGAATTTATAATTAATTCTTGTGTAGAAAAATAGGCACTTTTCAATTGCTTCTTTAATTCATCAGATTTCCTATATAATGAATCTACTTTGGCAGTAGATAATTCGGTTTTTTGGATTTTATTAGATATTTTGATTATTTTTTCTTCTGTCTCTAGAATTTTATCAAAATAATTTGAAATCTGATTATACACATTTTCTCCACATAGAGCTGTAAATTTATTTTTAAAATGGTCATTACTATTAAAAGTACTTTCAAACAAAACTTCTTCACCAGTAACATAAGCCATTTGATAAATTAAATTACATAATAGTGGATAGCAATTTGGACTGACTGTTGAAAATGTTATATCATAATATGTTGCTGTTTCGAAAGTGTTTTCTAAAATATTAGAAGTAAGTAGCTGAACAGCTGCTTCATTTAAAGCCATTCCTGTTGGCTTAGACCCTTTAAAAGTACAAAGTCCAAGTCTTGTTAAATCGCCTTTTTCATTTTTTTGTTCTTGAAAATTATGAATCAATTCATGAACAGCGAATTTTTCCAAATCAGCAAGTCCCATACCGTCTCTAAAATATATGGCAGAATTCTTGTAAAAATAGCTAGCCTCAGACATTCCTTCAGGCATATCTGCTATGTACATGGGCAGTTTAGAGAATCTTTCATAAAGGGTATCAAAATCAAAGCCAAGATTAGAAAATGCAGCAACAATTTTCTTGCTTACATTCTTGGCAATAACATTAACTGTAGTTATATCAAGCGGTTCAATAACCGTAATTCCGTCTTTCTTTAAATCTGATTCAATACTCATTAAAAGGACCTTTCCTTTCTAGGTTTGCTAAAATGTACATATGAAAGGCTTAACGTTTTTTTAGTTAAATTATCATTTGTACAGATATATACATTATACTACATAAATGGCTATAATGTGTAACAAATAAATTAAAAAAATATTTCAAAAATATTACAAAACCAAAATGTTCGCCCAAAAAGGGGCGTCCCTATTGGGCGAAACTTTTTGAGCGATTTCTAAAATTTATTTTACAACAACATTGTAAATTCTATTTTTTACATATATTTCTTTTACTATTGTTTTTCCGTCTAATTTGTCTTTTATTGCTTCATGTACAGCAGTTTTTATAGTTTCCTCGTCTGAATTTATTGCTATATCAATGTTTGCTCTTAGCTTTCCATTTATTTGTATTGGCAAGTTTATTATATCTTCTTTAGTCTTTTCTTCATCAAATGTAGGCCATGGTGTCTCGGCTAAAGTTTGTGTAAATCCAAGTTTTTCGTTTAATTCCTCTGTAATATGAGGAGCAAATGGATTTAATAATTGTAAAAATGTTCTAAACTCTGCTTTATTTATTTTCTTTGCTTTGTAAAACTCATTTACCATAGTCATAAATGTTGATACAGAAGTGTTAAATTTCATTTCTTCAATATCACTAGAAACTTTCTTTATTGCTTGATGCATCATTTTTTCAAATTGTTTTGAATATTCGTTTGTTCCGTCATCAACTAAAATTTCTTGCATGTTCCAAACTCTGTCTAAGAACTTGCTACATCCACGAATGCTATCAACAGACCATGGAGCAGTTTGGTCGAATGGACCCATGAACATTTCGTATACACGTAATGTATCTGCACCATATTCATTTACAACATCATCAGGATTTACAACATTTCCTTTAGATTTGCTCATTTTTTCTCCATTAGATCCTAAAATCATTCCATGAGAAGTACGTTTTGCATATGGTTCTTTGGTTGGAACAACTCCAATATCATATAAGAACTTGTGCCAGAATCTTGAATACAACAAGTGTAGGGTAGTATGCTCCATTCCACCGTTATACCAATCAACAGGAGACCAGTACTCTAATGCTTCTTTAGAAGCTAAAGCTTTGTCGTTGTGTGGGTCCATGTATCTTAAGAAATACCAAGATGAACCAGCCCATTGTGGCATTGTATCTGTTTCTCTTGTTGCAGGACCACCACAGTGAGGACATGTAGTTTCAGTCCATTCTGTATGTTTTGCAAGTGGAGATTCACCGTTTTCGCCGGGCTCATAATCTTTTACATCTGGTAAAACAAGTGGCAATTGGTCTTCTGGAACTGGAACCCAACCACATTTATCACAGTGAACCATTGGAATTGGTTCGCCCCAATAACGTTGACGAGAGAATACCCAATCACGTAATTTATAGTTAACTTTCTTTGTTCCGATTCCTTTTTCTTCAATCCATGAAATCATCTTAGCAATTGCATCTTGCTTATTCATTCCATTTAAGAAATCAGAATTAATATGAACTCCGTCACCAGAATAAGCTTCTTTAGAAACATCTCCTCCTTCAATTACAGGAACGATGTTTAATCCGAATTTTGTAGCAAAAGCATAGTCTCTTTCATCATGTGCTGGAACAGCCATTATTGCACCAGTACCATAAGTAATTAAAACATAATCTGAAACCCAAATTGGAATTTCCTTTCCTGTTGCAGGGTTTATAGCTTTAATTCCTTTAATTTCAACACCTGTTTTATCTTTATTTAATTCAGAACGCTCAAAATCAGATTTTAAACTTGCAGCTGTTTGATAAGCTTTGATTTCGTCTAAGTTTGTGATTTTATCTTTTAACTTTTCAATAATATGGTGTTCTGGAGCAACAACCATGTAAGTAGCACCAAATAAAGTATCTGGTCTAGTTGTGTAAACTCTTAATTTTTCATCAGAATCAGCTATACTAAAATCAAGTTCAGCACCTTCGCTTCTTCCAATCCAGTTTCTTTGTTGAATTTTAATCTTCTCAAGAAAATCAACATCGTCCAAATCATCAATTAATCTTTGGGCATAATCTGTAATCTTAAGCATCCATTGGCTCTTTTCTTTTTGAACAACTGGGCTACCGCATCTCTCACAAACGCCATTTACAACTTCCTCGTTAGAAAGACCAACCTTACAGCCAGTACAGAAGTTAATTGGCATAGTAGCCTTGTATGCTAAACCATGTTTATATAATTGAATAAAAATCCATTGAGTCCATTTGTAATACTCTGGATCTGTTGTATTTATAACTCTTGACCAATCAAAAGAAAAACCAATTGATTTCAATTGTCTTGTAAAGTTTTCTACATTTTTTTCTGTAATAATTTTAGGGTGAATGTGATTCTTAATTGCAAAGTTTTCAGCAGGCAATCCAAAAGCATCAAATCCTATTGGAAACAATACATTATAGCCTTGCATTCTTCTTTTTCTTGCAACAATATCCATTGCAGTGTATGACCTTGGATGACCAACATGCAATCCTTGTCCAGATGGATATGGAAATTCGATTAAACCATACCATTTTTTCTTAGAAGAATTATTTTCTGCATAAAAAGTTCCTTCTTTTTCCCATTTATTTTGCCATTTTTTCTCTATTTCTTTATAATTATATGACATGAAAAATCTTCCTTTCTCTGTAAATATGCAAGTATTATATCATAGAATAGGGTAAAAAGAAACTGAAAAATACAATTATTTTAGAAGATTGTAGATTTTTTCCGTATTATTGTAATGGAATAAGAATTTTTTTACGATAATAAAATTTACTGTAAAATAAAAAATAATTCATCAAATTAATAAAACTGCAAAACTATACAATCATTTATTAAAATATGAATTATTTACGCATTTTTTTGTTTAACTTTAGGATAAGGAATATATTCATCAGTTCTATATAATAGATAATCTACACTTGTTTCATAAAAATCTGCAAGTTTTGATAGTAACTCTAAAGGTATACTTCTTTTCTCGAGCTCGTAGTAAGAATAAGCAACTTGAGAAATATTAAGAAGGCTACTAAGTTGTTTTTGAGTTAAATCATGGTCTTCTCTTAAAATTTTTATACGTGTTTCCATATTATAAACTCCTTTTATAAAAAATTGGAAAAATTTACTATAAAAAAATTATATGATAAAACAAAACGTTATATTGATTTTTAAAACAAATTGTTATAAAATAAATATAAATATGTGAAAGGAAAAAGAAAAATGGAGAAAATACAGACGAAAAAAGTTAATAAAGAGAAGAAAAACAACCGGAATTACAATAGTTTCACTAGTAGTAACTATAGTAGTATTGCTAATATTAGCAGGAGTAACAGTAAGTGTATTATTTGGCGACAATGGAGTAGTTGATAATGTGAAGGAGAGACAATATAGTGCGTATAGCAAGATAGCACATGAAGAAGTAAAAAAACTAACGATGGAATACGATGTAGCCAATAGTGGAGAAACTCTAGAAGAATTTTTGATTGACAAAGTGCAAGAAGGAAGAATAGAAGAGGTAACGAGAAAAGACGACAAAACCTTAATAGTAAAGAAAAATGGATATGAGATAGAGGTAGAGTCAGAAAATAGAATATTTATAATAGAAGCAGAGCCATATGTTGGAACATATGATGGTAAGTCGCATGATGTTTTAACAAGTGTGAGTGTATCGCCAAGTGATGCAAAAATAGAATATTCAACAGATAATGGCAATACATATAATGAAAAAATGCCAACGGTAATAAATGCAACATCTGTACCATTTACAGTGAAAGTAAGCAAAACTGGATATAAAACAGAAACAATAACCAGAACAGCAATAGTAAATAAAGCAGAAGGAAAAATAACATTATCGGCAACAAGTGGAACGATAACTTATCCAGATAGTACAACATTCAGGGTAAGTGGAAATACAGGTAATTTAAGTGTTTCTTCAAATAGTACAAATATAGCAACAGCAAGCTTAAGTGGAAGCACTATTACAGTAAAATCTGGAACAACAGCAGGCAAGGCAATAATAACCGTAACAAGCGCAGCAGCAACAAATTACAATGCAAAATCTGCAACGTACACAGCGACCGTACAAAATGGAACAATCTCATTAGGTGCAACTCCATATACAGGAACGTATGACGGAAAAGCGCATAATGCAATAACAAGTGTAACAGTAAATCCAAGTGATGCAAAGATAGATTATTCAACAGATGGAACAAATTACAGCACAACAATGCCAACAGTAACAAATAGTTCATCATTTACAGTAACAGTAAGGGCAAGTAAAGCAGGATATAAAACACAAACAACAACGCAAACAGTAAAAGTAAACAAGGCAGAAGGAAAATTAACATTGTCTGCAACGAGTGGTACATTAACATATCCAACAAGTACAAGCTTTACAGTAAGCGGAAATACAGGGACATTGAGTGTATCTTCAAATAACACAAATATAGCAACTGCAAGTATAAGTGGAAACACAGTAACCGTAAAACCGGGAACAACAGCAGGAAAGGCAACAATAACAGTAACAAGTGCAGAAGCAAGTAATTATACAGCAAAATCTGCAACATATGAAGCAACAGTTAAAAACGGAACAATAAGCTTAAGTGCAACACCATACACGGGAACATATGATGGAAAAGCGCATAATGCATTAACAAATGTAACAGTAAATCCAAGTGATGCAGCAATAGAATATTCGACAGATGGTACGACATATAGCACAACAATGCCAACGGTAACAAATAGTTCATCATTTACAGTAACTGTAAGAGCAAGTAAGGCTGGTTATAAAACACAAAGTGTAACAGAAACGGTAAATGTAAAAAAAGCAGCAGGAAGCCTATCATTATCATCATATAGCGGAACAATAACATATCCAAACAGTACATCATTTACAGCAAGTGGTACAGGAAGTATAAGTGCAGTGTCATCTAACACTGGAGTAGCAACAGTAAGTGTAAGTGGAAATACTATAACAGTAAGGTCGGTAGCAGCAGGAAGTGCAACGATAACAGTAACGAGTGCTGCTGCAACAAACTATAATGCCAAATCTACAACATATTCTGTAACAGTAAATTTACCAATGTTTACTGCTAGCTCGGGAGTTGGGTATTATGCGGATGTTGACGGAAATGGAACAGTGGATGGAATAATATATGCAGATCGAAAAATTGGGGCAAGTGGAACTTGGGGACATGGATTATATGATTATAAATATTCAATTTCGAAAGTATCAAGTACAAAAAACTATTATATAAGTCAAAAAAATTATAGTGGGGTATTTGGAACAAAAGATGTGTTGTCTCCAACAGGTAGTGGAAATAAGCGTTTTTATGTAATGGCACTAAGTGATTATAGTGGCTCAACATATAAATTTTCTAATGCAAAAAACATAAAATCAGGGGAATGGGCTGTACCTAGTCCGAATTCATGGGCAACTTTTTTGGGACAATTAGGTATAACTGCTAATAACTACGGTAATTATGGGCTAAAAAAAGAGTATTGGACATCTGAGCCTAATTATAATGAAAACTGTTTTAGTGATGGTATGTATGTTTCATTTTCAAGAGATGGAATTACAGCTATAGATAATATAAATGCCCATGTACGATTGTCTAGAACATTTTAATTTAATAAAAAATAGAAACAAGTGGTTGAAAAATCACTTGTTTTGCTTGTGCGACGGGCATGTCGTTTAGTTAATCAGTGAAAGTCCGTAGTGGAGGTTTACATCGCCAACCACATAGTGAAACACAAGCATTCCATCGTGAGGTGTGATGTGGAGAAAGTGTGTAGCAAAATCTGCTCAATGAACAAGAATTTGATACCAAGGCTTAATAAGGGGATAAGACCACAAGACATGTTAAAGCCCAAAAGATGTACGTATCTTATTAAGTAAATCAAGTGAGTAAAAGAGGAAGATTAAACGACTTACCCCGTGAGGTCTTGTGGACGTAAAATTACGGTCGAAAAAGGTTTGTCACAAGAAGTCAGCAGAGACCATAGTAGGAAAAATTTTTTTTTTCGAAGGGTTGAACAATTTATTGTGTTTCGAATACCAAAATTAGGGATAAATAATAGTCAGAATGTGTTAATAAGGAAAGTATGGACGTATTTCATATGAAAACTTAAAAAGGACGATTTGTTTATCATCAAGAAAGGAGAAAAGGAAACAGAATATTGAACTTTTAGAAGAAATCTTAGACAGAGAAAATCTTAACAAAGCGTACAAACATGTGAAAGCAAACAAAGGTGCACCAGGAGTAGATGGAGTAACAATAGATGAAGCATATAATTATATAGCACAGAATAAAAAAAATTGTTACAACAGATACGAAAAAGAAAGTATAAACCACAACCAGTACGAAGAGTTCAAATACCCAAAGAAAATGGCAAGAAAAGAAATCTTGGAATACCAACAGTATTTGATAGAATAATACAGCAAGCAATGGTACAAGTATTAAGTCCAATATATGAAAAACAATTCAGTGAAACAAGTTATGGATTTAGATCAGGAAGAAGTTGTGAAAAGGCAGTAATAAAAGCATTAGAGTATTTGAATGAAGGATACGAATGGATAGTGGATATAGACTTAGAAAGGTTCTTTGATACAGTCGACCAAGATAGACTTATAAATATAATAATGAGAACAATAAAAGATGGAGATGTAGTATCATTAATAAGAAAGTATTTAAGTGCAGGAGTAATGGATGGAGGAATAGTAAGAGCAACAGAAAAAGGAACACCACAAGGAGGAAATCTTAGTCCATTATTGAGCAATATAATGCTTAATGAATTAGATAAAGAACTTGAAAGCAGAGGGTTGAACTTTGTGAGATATGCAGATGATTGTATAATATTAGTTAAGAGTGAGAAGGCAGCAACGAGAGTCTTAGAGTCAATAACAAAGTTTATTGAAAGAAAATTAGGATTGAAAGTAAATGCCGAAAAGAGCAAAATAACAAGACCAACACAGACAAAATATTTAGGATACAGCTTTTGGAAAGATACAAAAGGAAGATGGAAACCAAAGCCACACTTAAAATCTTATCAAAAGTTAATCAGAAAGTTAAAAGCATTAACAAAAAGAAGTTGGAGTATAAGCTTAGATAACAGAATAAAACAAATAAATTATTTAGTAAGAGGTTGGGTAAATTATTTTAGAATTGCAGATATGAGAGGTAAAATACGAAAAATTGATAAGCATCTTAGAACAAGGATAAGAATTATAATCTGGAAACAATGGAGGAAGACAAAAAGAAGAGAAAGAGCTTTGATTCAGTTAGGAATAGAACCGAAACTTGCACATGGAATAGCCAATACAAGAAAAGGTTATCAATTTATAGCCAAAATGAGATGGATAGTATTTGCAATAGATAACGATAGACTAAGAAAAAGAGGTCTAATAATGCTATTAGACCAGTATTCAAAAGTACATATTGAAGTATAAATTGAACCGCCGTATGCCGAACGGCACGTACGGTGGTGTGAGAGGGAATAAATAAAATAATTATTTATTCTCTACTCGATTGGAAAAATGAAAACAATGCAGTCTACATAATACTTGAAAATTTTATCAAATTGTAGTAAAATATATTATATATGGTATTTTTTTACAAAGGAGATTTGTATGGAAAGAGAAGTTATAACGATTAAAGATTTAAAAGCTGAAAAATTAGATGAAAAGGTTTTAGCTGAATTAAAAAAGGGAAAGTTAAAGAAAGATATAATAGCAACTCTGCATATTGGCTCGGAGACATTAAATATATCAATAAGCAGATTAATTAGATATGGTAGAATTACAGAGCAAGAAATACAGAGTTACAAAATGGAAAGTAGGAAAGCGGAGATATTAAAATACTTACAGGAGGGATATTCGAAGGAAGAAATAAGAAGAAAATTGCATATGAATAGTACTAATATTGTAAAGTTAATAGAAGAACTTGTTAAAGAAGGTAAAATTGATGCAATGTATTTAGAATATGGTAATGGAACACGTGAAAGAAATAAATCTAATGTACTAAAAAAGTTAAAAGAAGGCAATACAATAACAGAAAGTGCCGAAATACTTGGAATGAATAAAACTACGGCATATATTTACACTAGAGAACTAGTAGATGAAGGAAGAATAAAAAGAGAAGAGATTGTAAAGAAAATCAGAGGAAAAGTAGTAAAACAAGTAGAAGCAAAAGAGAGTAAAGAGAAAAATGTTGAAGCTACGAAAAAGCCAGAAAAAAGAATAAAAGAATGAATGAAAATGAAATGGAAAAAATTGTAGTTCTAATGTTACAAAATGGATTAAGAAATGGAGAAATTGCTGGAGAATTAGGTATCGATTTTAAATCTTTAAGAAAAATAATTGATAAAGCTTTAATTGAAGGAAAGATTAAAGAACCTGAAAAAAGAGCTCAACGTGGCTTTAAAGGACATAAAACCATTAATAATTCAAAAGAAACAAGTAATATCGAAAGATGGAGAATGGCAATGAATAATATAGCCCAAAGATTTGGAGGCAACAAAATTAATGAAGTTGATCAAAAAATGTACTTTATGTATTGTAGAAGAATTGTGGAAAGTGGAGAAACATTGTCAAATAGAGAACTTGAATTATTAAAGTACACCATAGTATATTGCAAAGGTGATGTGAACATAGATATTGTAAAATTTATAGGAATGCAATATCTTAAAGCTGGAAATTTAACTCCTGCAATTGATACAATAAATGAATGCATGAGAGTAAAAGGAAAGAGTGAAGAACTCGAAAGTGCAAAAGAAGTATTTAAAGAATTGCAAGCAAAACAAGAAATTAGATTGAAAAGAAAAGAAAAAACGCATGAGGTAGAAAGATAGAAGAGGTGTTGTATGAGAAGAATAAATGCGGTTAGCAAGGAACAACAAGATAAAGAACTAGAAGAAAAAGTCTTAGAATTAAGAAAAAGAGACTGTCCAGGATATGAAATTGCAACAACATTACATATAGAACAACGTAAGGTTACGAGAATTATAAATAGTTTAATAAATCAAGGATTATTAAATGAAGAAGATAGGAGTCTAAAAAAGAAGGGAACATTACAAAGAAAACAGAAAACATTAGAGTTAATAAATGACGGAAAAACTATAAAAGAAATTGCTAATATATTAGATATATCACTAGATACGGTGTATGTATATATTAAGCAATTTATTGAAGAAGGTAAGATATCAAAAGATGATTTAAAAAGAAATGTAGATTTGGATTTGGAAAATAAAGTGTTGGAACTTAGAGAAAAAAGATATTCTAAAATGCAAATAATGCAAGAGCTTGGCATAGGAAAAAATGCTGTAGTTGATATAATTCAGAGGTTAGCCGATGAAGGAAAGATAACAAGTACTAGATTGATAAAGAAACCAGAAAAAATAATAAGAAAAAATCAAAGTAGAGATGACATACAAGAACTATTTAGTAGTGAATATACTATAGTTGAAGTAGCTAAAATATTAAGAACAAGTATAAGTAATGTTTTTGACTATGTATATGAGCTTATTAGTGAGGGAAAGCTTGATAAAAATGTAATAGTTTTGAAAAGAAAAGCAAGTTTAGCGGAAGTTGAACAGAGGATTATAGCTTTGTTAGAGCAAGGAAAGAATAGACAGCTTATTTCGGAAGAATTACAGCTTTCATATAATGAAATTAATCCTATAATATCTAGATTAATTAAAGAAAAAAGGGTTAGTCCAATAAGGAAAAACAATAAAGAAAAAGATTTAGTTGATGGAACAAAATATACAGTAAGCAATGATAAAATTATTTATGACTGTAGAAGAAAAATGGAGACATATGAAGAGAATATAAACAGTGGAATAATTAGCGGAGTTACAAAAAGACAATATGCAAATTGTTGCAAAAAAATAGTTGAATGTGGTGGAAAGTTAACCCAAAAGGAAGTTGAAGCTTTAGCCGAAACAGTTGCTTATGGAGAAGGAAAATTTGATATAGATTCTCTTGTTTTTGTCAGCAATGAATATGGCAAATTTGGAGATTACACATCTGCACAAAGACTGTGTACCATATGTATTGAAATATATGGAGAAAATGATACAATTTTTAAGGTTAAAGAAACATTAAAGGCGGCTAGAGAAAAACAAATGGCTTATGAACTTATGAAACAAGGCAAAACAGATATAGAAATAATGAATGCTACCACTTTAAGGCAAGTAGATGTTATAAAAATGAGAAAAGAATATTTTAGCAAACAAAATGAAGCGGAAGCTGAAAGATAAAAATATATAAAATGAATAATTAATGGACAAGTAGAATACTATGTATAAAAAGTACATAGTATTTTTTGTTTTTTAGAAAGATATGAAAGTTTTTCTAATAAAATTACCAAATGAAAAAGGGAGGAATTTTTATGTGGCATTCTAGTAGTGTTGAGGAGGTTTCAAAAAAATTAAAGACTAATATTAATATTGGTCTATCGGGAGAGGAGGCTCAAAAGAGGTTTGAAAGGTATGGACCGAATAATTTGAAGGAGAAGAAAAAAGAGAGTATATTTGTTAAGTTTATTAAACAATTTAATGATTTTATGATTATTACATTAATAATTGCTGCTATTATATCGGCAGTTGTTTCTAAGCTTAACGGAGAAGCGGATTACATAGACTCTATTATAATTGTCGCAATAGTTATTTTTAATGCAATTATGGGATTAGTTCAAGAACAGAAGGCAGAAAAATCGTTAGAGGCACTAAAGAAGATGTCTGCTCCGAATGCAAAAGTTAGAAGGGATGGACGAGTTCAAGAAATTGATGCAACATTGGTGGTTCCAGGTGATATTGTAATTTTAGAAGCGGGAAATTATGTGCCAGCGGATTGCAGATTGATAAATTCATATAATTTGAAGATTGAAGAGTCGGCATTAACAGGAGAAACAATTCCGAGCCTAAAAGATAGTAGTAAGATTTTAAAAGAGAATACTGCAATGGGTGATTTGTGCAATATGGTATTTGCAACTACAATAGTAGTAAATGGTCATGGAGAGGCAATAGTTGTTGAAACTGGAATGAATACAAGAGTTGGCAAAATTGCTGGAATGATAATAGAGGATGAGTCTCCAGAAACACCAATTCAAAAGAAACTTGCAGAGGTTGGGAAGATTTTAGCAATTGCTTGTATAATAATTTGTGTATTAATATTTGTAATAGGAATTTTTAAGAAGATTCCTATTATAGAAATGTTTATGACGTCTGTTGGTCTCGCGGTTGCAGCAATTCCAGAGGGGCTACCCGCAATTGTTACTATAATGCTTTCTATTGGTGTTACAAAAATGGCTAAGAAAAACAGTATTATACGTAAGCTTCCAGCAGTTGAAACACTTGGAAGCAGTAGTGTAATTTGCTCGGATAAAACAGGAACTTTAACACAAAACAAGATGACTGTAACAGAAATTAGGAATTGCTTTGGAAGAGCTAACAGCAATGAAAGAAAGTTTATTTTAGAACTTGGAACTATGTGTACAGATACAACAGAAGAAAGAATTAATGGTAAGCTAGGCTTTGTTGGAGAGGCAACAGAAGTTGCAATCTCGAATGCCGCAATGGAAGAAGGAGTAAGTAAATCTTTTTTATATGATGAAATGAAAAGAATTAATGATATTCCATTTGACTCAAAAAGGAAGATGATGACAACAATTCACAAATACGGAAATGGTTATAGAATAATTACAAAAGGAGCACCAGATGTATTATTAAAAAGGTGTAGTAATTGTTATTCCGGTGGTCAAATTGTGCCAATCTTTAGTAAGAAAGACGATATAAATGAACAGAATAATCAAATGGCAGAAAAGGCTTTAAGAGTAATTGCTGTAGCATATAAAGATGTAGAAAAATTGCCAGAAATGCAAGATGTGGAGAAAGACTTAATATTTTGTGGTTTAATTGGAATGATTGATCCTCCAAGAGAAGGAGTGAAAGAGGCAGTAAGAACTTGTAGAAGAGCTGGAATAAAAACAGTAATGATAACAGGAGACCATTTGCAAACAGCTAAGGCAATTGCAAAAGAACTTGGAATTCTGAAAAGAGGAGATTTAGCAATAGATGGTGAAACTTTGGAGAGAATGAGCCAGCACGAACTTGAACAAAATATAATGGATTATTCGGTATTCGCAAGGGTTTCACCAGAACATAAGGTAAGAATTGTGAAGGCTTTTCAGAGTACAGGTGCAGTAGTTGCAATGACTGGAGATGGTGTGAATGATGCTCCTGCATTGAAGAATGCAGACATAGGAATTGCAATGGGAAAAGGTGGCACAGATGTGGCAAAAAATGCGGCAGACATGATTTTGCTAGATGATAATTTTGTTACAATTGTAGAGGCTGTAAAACAGGGCAGGAACATATATGATAATATAAAAAAGGCGATACATTTTTTAATTTCTACTAATATAGGAGAAATAGTAACAATATTTTTCGGATTAGTATTAGGAATAAAATCACCATTACTGGCAATCCAGTTATTGTGGATAAACTTAGTAACAGACTCGCTTCCAGCCATTGCATTAGGCTTAGAAAAAGAAGAAGAAAATATAATGAGTAGACTCCCTAGAAATCCTAAAAAGAATTTATTTGCAGATGGATTATGGTGGAAAATAATGATAGAGGGAGCAATGTTGGGAATGTTTACTCTATTGGCATTTAGTATTGGAAATCGTTTATATTCCGTAGAAGTTGGCAGAACAATGGCATTCTTAACATTAGGAATTTTGGAACTAGTTCACAGTTTTAATATTAAGAGTGAAGAAAGTATATTTAAAATTGGAGTACTTGAAAATAAGTATTTGGTTGGAGCATTAGTATTAGGAGTAATTTTGCAGGTAATAGTTGTCGTTGTAAGTCCGCTTGCGCAGGTGTTTAGTTTAGTTCCATTAACAGGAATGCAATGGCTATATACAATTTTAATTGCAGTAGCACCAATACCAATAGTAGAGATACAGAAAGCGGTAAATGGATATAAATTTGGAAGAGTAGTGTATGCAAAAAATAATTAAATATATATTAAAGAAGCAAATGAGGAATAGCATTTGCCTCTTTTTTGTGGTATAATGTATTTATTGGATATATGAAGAAGGAGAAAATATGGAGCAAGAAAAGCGTATATTAATAAGAAAACAATTTGAGATTAGTAGTAATAAGGATAAAAAGAATGTTATATTATATTTATTAGATAGGGGATATGATAATAAAGACCTTACAGAAATATTGGGAGTAAATGTAAAAAAAATATATAATATAAAAGCTGCTAAATTAAACCAACATTACATGGAGCAAATTATTGGAACAAAAATATATGGATTAGTTGCTGAACTTGTAAGAGAAGATGAAAATCAAATTGCCGATTTGGCAATGAAAGGATATTCAATAGATGATATAGTGATAAGAATTGGATACTCTAAAGGTACTGTCGGAAATATTGCACAGAGGGTAATAGTAGAAAGAAAATTAAAGGTTCCTACAAAAAAAGAGATAAAACAGGGGAAAAAAGGCAAAGAAAAAGGTACCGAAAAAAATATTTCTACAACACAAAATAAAAAGCGTACAAAGAGATTTTCAATGGAACAAGCCAATAGCGAAGAAATTGAAAGACTAAAAAGAAATTATGCACAAAATAAAATAGAAAGTAACAGAGAAGCTATAAAAAGAATAATAATAAAATTAGGTGATGAAAAAATAACAGATTTAACAAAGAAAAAAATTTTAGAGTATTGCAAAGAAATAGTAAAATATGACGGAACATTAACAGAAGATGAATATAGAATATTAACAGATGTTATTACAAGAGATGAAGCAATACCAGATATGTCTGGCATAAGATTTGTTTTAGATGTATGTACACAACAACATAATTTTTTGCCTGCAATGAAATTATTAAATAATTGTATAGAAATATATGGAAGTTTACCACAGCTTGAAGAAGCAAGAGATGTCATTAGTAAAACGCACAGAAAACAACTAATGATAAATAGTTTAGAAAAAGATGGAAATGTTGAAAAAACTATGAGAGAATTTGGAGCACAAGAAGCAGAAGTTAGAGAAATTAAGAGAGTATACATAGATACCAATAAAGAACAATCAGGTAATAAACAAAGAGATAAAAGAATGAATAAAAAAGATGATGGAATAGAAATGTAGTAATCGATATGAATAAAAAATTTGCATTTGTATAAAATATATGGTATAATGGAAAGCGTCGCAGTTAAAAAGGAGAGTGAAAGTATTTTATACAATAGATTAAAACACTGCACGAAAGAAATTTTTAGATTGCTAACAATTGCTTCAATAGCACTATTTATAATAATTGCAATAGTATTTGTAAAATATAATCCAGTGTATGCTGTGAAAATAAACGACGAAATAATAGGCTATGTAAAGAGCAAAACGGCAATGGAAGAAAAGATAAACAATGAATTATTAACATCAGATAATCCATGTGCTGTGTTTTCAGAATTAACAGTGGAACCAACATATGAATTGGTTTTATCAGATGTTGAGGCAGAAGATGACGATAAAATTGCAGAAATGTTATCAGAAAATATAAAAACTATGTATAAAGTTTATGCGGTTACGATAAACAATGAAATAGAAACATATGTAAATACCGTAGAAGAAGCAGAAACTATAGTTGCAGAAATGCAGAGTGAATATTCAGAAGACGTTGCAAAAGTTGGAATTCAAGAACAATATACAACAGACTTCGAGAGTGTTGGAACTCAATCATTAGAAGTTGCAAAATTAAGTGTTGATACAGATTTGAGAGGAATAAAAACAGAGCAAGAAAGAATAGCAGAAGCAACATTTAATGGTGTATATTTTAGTGTAAAACCAGTAGTAGGAAACATTACATCAAGATATGGCGTAGTAGAGACTAGTGTAAGAAACCATGCTCATGGAGGACTAGATATAGCGGCTCCATATGGAACAAGTATTAAAGCAGCAGCTGATGGAACTGTTTCATATTCTGGTTGGATGAGTGGTTATGGCTACTTAATTATAATTGATCATGCGAATGGAGTGCAAACATATTATGGACACTGTAGCAAATTATATGCATCTGTTGGAGATGAAGTTACAGCAGGAGATGTAATTGCAGCAGTTGGTTCAACAGGAAATTCAACAGGAAACCACTTACACTTAGAAATAAGACTAAATGGAAATAAAATAAATCCACAATTATATTTATATAAATAGAAAAGAATAGCGAAGGCTATTCTTTTTTCACAAATATTTGCCTTTTTTTCACAAACTTTTCACAAATATATTGTATTATAACTCTAGATTAGGATAGAATGAATAATGGAGCTAATCTTAAGAGAATAAGACGAGTCAAAAAGTATTTTTTGACACAGTAAGAAAGGAGAGTAATTAAAATGGAAGAGAATAAAGACAATGTAAAAACACCAGATGCAGTTGTAGATAAATCTGGTAAAGAATTTAAAGCAGTAAAACAATCAGAAAAAAAGCAAAAAGGTCAATCTAACTTTGGAAAAAGTGTAGCAGTACCATTTTTGAGCGGTGTGCTTGGAGCAACACTTGTATTAGGAACATGTTTAGGAGTTCCAGAGATACGAAGCAATATAATAAGAGAAAACAATAACAATAATAATTCTGTTTCAACCAGCACAAGTGCGTCAACAGGAACATTAAACACAACACAAATTTCTTTAGCAGAGTATTCTGGAACAGGAATTGCTGTTGCACAAAAAGTATTACCTTCAATAGTAGGTATTGAAGTAAACTACACGGTTAATTCAATGTTCTTTAATCAACAAAATACAGCAACTGCAACAGGCTCGGGAATTATTATTAGCGAAGATGGATACATTATTACAAATAACCATGTAATAAGCTCAAGCTCATCTTCATCATATTATACAATTGGAGAGGCAAACTCTATAAAGGTAACATTAAATGGTGATGAAACTAAGTATGATGCTAAAATAGTAGGAACTGATTCACAAACAGACTTAGCTGTAATAAAAATAGATAAAACAGGTCTAACAGCAGCAGAATTAGGGAACTCAAGCTCTGTACAAGTAGGTGAATTTGCAATGGCTGTAGGAAGCCCATTAGGAATGCAAAACACTGTTACAGGCGGTATGATTTCTGCACTAGATAGAGAAGTAACAGATTCAGATGGAAAAACATTTACATTAATTCAAACAGATGCTGCTATAAACTCTGGAAACAGTGGTGGAGCCTTAGTAAACAGCCAAGGTCAAGTAATAGGAATAAACACATTAAAAGTTTCATCAACAGGTGTTGAAGGAATGGGATTTGCAATTCCAATTGATTCTGCAAAACCAATTATAGAACAATTAATTCAATACAATAAAGTAAAAAGACCATATATAGGAATTTCTGGTAGAGATTTGGACGAAACAACAGCAAAGAGAAATAACCTAGTAGTTGGTGTTTATGTTGCAAGTGTAGACGAATATTCAGCAGCAGAAAAAGCTGGAATAAAGGCTGGAGACGTAATAGTAAAGGCTGACGGACAAGAAATAAAAACTATGACAGAATTAAACAATATTAAGAATACACACAATATTGGAGACACAATGACAGTAACAGTAAACAGAAATGGACAAGAGAAAGAGATTACATTAACATTGCAAGAACAATAATGTTATTGAAAAAAATTAAAATTTTAAAGACTATATAAATTAAACATGAATAAATTTATATTACCAATACAAATTAATAAAATACTAATTAGTTACATTCAGTTCACAAAAAGGACAAAAAGTATTGGTAATATATAACCATAGTTAGTAATAAGTTACTCCATTACTAACTAAAAAATTAGAACATCCCCTTTTATTTTCGGATCGATTGCTAAAGAGATAATAGCAATCGATTTTTTACGCTTAAATTGAATATTTGCTAAATAAAGATAAAAAAATATCCTTAAGTAATAAACTTAAGGTAAAATAATCTATATAATAATATTGATGGTGTACCATATGATGCAAATTTGATAAAAAACTCATTCATTACATGAATAAACAGGTAAGGATGAGTTTTTTGTTATGCAAAAAAGAGCAACAAATTATACAAAGAAACTATGTCAATCGATTTTAAAGGTTAAATACTATTGACTGTTAAGAATGAATAACCTATAATAGCATAAGTAGGAGGCAAACATGAATATATATCCTAAACTAGATAAAAATTTTAATGGACTTAAAGAATTAGAAAAATATATAAAAAAAGATAAAGGTGTAGAACTACAGTTTTTTCACGAAGATGGAGTATGGGGAAATTATGATTTTAATACAGCTATAAATACTCTTATGAAGAAAATACCAAGTATAAAGGAAATTACAATACATCCACCATTGGATGATTACGATATTGAACTTGTTGTACTAAAAGATATGAAACTATTAGAAACAAAAATTGAAGAAGCAATAAAAATATCAAAACAATATAATATAAAAATAAATTTGTTGTACCATGTTGGTTGGAATATGAAGATGATGGAACAAGGTGCTATTGAAAGAATAGAAAAATCATTAAATTTATTAAAAGAAACTAATGTTAATATTGTACTGGAAAACATTTTTGGAATGAATGAATATAAACAAAAATGTACTGTTATAGAAATATGCAAAAAAATAAATAATCCACATCTAAGAGCCTGTATTGATGTTTGCCATTTACATTGTATGGCGAATATTTTTAAGCTAGACTTTGATTCTTTTATGAAAAGTTATATTGAAAAAGATCAAGCTAGTAAATATGTTTATCAAATTCATTTTTCAGACACAAAGAATAATGATGGGTATATTAATAAAGAAACACATGGTAGAAAGCATGATTCTTTAAGTGAAGCTCTGCAAGACTATAATATTTTAAAATTATATAATATGACAAATGCTAATATAATAACTGAAATATCAGAGGAAAATTATAACACAAGAAAAGATCAAGTAGATGAAATTAAATTATTAGAAAAAATTAGGGAGCATTAGAAATGAAAAAGAACAATGGTATGGGAATAATAAAATTAATTTTGATGGTGGTTTTAATAGTGGTTGTGGTTGCAACTGGTGTGTATTTTACACGCAAAAAATATAGAGAAGTAAAAGCAGAAACTATAAGAACAGATATGTTACAAGTTCAATGGAAATTAAAAGACTATATTGATAAACAGACCGTAAAAGGAGAAGAAAAGAAATATCTTGGTACTAAAATTAGCGAGATGCAAGATAACGAAATAATTAAAGATTTTCTTGCTAAGAATATAATTTCAGAAGAAGAATACGATAAATATTATGTTTTGCAAGACGAAAATTTGGCAGAAGCTGGGCTAGAAATTACAAATTACGAGGGCAGTTATTTCTTAATTAATTATAATACATATGAAGTAATAGATACAAAAGGATACAATAAATCTGATGACGATGTATTGTACAAATTAACTGATATAAATAAGAAAGATGATGAAAATACGACTTCTGAAAATGACAATGTTATTGAAGAAACAACAGAAAAAAATAATGAAAATGAAAAGAATGATGAAGGCTAGAACTATAGAAATTTAAGCAAAAAATAAAAGATTGTTTCTTATCAGAGATGATTAAAATAACTACTTGAAAAAGCTATTAGTTATGATATAATATATGCAGAATAAGAAAGTGTAGGTGGATTAAAATGCCCAATATACCACAAAGTACAGAAAAAATAATTCAAGAATTTATAGATCGAGTAAATAAATTGCTAGGAAAAAGAGTAAAGAAGATTATACTATATGGCTCTTATGCTAGAGGAGATTACAACGAAAACTCGGATATAGATATAATGATACTTACAGATTTAACAAACGAAGAAATAATAGAATATAGAGAATTAGTATCTAATATAGCATTTGATATAGAATTTGATACAAACTTTGAAGTAATGATTTCTCCGTTAGTAAAAAACATAGAAAAATTTGAATATTGGTTAAAGGCATTACCATTTTATATGAATGTTCAGAGAGAAGGAGTGGTTTTGAGTGGTACAGAAAATATCTAAAGAACTTGCAAAACACAGATTAGAGCAGGCAAAAGAAGATTTAGAAGCTGGAAAATTATTGTATGATAAAAATTTCTATAAATCAGCAAATAACAGAGCATATTATTCAATATTTCATAGCATTAAAGCTGTGTTAGCACTTGAACCGATTGATTTTAAAAGACATAAAGATGTGCTTGCGTATTTTAATAAAAATTATATAAATAAAGAGATTTTTCCAAGAATGATGGGAAGAAAAATTCAAAATGCAAGTGCAATTAGAGAAGATAGTGACTATGATGATGAATTTATTGTAGATGCCGATAAGACAAATGAACAATTAAAAACAGCAGAAGAACTAATTGAACTAGTAGATAAATATATTAATGAAAATTAAAGAAATAGAGACAATTAGTAAGAGATTGTCTCTATTAATAGTTATACTAAGAGAGGAAAGTAGAATGAAGGAAAAAGAAGAACAACGATTAATTCAACTAAAAGCAATAGAGGAAGAAATTCATAATTCTGGAATAGAATATATATGTGGGATAGATGAAGCTGGGCGTGGACCTCTTGCAGGACCTGTTGTAATTGCTGCAGCAATAATGCCAAGAAATTCTATGATTGAAGGAGTGAATGATTCTAAAAAGGTATCGGAAAAGAAGAGAGAAGAACTATATGAAATTATAACAAAAGAAGCTATTAGTTATGGTGTTGGAATTATAGACCAAAAAGAAATTGATAGGATTAATATTCTAAATGCTACTAAGGAAGGACTTACAATGGCTGTAAAAGAGCTTAATCCAAGACCAGATTTGATAATAGTAGATGCATTAACAAAAATAGATACTGATGGGATACCATATCAGTCTATTATAAAGGGAGATGCTAAATGCTATTCAATATCTGCAGCTTCAATAATTGCAAAGGTTACAAGGGATAGAATTATGAGACAGTGGGATGAAATATACCCTCAATATGGGTTTGCAAAACACAAAGGATATGGTACAGCAGAACACATAAAAGCATTAAAAGAATATGGACCATGCCCTTTACATAGAGAATCGTTTATTAAACATTTTGTATAAAAGAGGAAGAAAGAAATGAACATTTTAGATATAATTGAAAAAAAGAGAGATGCGAAAGAATTAAATAAAGAAGAAATTGAATTTTTTGTAAAAGGATATACTGATGGTAGTATACCAGACTATCAAGCTGCTGCTTTAGTTATGGCAATTTACATAAATGGAATGACAAAAGAAGAGACAACTAATTTAGCTTTAGCCATGGCATATTCTGGAGATGTATTAGATTTATCAGATATTGGAGAGGTTGTAGATAAACATAGCACAGGTGGAATTGGAGATAAAATCACATTAATTCTAATGCCAATAGTTGCAGCGTTAGGCGTAAAAGTTGCTAAGATGTCTGGAAGAGGACTGGGAGCAACTGGTGGTACAAAGGATAAATTGGAGGCAATTCCGGGATATAGAACAGAGATTGAAATTGATGAATTTATAGAAAATGTAAAGAAAATTGGGATAAGTTTGATTGGTCAAACTCTAAATTTAGCTCCAGCAGATAAAAAATTGTATGCTTTAAGAGATACAATTAGTTGTACTGCTAATATTCCACTAATAAGCTCTAGTATAATGAGCAAGAAAATTGCAGCAGGAGCAAATAAAATAGTTTTAGATGTAACCTGTGGAAGTGGTGCATTCATGAAAACTGTTGGTGAGGCAAGAGAATTGTCTAGAACCATGATTGACATTGGAAAGCTAGCAAATAAAGAAACTGTATGCATAATAACAAACATGGATCAACCTTTAGGAACTATGGTGGGAAATACACTTGAAGTCATAGAAGCAATAGAAGCGCTAAAAGGCAATATGCAAGATGATGTAAAAAATGTTGTATTAGAATTAGGTGCTTATATATTAAAACTAGATGGAAAAGGAGATAACATTCAAGAAAATAAAGAGAAAATTGAGCAAGTAATATCAAATGGAGAAGCATATAGAAAATTCTTGCAATTAGTTGAAAATCAAGGTGGAGATATTAGCTACATAGAAAATACAGAAAAATTTACAAAGGCTAAATATAAAATGCCAGTAGAAGCGGTAAAGACTGGATATGTACAAAAACTAAATGCAGAAGATGTAGGAAAAATAGCAATGCATTTAGGTGCAGGCAGAATGAAAAAAGAAGATAACATAGACTATGCTGTTGGAATAGAACTACTAAAAAAAGTGGGATGCCACGTAGAACAGGGTGAAACAATAGCATACATATATGCTGACGATGAACAAAAAGGCAGAGAAGCCGTAGAAAAATTGCAACAAACATATGAAATAGGTGAACAAAATGTGGAAAAAGTTGCAGATATAATTGAAATAATTGAATAAACTACAAAAAGATATCATTTTATAAAACTTAACATGTCGTGCTAGGTCGGGCTATTTAGCCTTCAAAAAGTGCACTTCCAGTCTCTTTTTATAAAATGATATCTTTTTTTTCGTATTTTTATAAGGAAATATTGTGCATTTTATTTGTTTCTGAGTTTAAGCCTAAGTTTGTTAAAGTAGTGTATACATTTTTATCTTGTAAAAATCTATTTACATTTTTTAAAGAAACTCCAGTAGATTCTGCTAAAGATTCAACAGTTACAGAAGAATCGGCCTCACTTAAAAAAGTTTTTAAATGGTTTATTTCATGTTCATCTTTAGATTGACAATTAGGGCATACTGAGTTTTTTGAAGCAAAAAAGCTTCCACAACGTTCACATCTATTTAAATTCATTTGTTACCTCCTATGAAAAATATTAATTTCAAAAGAATTCTATCATAAAAATGTCAAAATATAAATAGAAAAATCAAAAAATGTAGAAAATGAAAAAAATAGTTATAAAAAATCTAAAAATGTGATAAAACACCGTCGAAAACCTTCTAAAAATGTGAGAAAACTTAAAATTTCAAAAAAAGCTTGATTTCTAGCTATTTGTTGTGATATAATAGTTTCTGTTAAAAATACGCACACAAATTCCAGTTTAAAAGCAGTGCTTTTGTAAAATCTATTTAAATGCAAAGGTTCTTTTAAATGTTAAAGATTTGTGGAGGGTAAAAACTAAAAGGAGGAACAAAAAATGGCAGTAGTTGCAATGAAACAATTACTAGAAGCTGGTGTTCATTTCGGACATCAAACAAGAAGATGGGATCCTAGAATGGCTGAATATATATTCCAAGCTAGAAACGGAATTCACATCATCGATTTACAAAAAACATCAAAAAAATTAGACGAGGCTTATGCTTTCTTAAAAGAGCAAGCTGAAGAAGGAAAAACAGTTCTATTTGTTGGAACAAAGAAACAAGCTCAAGACTGCATGAAAGAAGCAGCTGAAAAATGTGGTATGTACTACGTTAACCAAAGATGGTTAGGTGGAATGCTTACAAACTTTGCTACAATCGAAAAGAGAATTGAAAGATTAAATCAATTAGAAAAAATGGAAGAAGACGGAACTTTCGAAGTATTACCAAAGAAAGAAGTTATTCTTTTAAAGAAAGAAATGGATAAACTAGAGAAAAATCTAGGTGGAATCAAAAACATGAAAGAAATGCCTGGAGTTTTATTCATAGTAGATCCTAAAAAAGAAAGAAATGCTATATTAGAAGCTAAAAAATTAAACATTCCTACAATAGGATTAATCGACACAAACTGCAACCCAGATGATGTTGATTATGTTATCCCAGGAAATGATGATGCTATAAGAGCAGTTAAATTAATAGCTGATACAATGGCTAATGCAGTAATCGAAGGTAGACAAGGAGAAACTCTAGAAGTTACATCAGATTCAGAAGATGCTATGGAGACAGAAGAAGCTACAGCTCCAACAGATATGGAAGAAGTAGTTGAAGCAGCTAGCGATGCTGAATAATTTATAGTTTATAAAAATAATTAATAAACAATACCAAAGGGGTAGGGCGGCTGCCCTATCCTTTAATGTTTGACTCTAGTAAAATTGATGGGTTAGACATTAAAAAAGAATTAAATCGCCCCAAAAGGGGCGTCCCTAATGGGAGAAAAATAAGGAGGATATAAAATGATAACAGCAAGCCAAGTAAAGGAATTAAGAGAAAAAACAGGTGCAGGAATGATGGAATGCAAGAAAGTTTTAACAGAAACAGATGGTGACATTGAAAAAGCAATGGAACTATTACGTGAAAGAGGAATAACAAAAGCTGCTAAAAAGGCATCTAGAGTTGCTGCAGAAGGATTAGTAGGTAGCTTCATTTCAGAAGACGGAAAAGTAGGTGCTATAGCTGAAGTTAATGCTGAGACAGATTTCGTAGCAGAGAATGCAGAATTCAAACAATTTGTTAATGATATTGTAAAGCAAGTTGCTTTAAATAACCCAGCTGATGTTGAAGCTTTATTAGAAGAAAAATTCATAGCAGATCCAGAAAAAACTGTTAAAGAAGCTTTAATAAATAAAATAGCTACAATCGGAGAAAACATAACAATAAGAAGATTTGTTAGATACGAGACAACAGATGGAACATTAGGACAATATGTTCATGGAGCTGGAAAAATAGCTGTATTAGTAGAAATGAAGAATGCAGATGCAGAATTAACAAAAGACATTTGTATGCAAATAGCTGCTTCTAAGCCAGAATTCTTAAACAGAGAACAAGTTCCACAAGAAAGAGTAGACAAAGAAATGGAAATACTAAAAGTTCAAGCTATGAATGAAGGAAAGCCAGAAGCTATAGCTGAAAAAATGGTACAAGGAAGAATTGGAAAATTCTATTCAG